>TARA_R110002124_G_scaffold63350_13_pt1 | contig 12282 bp, 9 predicted proteins | sample TARA_R110002124 | Tara Oceans TARA_R110002124 (sample SAMEA4397445) | marine metagenome | biome: Polar Biome; feature: [SRF] surface water layer (ENVO:00010504); material: water (ENVO:00002006), including particulate matter (ENVO:01000060) such as... | depth 5 m | reverse complement strand
CCACCTGCTTGTCACGCAGCAGCGCGGGGTCCGCGGTGCCGTCCAGCACGGCACCGGCAGACACCCGGACGACCCTGTTCAGGTCAATGCTGTAATCGATATTGAGAGAATCCCCGGGAACACGGGCGCCCGGCTCCAAAGCCAGGGCCAGCGTTGGCATCGACCAGAGGCGGACGGGAACCGATACCAGCAATGCCGTACCGTCGCCATCGACATTGACCAGGACAGGGTCGGCCGCGGCCGCGAATTCGGGGAGCGGGTGGCTGGTTACCACATCGCCATTGGCCATGGTCTGCTGGAAGGCCGCGAGATAGGCGTAGCCCCCTGCCCGCTGCAGCGCCGCGCCAAGGGCGGCGTCGCCCTCCGGGGTCGAAGCGGTGCTGAAATCGATGTCGAACACGACTTCGCGCGCGCCCATGGCCATCAGGCGATCGAGCAGTTCGGCATGGACGGCGCGGGGCCAGGGCCAGACGCCAACGGCCTGCAGACTGGCGGCGTCGATCTCAACCAGGGCCACCTCGCCGCTGTGGACCCGGCTGGATAGTTCAAAGCGCGCGCTGTGGGCGGCGTCGTCCAGGGTGCGGAAGCCGCCAAGATTGGCGGCAAGCCAGATGGCGGCGACCAGCGCCGCCAAAACTCCGGTCCGCACAATTGTTCCCATCACTCAGCCAATCCTGCCCGCCTCAGGCGGCACCTTTGCCGCGCCTCAATCGCTGTTCAGCCCGTCGGCCTGCCATTGCCATTGCCGCCGGCATTGCTGCTGCCGGAATTGCCCGGCCCGGCCGAGTCACTGCTCTGCCCGTAGGCGTTGCCATTGCCGTTCCCGCCGGCATTGCTGTCACCGGAATTGCCATTGCCGCCCGCATTACTGCTGCCGGAATTGCCATTGCCGCCGGCATTGCTTGAGCCAGAATTGCCCGGCCCGTCCCTATCCCCGCTCAGCCCATAGGCGTTGCCATTGCCGTTCCCGCCGGCATTGTTTTTGCCGGAGTTGGCCTTGCCATTGCCGCCAGCATTGCTTGAGCCGGATTTGCCCGGCGCGTCCGTGTCCCTGGTCAGCCCGTAGGCATTGCCTCTGCCGTCGCCACCGGCATTGTTTACCCTGGATGCGGCATCGGCGCGGGAGTTCGCAGATGCCTCGATTGCCTCGGTGGTGCCATTGACCACAGGGGCGCCCTCGAATGTGTAGACCGCGATGGGGCCTCCTCCCTCCACCAGCAGCGGCGCCTGGCTCGACACTGTAGCCGCCTGGCCGGGGCGTACATCGGCAACCAGATCGTTACGCGTATCCTGAACCTGCACCAGGCCGCGGTCGACGCTGACGGACGCGCTGCTGCGGTCGGAACGGACGGTAAAGCGCGTGCCTTTGACCACAGCTGCCAGAAAGGGCGTCTGCACCGAGAAATGCATCACGTTGCGACGCTCGGCCTCGATGGCGACAACGCCAAAATCCTGCAGCACGCTGGTCATCCGATCGGGACCGGCGTCCTGGATGCGGATCTGGGTATTGCCCTCAAGCTCGATGGTCTCATTTGATCGCACGAGACCGACACGGCCATCCTCACCGGTCTTGAGATAGCGATCGTTCGGAATGATGTCGCCGCGCTGCACCGATTGCCAGTTGCTGCCGACTTTCTGGGTGACCTCGCCGCGAACGCGATTGACCTGCCAGTCATCGGCGAACGCTGGCACCGCGAACAGCAGCGTCATCAGACACAGAAAGACTCTCATGGCAGGGCCAACCCTTCGCAAAAACGTTGCAAGCACACTCAGATATCGCGCTTACAAAACAGTTACAGGCGAGCGATGGGTTCATCACATCCGAACAATGACGCGGACACGGTAAACAATATATTCCGCGCCGGATGCAAAAACATCGAAGTTTTGATGCGGCTTCTTACTGGCTGTCAAACGAGAGCCGCGCCTGATCGATGCGCTTGTGATTCTCACCGGCCCATTCGATCAGATGGCCGAAAGGCACGATGATGGACTGGCCCAATGGGGTCAGCCGGTATTCAACCGAGGGCGGCTTGGTGTCGAACACCTGGCGCGCGACCATGCCGTCCCGCTGCAGGGAGCGCAGGGTCTGGGTCAGCATTTTCTGGGATATGTCGGGAAGCTCCCGGCGCAACTGATTGAACCGCTGGGGCCCGCTCGCCAGTGTCATCACCAGCAGCATGCTCCACTTGTCGCTGATCTTGTCGAGCACGCCACGCACGGGGCAATCGCCATCCTGGCGCGTGACGTTTTCGTTCCAGCGTGCGACATAGGCAGCGGCTTGATCGAGGGTGTTGAGCATCAGGGTTACTCCAAAGTGACGTTGTGCGCGCAAAGTGCCTCCTTACGGAGACCGGAATGCAGGGCTACATAGCACTCTCTGTTTGATACTTACTCTCCAACGGCATCCGCCGCAAGGAGGGTGGAAAGCCACTAAGGAGCATTCGATATGACACAGTTCAAGGACCAGACCCTGCTGGTGACCGGCGCCTCTGGCCATTTTGGTGGCATTGCCGTCGAGGAATTGCTGGCGCGCGGCGCCACCAAGGTCGTCGCCGGCACGCGTGACCCGTCCAAGCTGGCCGACCTGGCGGCCAGGGGCGTCGAGGTCCGCAAGATGGATTTTGACGACGCGGCGGGCTTGAGTGCGGGTTTTGCCGGTGTCGACCGGGTGCTGATCATCAGCACTGACGGCATTGGGCGACGCGTCGCGCAGCAGAGCGCGGCAGTTGCGGCGGCCAAGGCGGCCGGCGTCAAGCATGTCGTCTATACATCTGCCCCGGCGGCGCGCCCCAATCTCGATGCCGGCCTGAGCCCCGAGCATTTCTGGACCGAGCAGGCGATTGCCCAGAGCGGTTTGGACTTCACCATTCTGCGCAACCACATGTATGCCGAAAACAATCTGGTGGATGCCGCCCATGTCATCGCGTCAGGTCAGTTGTTCGGTCTGATTGGAGATCGCGGCACGGCCTTTGTTGCCCGCGCTGACGCTGCACGGGCCGCTGCAGGCGCCTTGTTGAGTGCCCAGGGTCAGACAATTGAGGATGTCAGCGGTCCGGCCGCTGTGACCAATGTCGAGCGCGCCGCGCTCTACACCCAGCTGACCGGCAAGCCGGTCGCGGTGGTTGCCGTCACACCTGACGAACTCAAGGGCGGCATGATCGCTGCCGGCCTGCCCGCCGGCGTGGCCGACATGCTGGTGGCCTTCCAGGTCGATGCCGTGCTCGGCCATCATGGCGTGGTTACCGATGTGGTGGAACGCTATTCCGGGCGCAAGCCGCAGTCGCTGGCCGACGTGCTTGCGGCCAAACGCGCCGCGCTGGGCGCCTGAGTATCGTGGCTCCGCGCCGCCGGCGCGGGGCCATTCACGCCGGCTGACTGACCCGGTCCGCCCCCCTCCCCGTTCCATCGAAGCCTGCTGGACGCTCCCCAGACAAAGCCATAGGAATTGAGCCTGTTGGCGTGATGGCTTGAGGATTCGGGGCCGGTGTCTGAAAGATCTTTGCTCGCTCGCCTCTGGGCCCGGCTGCTGTATGACCGCTCCATCGGGTTCGGTTTCGAATCTCTGGGGCTGGCCACCCTGCGCCGACCCCGCCTGATCGGCCTGTTCGCCCTGGTTTTCACCATTATCTGCGCCAGCCAGCTGCCGCGCGCCAATGTCGATGGCGACCTGCTGCGCGTCTATGCGCATTCGGGTCCCTATTACGACGCCTATGACCATCTCTCGCAAACCTTCGGCACCTTCGAGAACGACGTCTATGTGCTGGTCAATTCGCCCACGCTGACCGAACCGGAGACGCTCGAGCGCGTGCGGGAGCTGGCCTTTGACCTCGAGCTGAACGACTTTGCCGTGGGCTCGATGTCGCCCTTCACGCTGCGCCGGCCCTCCAGCCTGGGCGGTTCGGTGCCGGCCGTGCCCGAGGGCATGGTCAATTCATCAGAAGTGGCCATGGCGCTGAGCGACCTGCAGCAGAACGACCCCATGATGCGCAATCTGATCACGCCCGATCTGACCGGGGTGGTGCTCATCATGTTTCCCAATCAGGAAATGACCCGGGGCGACGGCACCAAGGCCATGCTGGCCAATGTGCGCGAGATGCTGAGCTATTATGAGGGAGGGGATCTGCAGATCGAGCTGACCGGGCCGCCGGTCTGGACCTCCGAGATGATCACGGCGTCGGTCAATGACCAGATCAAGTTCACCGCCTATGGCTTTGGCCTGGGGGCGCTGATCGCGCTGTTTGCGCTGCGCTCGCTGACGGGGGCGCTGCTGGTGGCGACCACGCCCTTTATTGCGCTGGTGTGGTCGATGGGCACCGTCATGCTGATGTTCGGCTCGTTCTCGTTCCTGACCATCATCGTGACGACGCTGGTGCTGGTGATGGCCTTCGCCGAATCGATGTTCTTCATCTTCAACTGGCTGGCCCTGTGGCGCGATGGCATGGAACCCCACAAGGCGGTCGATGCCACGCTCAAGCTGGTCGGACCGGCAACTTCCCTGACCACGCTGACCACGCTGGTGGCCTTTGCCTCGTTATATGTCTCGCCGGGCCAGGGCGCGCAGGAATTCGCCATTGCCGGCGCCGTTGGCTGCGCCATCATGTTCATCTGCCTGATGACGGTGATGCCGCTGCTGCTCAAGCTGTCGCTGCGCCTGGGTTTCCGCTCCCCCAGGCCCCCCAGTTTTGCGCTCAACGCCGCCATGCCGCTGGCCTGGATGCTGGCCACCCGGTTTGGCCGCACCGTATCGGTGCTCTCGGTCCTGGCCGTGACGCTGCTGGTGGTGCCCTATTTCCTCATCGAGCCCAAATTCTCCTTTGAGGATTTCATGGCCACCGATTCCAGCGCGCTCGATACCGCCGCCGAGATCGATCAGGGCGTGGGCGGGGTGGCGCCGCTCTATATCCGCGTCCCCCTGAGCGACCACGACCCCAATGTGGACGACACCGATTTCGAGCGTATCCGCACGGTGCACGAGATTCTTGAGAGCGAACTGGGCGAGAACAAGGTCATCTCGGTGGCCAGCATGTCGAACTACACCGATAGCGGCTTTTCGCGCGAGGAGGTGCTCGACTCGGTCGGCCCGTTCATGCGCAAGCGCTTTGTCACCGATGACGGGTCGCAGGCCCTGGTCACCGGCTTCATGCCCACCATCATCGAGAGCACCGCGCTCAAGGACATGGTGGCGCGGCTGGGCGACAAGCTGGCCGCCGCCGGGATTGTCGGCGCCGAGATCGGTGGCTTTCGCATGCTGACCACCTTTGCGACCGACGACATCGTCCGCTCGCTGCAGGCCTCGCTCTCGATCAGCGTGATCATCAATATCGCCCTGATCGGCTTTGCCTTCAGCTCGCTCCGGGTGGCGCTGGCCTCGATCGTGCCCAATCTGTTCCCCATCCTGGGTACCGAGGCCTATCTGTGGCTCAGCGGCGCGGGGCTGCAGCTGACCACGATCATCGCCCTGACCATCGCCTTCGGCATTGCCGTCAACGATACCATCCATTTCCTCAGCCACTATGTGCATGGCCGCCGCGCGGAGCAGCGCGACCACATCGGGGCGGTCAGGAACACGCTCGAACGCATTGGCGGCGCCATCGTCGCCACCACGGTGATCCTGTGCGCGGGCACGGCCATCGTGGCGTTTTCCGATCTGCCGCAGGTGGCGCTGTTCGGCCGGCTGTTCGTGCTCTCGCTGGCGCTGGCGCTGGTGGGCGACCTGTTCATGCTGCCCGCCATCCTGGTGGCCGGGGCGGCGTTCTTCCAGCCGCTGGCGGGGATCAGGGTGCGCACCGCCGATCCCGGCGAGACGCCCGACGATCCGGGGAGCGAGAGCGCGTTAGGTCTTGATAACCGCCAGCTGTGATCAGGGCCCGCTTGCGAAGCGGGGCGGCGCGCGGGTAGATTGCGCGCGCATGATTTGGTCGGAGGCGTGACGCCATGACGTATTCTCGATGGCGCCCCCGCGCAGTGTTGTTGGCCACCCTGCTGGTGCTCGGTGGCGCGGCAGCGGCGCCGGCGCCTGCCCTTGCCGGCCCCGCCGAGCTGGCCCTGCTCAAGTCCTATATGGGGGAATGGCGCGGTCGCGGCACGCTGATCGGCGCCAATACCGAAACCGTGGTCTGCCGGCTGGCGCTGACGCCGGGCAATCAGGACAAAGTGAACTATAATGGCCGCTGCAGCCTGGCGGGCACGCAGCTGACGGTTGCCGGCACCATGGCCTATATCGAAGCCAGCCGCCGCTACGAGGCGGTGATGAGTTCCAATGCCAGCTTCAACGGCGTCGCCGTCGGCCAGAAGCGCGGCAGCGGCCTGATCTTCAACCTGCGCGAACGCGATGAGGACGAAGAGGGCAAGGAACTGGCGATCACCGCCCAGATCAACCTGGCGGAAGAGGCCATCCATGTGGTGTTCGACGTGATCTATGTGGAAAATGGTGACAGCCTGCGCGCCGAGGTGCCGTTCACCAAATAGCCCGGCTCGCGCGCAGTTGATGGTCGGGGCGATGAAGTATTAACCCGGTGCGCGGTAGTCTGCGGTGATCTTGAACACCGGGTCTGCATTTTGACCAGTCAATTCGCCAATGTCGCGCACCGGGACCCGCCATTGGCGGCGCCGCTGCCGCCCGACCCGTTGCTGTCCACCCTGCACCGGATGCGGTTCCTGCTGGGCGTCGACAGCGCCAGCCTGGCGCGCAGCACGGCGGGCAGGCTGCAGACGCTGGCGACCGCCGGCTCAACGCAATTGCTGAACGACCTGCAGCCCCTGCAGCAACAGGCCCTGCAGCATGACGGGCCGCTGGTGCTTGCCGATACCGCCGCCAGTGAGATGGCGACACCCCGGGCGCGCTTTTTTGCCGGCATGGTGCTGGCCAGGGGCGCGGCCGACGCCACGCTGCTGCTCAGCCTGGTGGATCACCGGCCGCGCAGCCCGGCCACGGCGCACCAGCTGGCCGCACTGGCGATCGAGGTAACCGCGGCGGCGACGATTGCCCGGCAGGACCGGCGCATTGCGGCCCTGCAGAGCCAGATGGAGCAACGCGAACGCTTGTTTGACCGGGCCTCACAGGCGGCCCGGATCGGCGTGTGGAGTTGCGACCTGGCCGATGAGAGCCTGACCTGGACCGACAGCGTCTATGACCTGTTCGAGCTGCCGCGCGGTTCGACGCTGGACCGCGGCGCCACTGCGGATCGCTATACCCCGCAATCGCGCCAGGTCATGGAGGCGGCGCGCGCCCGGGCCATCGCCGATGGCACCGATTTCTGCATCGATGTCGAGATCATCACCGCCAAGGGGACGCGGCGCTGGGTGCGACTGACGGGCAGCGTGGAATTGCAGAATGGCGTGGCGACGCGCATTTTTGGCATGAAGCAGGACATTACCGAGGAAAAGCTCCTCTCCGACCGCACGCGCTACCTGGCCGAGACCGATGTGATGACGGGGCTGGCCAATCGCAGCCAGTTCCAGAGCCGCCTGCTCGATCTGGACGGCAGCCAGTCCGGCATGCCGGTGCATGGCCTGCTGCTGGTGGATCTGGATGGCTTCAAGCTGCTCAACGATACCCACGGCCATGCCATGGGCGATGCCTGCCTGCGCGAGGCGGCGGCGCGACTGAAGGCGTGCTGCGGCCCCAATGGCCTGGTGGCGCGCATTGGCGGCGATGAATTCGCCGTGCTGGCCGGGCCGGATCTGGATCCGGCCGGCATCGAGGCGCTGGCGCAGCGGGTGGTGCAGGCGATCGGCCGGCCCTTTGCCTGCGATGGCCAGCAGCTGGCGCTCAGCGCCTCCGTAGGCGTTGCCCATCACCGCAACGGCACCGGCGACGACCTGTTCCGCCAGGCCGATTTTGCGCTCTATGCCGCCAAGGCGGCCGGTCGCAATACGAGCCGGGTGCACAGCGATTAGCAACCAACAACCTGGCGGCAATAAAAAAGGGACCGCGGTAGCGGCCCCTTTGCAATAGCGTCATCGCATGCCGTCCTAGAACGGGATGTCGTCGTCCATGCCGCCGGGCTCGAAGGCCGGTGCGTTGGCCTGGGGACGCCGACCGCCGCCGCCGCCGGAATTGCTGTCGCGGGTGCCGCGGAAACCGCCGCCATCGCCGCCGCCGGCATTGTCGCCGTCACCACGGCCGTCGAGCAGCGTCATGGTCGAGTTGAAGCCCTGCAGCACGATTTCGGTTGAATATTTGTCCTGACCGGACTGGTCCTGCCATTTGCGGGTCTGCAGCTGGCCTTCGATATAGACCTTGCTGCCCTTCTTCAAATAGCTCTCGGCGACGCGCGCCAGACCTTCCGAGAAGATCACTACACGGTGCCACTCGGTCTTTTCGCGGCGCTCACCGGTATTCTTGTCTTTCCAGTTTTCGGACGTGGCAATCGACAGATTGACCACCTTGCCGCCACTGGGCAGATTCCTGACCTCGGGATCTGCGCCCAGATTGCCGACCAGGATCACCTTGTTGACACTGCCTGCCATCGCTCATTCCTTCTTTTCGATTCAGTCCCGGTCTGCGTGGTCGCGGGACGCTTACTTACCGAGTGTTGCAAACCAGCCCATCCAGCGCCTGGGCTTGATCGGGGTCCGCATTGCCAGCCTGTTCTAGCGCTTCGTCGGGCCGGACGCGCGCCTGAACCGCGTGTTTTGAACACCTAAGAATGCCGGCCGGACGCGCGCCATTTCCATTGCGTTCATGATATGTTCTGTGGCGCGGATTTGTCAAGCGCCCCGGAACAGCTGTGCCCCGAGGCGCCTGACATGGATTGATCAGCTCGGCTCGAGCGCCAGCGCGCAAGATTGCGCCAGCTCGCGGCTCGGCTTGTCGGCGCCCAGCGGCGTCGCCCAGCCGGCCTTTTCGACTATGCCGCGACGCGAATAGCTCGATGCCTTGGCCAGATCCGCCATCACGGCCACGCGGTTGCTGTCGGTCCTGGAAAGCTCTACGCAGTAAGGTGTCAACGCAGCCGCCACGTCAGCGGTCGACTGGGTAGACGCCATCTCTTGGGCGCTGCCGCCGGTCACCCAACCGCCCCAGGTGAAGCCAATGATGGCAAGGGCAACGGCGCCGGCCGCCGCGCCATAGAGCGCGGGTTTCGTCCATTCGGGGATCTGCATGAAAATCCGATCTGTATCGGTAAAGGCCGCAGTATTGCGACCACGGGGCAAGCATAGCACACCCGGCCCCAGCACGCCAATTTGTGGCGAAATAGCGGCAAAAGGCGTCGCGCGCCAAAGCGCACGCCCCGGCTCTGGCATGGGGCATGCGGCTGGCATTCCTGTCCTGTGAAGATGCTCCGCCCTGAGACCTCCGGGCCCCTTCTTTCGGGCGCGTTGCAGCGCCAGGTGCACCGCGCAACGCGATCAGCTGCGTGCTGCTGACACGGGCTGTCAGCAGGCCTGCGGCAAAGCCGGTCAGGGACGAAGGCGGGACAAGACATGGATTATGCACAGGCGCTCTGGCTCTATCTGGCGCTGCTGCTGGGCATCATCGCCCTGCCCGGCATGGATATGTTCCTGATCATCGCCAATGCCCTGACGGGTGGGCGCCGCAGGGGGCTGGCCACCCTGGCCGGCGTCATGCTGGGCGGCGCGGTCCACACCGTGTTCGGCACCCTGGCGGTGGGCGTTCTCACCCATCTGCCCGGCGGGCTCTATACTGTCATGATCGTGGCCGGGGCAGGCTATATGGCCTGGATTGGCTGGTCGCTGCTGGGCAGTTCGATCACCGTCGATCATATCGGCAAGGGCGCCCTGAGGTCCGATTGGAGCGCCTTCGTGCAGGGCGCAGTCACCTGCCTGCTCAACCCCAAGGCCTATCTGTTCGTGCTGGCCGTCTTCCCCCAATTCATGCGCCCGCAATATGGTCCGCTGTGGTCCCAGGCCCTGGTGCTGGGCCTCATGACCATCAGCACGCAGTTTGTCATCTATGGTGCCCTGGCGCTCGCTGCCGGCCGCGGCCGCGACGCGCTGATCGGTAACCCCGGGGTGACGATTTGGTTTGGCCGCAGCGCGGGCCTGTTCTTCATTCTTGCCGCGGCGTTTACAGCCTGGCACGGGATAAACCAGAGTGGCGCGACTTGACCGAATCCCTATTGTTCCGCTTATGTTCCGGGTGTTATATGTCGCTCTGGCATGGGTGGACACACGCTAAGGTGACCGTGAGGCTGGGCCGCCATGCGTTTGCCGAACTTGCGGGCGGCGTCTGTCGCGCCTATTTTCGGGGCCATCCCGCCCAGCCAACCGACCGTTTGACCGCTGTGCTGCCATTCTGGCGCACCGAGCCATGGACTTGATTGATGACGCCAAAGCCCAGTCTGAACCGAGAGATCATCGTGCGCGGTGCCCGCGAGCACAACCTCAAGGGCATCGATCTCAAGCTGCCGCGCGACAGTCTGATCGTGATGACGGGCCTCAGCGGCTCGGGCAAGTCGTCGCTGGCCTTTGACACCATCTATGCAGAGGGACAGCGCCGCTATGTGGAATCGCTGTCGGCCTATGCCCGCCAGTTCCTCGAAATGATGCAGAAGCCCGATGTCGAGCATATCGAGGGCCTCTCGCCCGCGATCTCCATCGAGCAGAAGACCACCAGCCGCAATCCGCGCTCCACCGTCGGCACGGTCACGGAAATCTACGATTACCTGCGCCTGCTGTTTGCCCGCGTTGGCGTGCCCTATTCGCCGGCGACCGGTCTGCCGATCGAGAGCCAGACCGTCACCCAGATGGTCGACAAGACACTTGAGATCGCCGAGGGCACGCGCCTGTATCTGCTGGCGCCGATCGCGCGTGGTCGCAAGGGCGAATACAAGAAGGAACTGGCCGACCTGATGCGCAAGGGCTTTCAGCGCGTCAAGATCGATGGCGAGTATCACGAGATCGAGGACGCCCCTGCCCTCGACAAGAAGCTCAAGCACGACATTGAAGTCGTGGTCGACCGCATCGTCGTCGGCCCCGACATTGCCGGCCGCCTGGCGGAGAGCTTCGAGACGGCCCTCAAGCTGGCCGATGGCATCGCCCTGATCGAATTTGCCGATGAAAAGGGCGAAGACGGCAAGCCGCGCCAGCAGACCTTCTCGGAAAAGTTCGCCTGCCCGGTGTCCGGCTTCACCATTGCCGAGATCGAGCCCCGCCTGTTCTCGTTCAACAATCCCTTTGGTGCCTGCCCCGTCTGCGATGGACTGGGTACCGAGCGCAAGATCGACGCTGACCAGATCGTGCCCGATGCGAGCCTGTCGATCCGCGCGGGGGCCATCCTGCCCTGGTCCAAGACCAGCGCGCCCTACTACATTCAGACCCTGACCGCCGTGGTGAAGCTGTTCGGCGCGTCGGTGGAGACGCCGTGGAGCGACCTGCCCTTCGAGGTTCAGCACGCCGTGCTTTACGGTACGGGCCGCGACAAGGTCGATTTCGTCTATGACGATGGCCTGCGCCAGTACAAGACGAGCAAGGCGTTTGAAGGCGTGATCGGCAATCTTGAGCGGCGCTACAAGGAAACCGAAAGCGCCGGCATGCGCGAGGAAATCGAAAAATACATGTCGGCCAAGCCCTGCGTGGCCTGCGGCGGCTATCGGCTCAAGCCGGAATCGCTGGCCGTCAAGATTGATGGTCTCCATATCGGTCAGGTCACCGAGCAGTCGATCCGCAACGCGGCCGCCTGGTTTGATGCCTTGCCCGCCCGGTTCACCCCGACCCAGCAGCAGATCGGCGAGCGCATCCTCAAGGAGATCCGCGAGCGGCTGAACTTCCTGATCGATGTGGGCCTGGACTATCTGACCATGGCACGCAATTCAGGCACGCTCTCGGGTGGCGAAAGCCAGCGCATCCGGCTTGCCAGCCAGATCGGCTCGGGCCTGACCGGCGTGCTCTACGTGCTCGACGAGCCTTCGATCGGTCTGCATCAGCGCGACAATGCCCGCCTGCTGGAGACCCTGCAGCGGCTGCGCGATATCGGCAATACGGTGATCGTGGTCGAGCATGACGAAGATGCCATCATGACGGCTGACTATGTCGTCGATATTGGCCCGGGGGCCGGTGTGCATGGCGGCCATATCGTCGCCGAGGGGACGCCGCAGGACATTCTCAATCATCCCGACTCGCTGACCGGCCAATATCTCTCGGGCCGCATGGGTATTGCCATGCCCGCGGAACGCCGTACCGGCAAGCAGGGCAAGGCGCTCAGCGTCAAGGGCGCGACCGGCAACAATCTCAAGAACGTCTCGGTGGATGTGCCGCTCGGCATGTTCGTGGCCATTACCGGCGTGTCGGGTGGCGGCAAGTCCACGCTGATGATCG
>TARA_R110002124_G_scaffold108267_1_pt1 | contig 12309 bp, 1 predicted proteins | sample TARA_R110002124 | Tara Oceans TARA_R110002124 (sample SAMEA4397445) | marine metagenome | biome: Polar Biome; feature: [SRF] surface water layer (ENVO:00010504); material: water (ENVO:00002006), including particulate matter (ENVO:01000060) such as... | depth 5 m | reverse complement strand
GGCGACGAGACCACGGCCCACCAGAAGCTGGCGCGCGGCATTCCGATGAAGCGGATCGGCGAGCCTGACGACGTGGCGTATTGCGTCCTCTACCTGGCCTCCGACGAGTCCAAATTCGTCACCGGGGCCGAGTTCAAGATCGACGGCGGCATGCTGGCGCAGTGAAGAGTAGGAATTAGGGAGTAGGGCTTAGGTAGAAGTGGTGTGACGCGAGTGCCCGCCCGCCTCTTTCTAAGCCCTAAGACCTAAGCCCTAAGCCCCAATCACTGAGCCCTCACATCAAATCCACCGGCAGGATCTGGCTCGACAGCAGCGTCTCCATCCCGGTCCAGTGGTCGGGCCCCTGACGCTCGACCCAGGCCTGGACCGTGTCGCGGCCGAGGCCGTAGTTGATGATGTAGCTGCGGTAGGTCTCGATGAAACGCAGCCGCTGGGCCGCCTTGTCCGGAGTGGTCAGCGAATATCTGGCCAGCCGGGCGATGGTCGTGTCGCGGTCCACGCGACCGGACAGGAAGTCATCGGCGATCGTGTATTCCGCCCGCGCCAGCCTTCGCATCAGCGCCCCCAGTCGGGCCTTCTTGGCAAAGTCGGCGTCCGCGATTCCGGCCAGAGGGGCCAGAACGCCGGCCTCGAACCGGGTGCCCTCGTCGCCGGGGAAGGCCAGGTCAATGCCGTAGTTGGCGCTGCCCTCGGCCACGAAGGACATGGGCGAGAACAGCGGATAGACGCTCATCTCGACCCAGCCGCGCTGGCGGACGAACGTCCGTTCCAGCAGGGCGTTGTAGACGTGGTGGCCGGGATAGCCCTCGTGGCAACCCAGATCGATGGCCCGCTCCGTATGGATCGGGAAGTCAGCATTGATCTCGATGCGGCTGGCCGCGTCTCCGAGGTAATAGTTGTAGCCCGACCAGGCCTTGTCGCCGACGAAGCTCAGGGTGAAGCGCTCATTGGCGGGCAGGGCGATGTGCCGGGCGGTGCGGGCCCGGCATTCGGCGATGGCCGCGCTGATCACCGGCTCCATCCGGTCCTTCGGAATGACGAAATGGGCCTTGAAGGCCGTGACCCGGTCGGTCAGCGACCCCGGGCCGGGGACCAGGGCGTCGATTTCGGCCAGCACCGGATCATAACTGGATAGCGGGGCCAGTGCGGGCCGGACGCCGAACAGGGCCTCGGCCTCGTCGGCAAAGCTCATGGTCTCGCCGGACAGCATGCGCAGCCGGGCCGCGGCCGCCGACACATGGGCCAGCAGATATTGGCGGCGCTGCACGGTGGCGGCGTCGGCCCCGGCGACGGACAGGGCGTTCAGCCGGGTGGTCAGGGCAGCGGCCCCTTCGGCCAGGGTCGGGATGTCGCGCGGATGGGCATGGGCCTCGGCCTGCCATTCCGGCGGGCCGTAATAGGCGTCGACATAGCCGGGTTCGCGTTCGCCGATCTCGAGGATCAGGGCGACATAGTCGACGGCGATCCGGTCGAGGTTGTCGGCGGGGGTGATGACCGGCGCGGTGGCGCAGGCTCCAAGCAGCAGCAGGACGGACAGGATCAGGACACGCATCGGCGGACTCCACGGCGGGCCGGCCCAGGTTAGGGCCCGCTGATGCCCCGGCCAAGCCCTGCGATGACGGCCTTCGGTCCCCGGGGTGCGGATGGGGGATTGAGGCCGCCTCCGTCCTGCGCTAAGCACCGCCCTCCGGCGCGTAGCGCCCGAACGCACCCGTAGCTCAGCTGGATAGAGTACTGCCCTCCGAAGGCAGGGGTCACAGGTTCGAATCCTGTCGGGTGCGCCATTCCTTTTTGAAATTCAGTCGACCGGCCGGGCGGCCGTCCGGTACCGGACGGCGGTGTGCTGAGTCATCCGTTCCGGGTGTCGGTTAAGGTAAAATATCCCCGGTAGGTTGAAATAATCCTGTCAAGACAAAGCTTTGGTTGACCCGGGTCCGGATAGCACCCAAGCTTGACCGGCATAGTACGTGCTTTGAAATTCATGGTTCTGTCCTGTCTGGCCCTGTCAGGCGCGTTCCGGGCCTGAATTTTCGATCAGCTATCCTCCAGCGCTACCGTGGTGCGGTCCGGGTCCGGACCCCGTCCACCGGCTGTCTGGCGGTCTCGGGTCCGGTCCGTTCGGGTGCGGGGGCTCGAGCCGCTCAACACCCGGGGGAATCCATGTCCAGTCTCAAGCAGAACGACGCGCGCGCGCCTGAAACGGCGAACGTCGGTCCGGCCCGGTCGGACAGCGGCCTCAAACGGTCTCTCAAATCCACCACCATGTTGAACCGGCTCAGCACCCTGGGAGCGACCCTGGTCGTGTCGGGCGTGCTTCTGGTGGCCAGTGGTGGCGACGCCCAGGCCCAGGCCGTCGGCGATCCGATCGTCAACCCGGTTACCGGCGCGGTCCTGGCGGTCACGGCCGTGGTGCCAAACGGGGTGCTGGCCACCGGCAACGTCTTCATCCTGACCTCGACAGCGGTGGGAACCGTCCTGCCGGATCCGACCAACCCCGCCGCGACGGTTACGATCGCGTCGAGGGTGATCAATGCCACCACCCACCTGGTCGAGAGCGTGACCTTCGTCGGCGGACGAACGCTGAGTGTTCTGGTTCCGGTCACTGCACCTTCGCCGGGTGTGGTCGGGACAACGCCGGTGATTACCCTGGCCGCCGGGGCCGGGGACGCGAACAATCTCGCCTTCATCTCACCCGGCCGTACCGGTGACGGTGGCCACGACGGGGCCCTGTTTGTCTCGCCGGCCAGCGGGGATCCGGGGGCACCCGGGCCGAGTGTGATCGAGACGGTCGCGGCCTCGCGTCCGAACATTACCACGGTCACGCAGGGGCTGCCGGGCATCATCGCCGTCAGCCTTGGCGGCAACGGCGGCGCGGGCGGTGACGGCTATCTCGGCCCGGCAGGCGCGCAGGGCGGTGCCGGCGGGGCCGGAGGTACGGTCAATCTGACCTCGCACGTTGCCCAGATCTCGACCACGGGTAACCTGGCGCACGGCATTGTGGCCCAGAGCCGCAGCGGCCGGGGTGGTCTGGGTGGTGACGGAATTCTGGCGGTCGGCGGCGGGGCCGGCGGGGCCGGGAATGACGGCGGCAGTGCCACGGCGACCAGCTACGGAGCGATCACCACACGGGGCAACGGTGCCATCGGTGTCTTTGCCCAGAGTCTTGGCGGCGGAGCCGGCGATGGCGGCGGCAGCTATGGTCTGTTCGGCAATGCCGGCGACGGCGATGTCGGCGGCAACGGCGGCCGGGCCGAGGCGATCAACTACGGAACTGTCAGCACGCTCGGCAACTACGCCTATGGCGTCAGTGCCCAGAGCATCGGTGGCATCGGCGGCAATGCCGGGGACTCGGTCGCCCTGGTCGCCTTTACTTCGACCGGCGCACCCGGCGGCAACGGCGGCACCGCGATCGCCCGGGCCCAGGCCGGATCCTCGATCAGGACCGAAGGTCTGGCCGCCTATGGTCTGTTCGCCCAGTCGATCGGCGGCGGCGGCGGCAATGGCGGACTCAGTGTCGGCCTGGTCGCTCTCGGTTCCGACGGAGCCGCCGGCGGCAATGGCGGTCTGGTCCAGGTCTTCACACAGGCCGGGGCTGCGATCACCACCACCAATTCCTTCTCCCACGCCATCTTCGCCCAGAGCGTCGGCGGCGGCGGCGGCAATGGGGGCCTGACCTCCGGAGCCTTCGCCATGGGGGGTGACGGCAGCGGCGGCGGCATCGGCGGTACCGTATTCGTCGAGTCCGGCGCGGCCATCCGGACCGAGGGCCTCGACGCCCGCGGTATCTTTGCCCAGTCGGTCGGCGGCGGCGGCGGATCTGCCTTCGGCACCGGCGGCATCGTCTCACTCGGCGGCGGCGGCGGCGCGGGCGGGGCGTCCGGCACGGTGACGATCAACGCCCTGTCGGGTAGCCAGATCACCACGACCCAGCGCGGCGGCGACGGTATCTTCGCCCAGTCGGTCGGCGGCGGCGGCGGGTCCGGCTCGACCAGCGGCGGCGTCGTCGCCCTCGGTGGCGACGGCGGCCTCGGCGGGGCCGGCAATACGGTGCTGGTGACCAACTATGGCTCGATCAGCACCGCGGGCCATTTCGCGCGCGGCATCTTCGCCCAGTCGGTCGGCGGCGGTGGCGGCTCGGGTGGCGACAGCGGTGGCCTGGTGGCACTCGGCGGCGACGGAGCCGCGGCCAGCGCCGGCGGCAATGTCACGGTCAACAACCATGGTGCCATCACTACGGCCCTGAACATCGCCAGCGCCATCCAGGCCCAGTCGATCGGCGGCGGTGGTGGCGACGGCGGCACGACCGGCGGCGTGTTTCTGACCATCGGCGGTGACGGCGGCGGCGGCGGCGATGCCGGGCTCGTTACCGTCAACAACTACAATAATCTGACGACCGAAGGGGATGATGCCCACGGTATCTTCGCCCAGTCGGTCGGCGGCGGTGGCGGCAACGGCGGAGCCAGTGTCTCGGTCAGCGCCTTTGCCGGTGTGGCCATCGGCGGTGCCGGCGAGGCCGGCGGTGCCGGCGGCCAGGTCGACGTCAACTTCTACAATCGCACCGTCGACATCGCCGGCGTCCCGACCTCGGTCCTGGCCTCGATCGAGACCAGCGGTGACCGGTCACGTGGCATCTATGCCCAGTCGGTCGGCGGCGGCGGCGGCAGCGGCGGTTTCGCCTCCCAGACCTCGGTCGGCTTCGGCGGCGCGGTCAGCATCGCCATCGGCGGCTCGGGTGCCGGCGGCGGGGCCGGCGGTGCCGTCAACGTCTTTGGTGACGTGGCGATCAACACGACCGGACGCTTCTCCGAAGGTATTCTGGCCCAGTCGGTCGGCGGTGGTGGCGGGGCCGGTGGCTTTGCCGTCGCGGTCGCCTTCGCGGCCAGTCCCGGCCCGGCAGCCTCGCTGTCGGTCGGCATCGGGGGTTCCGGTGCGGGCGGCGGCGCGGGCGGTCTGGTGACCCTGGACGCCGGCGGCTCCATCGTCACCGAAGGCCAGTTCTCGACCGGTTTGCTGGCCCAGTCGGTCGGCGGTGGTGGCGGCAATGGTGGCTTCAGCGTTTCGGCCAGTATCGCCGGGGCCCCGATCGCCAGCCTGGCCATCGGTGTCGGCATCGGGGGGTCGGCCGGGGCCGGTGGTCTCGGCGGCGTGGTCGACGCGACCTTCAACGGGACCATCCGCACGGTCGAGGATGACTCCCATGGGGCCGTGATCCAGTCGGTCGGCGGCGGTGGCGGCAACGGCGGCTTCAACGTCTCCGGCGCAGTCGGTCTCGGCGGCGTGGCCGGTGGCGCGGTTGCGGTCGGGGTCGGCGGCAGCGGCGGAGCCGGCGGCCAGGGCGGCACGGCGACGGGTCATATCGGCGACACGGTCGACACCACCGGCGACCGGTCCACTGGCGTGACCATCCAGTCGGTCGGCGGCGGCGGCGGCAGTGGCGGCTTCAACATTTCCGGCAGTATCGGTGGCGGCGGCGTCGTCGGCGGAGCCGTCTCGGTCGGAGTCGGCGGTTCGGGTGACACCGGCGGCGACGGCGGCACGGTCGACGCCTATGCCAGCAGCATCATCACGCGCGGCGAACAGGCCGGTGGCTTCCTGGCGCAGAGCGTCGGCGGCGGCGGTGGCTCCGGGGCCATGAACGTCTCGGGCAATATCGCGGCGTCGCTGGGGGCAGGCAGTCTGGGCATTTCGGTCGGCGTCGGCGGTGCCGGCGGCGGCGGTGGCAACGGCGGCCAGGTCACGGCCCAGGTGGTCGGTGACGTCAGCACGGGTGGCACGGACTCTGACGGCATCGTGGCCCAGAGCGTCGGCGGCGGCGGCGGCGGCGGCGGACTCAATGTCAGCGCCGGCCTGTCGGTCAGCGCCGGGGCCTCGGGGGCCATCGGCGTCGGCGTCGGCGGCAACGGCGGCCTGGGCGGCAATGCCGAAAGCGCCACCCTGACGGTCACGGGCACGACCCGGACCACCGGCCTGAACAGCGACGCCATCATCGTCCAGAGCGTGGGCGGCGGCGGCGGCGGCGGCGGCGTCAACGTCACAGGCAATGTGGCCCTGTCCAGCACCGCAGCCGGCACCATCGGCGTCGGCGTCGGTGGCTCGGGCGGCGGCGGCGGCAATTCCCTTGCGGCCGCACTGCGGCTGAACGAGGGGGTGGCCGACGCCACCAACACCTTGCTGGCGGCCTCGACAACCGGTGACAACGCCAGTGCCATTGTCGTCCAGTCGGTCGCCGGCGGCGGCGGCAGCGGCGCGGTCAATGTCACCGGAGCCCTGTCCCTGTCCTCAACCGTGGCGGCCAATATCGCGGTCGGCGTCGGCGGCTCGGGCGGTGACGGCGGCGATTCCGGGGTCAATCCCCTCGACGTCATGGCCTATGCCCTGGTCAATGGTGACATCGTCACCACCGGCAATGCTTCGGCGGCGGTCTTTGTCCAGAGTCTGGGCGGCGGCGGCGGCAACGGCGGCGTCAATGTCACCGCGGGCATCAGCGGCTCGACCAGCCTGTCCGGCAACCTGCTGGTCGGCGTCGGCGGCTTCGGCGGCCTGGGCGGCAACGCCGGCGCGGTCGGCGGCAGCATCACCTCGGACATCTGGACCGGGACCCTGACCTCCGCCGGTGCCACCGACATCGTCACCGGCCACGGCTCCTCGGCGGTCACCTTCCAGAGCCTTGGCGGCGGCGGCGGCAACGGGGCCCTCAATGTCACCGGCGGCCTCAGCATCGGCGGCGGCCCCACGGGCACGCTCGCGGTCGGTATCGGCGGCTTCGCCGGCGGCGGCGGCAACGGCTCGACGGTTGACGCCACCTTCAACGGCTCGATCCAGACCCTCGGCGACCAGGCCCACGGCCTGCTGCTGCAGAGCCTGGGTGGCGGCGGTGGCAACGGCGGTATCAACATCACCGGCGCGGTCTCGCTGTCGGGCGGGGCTTCCGGCGCGGTCGGCTTCGGCCTGGGCGGCTTCGGCGGCGACGGCGGCTATGCCGGCGCGGTCACCGGCGTTCTGACCGGCGACGTCCTGACCCACGGGGACAACTCGTTCGGGGCCGTGCTGCAAAGCCTCGGCGGCGGCGGCGGCAACGGCGCGCTGAATGTCACGGGGACCCTGGCGGCCTCGACCGGCGGCGGCTCGGGCTCGCTGGGTATCGGTATCGGCGGCTTCGGCGGCGACGGCGGAACCTCGGCCAGCGTCCACGCTACGGTCAACGGCCTCTACACCACCTATGGCGTCAATTCCGGCGGGGTCCTGGCCCAGAGTCTGGCCGGCGGCGGCGGTAACGGCGGGCTCAATGTCTCGGCCGCGGTCCAGCTCGGGACCGGATCCGGCGCGGCCGGTTCGGTCGGCATCGGCGGCTTCGGCGGCGACGCGGCCTCGACCGCAGGCGAGGTTATCCTGAACCGCACCGGTGACACCGTCACCCAGGGGGCGGGGTCCGACGGGGTCACGGCCCAGAGTCTGGGCGGCGGCGGCGGCAACGGCGGCATCAATATCTCGGCCGGCGTATCGGCCACCCAGGGATCCGGGGCCAGCCTCGGCTTCGGTCTCGGCGGCTTCGGCGGCGAGGGCGGCGACGCGGGCCTGGTCACGGCCAATATCCAGGGCAATGTCATTGCCAGGGGTCTGGCCAGCGACGTCACCTACGACGACGTTGTTGTGACCATCGATCTGGGTGCCTTCGCCGGGGGTCTGACCGAGACAGAGGTTCTCATTCCGGGGGCCGGTCGTCAGCGACTGGGCGGCTCCAACGGCGTCGTGGTCCAGAGCCAGGGCGGCGGCGGGGGCGTCGGCGGCCTGAACGTCACGGGCCAGCTGGCCGTGAGCAGTAATTCCGGACGCGCGGTGGCCATCGGCATCGGCGGCTTCGGCGGCGGCGGCGGCGACGCCGGTGTGGTCGACCTGACGCTCGGCAGCCTTGCCAACCATGTCCAGGTCCAGGGCATCGGTGACGGCCGTTCGGCGGTCATCGTCCAGTCGGTCGGCGGCGGCGGCGGCGTCGGCGGCATCAATGTCTCCGGCGGCATCTCCACCAACGGCAATCTGGTCGCCGGTATCGGCGGCTTCGGTGGTGACGGCGGCCTGGGTCGCGCGGTCACGGCCAATATCGACGCCGACCTGTTCGCGGCCGGCAATCTGTCGCGCGGCCTGCTGGCGCAGAGCGTCGGCGGCGGCGGCGGCTATGGCGGCATCAATGTCTCGGCCGGCATCAATGCCGCGGGCTCGATCAACTCGGGCAATGACTCCTCGCTGGTCTTTGGCCTCGGCGGCTTCGGTGGGGCCGGTAACGCCAGTGGCAACGTCAACGTCACCCACAACGGCCAGGTCTCGGTCGAGGGCCAGGGCTCGGTCGGCCTGCTGGTCCAGAGTGTCGCCGGCGGCGGCGGCTCGGGCGGTCTCAATGTCTCGGGCAACCTGGCCCTTGGCGGGTCTGACGGCTTTGCCGTGGCCATCGGCATCGGCGGTTCCGGCGGGACCGGGGCCGATGCGGGGGTCGTGACCCTGAACAGCACCGGCAATATCTTCGCCCGCACCAGCACCGAGATCGAGGCCGGGGCCTCGGACCTGGATTCGCGGCGGCGCGCGACCTCGACGGCCGGTATTATCGCCCAGTCCATCGGCGGCGGCGGCGGCCAGGGCGGGGTCAATGTCACCGGGGCCATCGCCCGCAACGGCAGCCCGATCGCGGTCGGCGTCGGCGGCTCGGGCGGCTCGGGCGGCAACGGCAATGATGTCACCGTCACCCGCGGCTATGTCGACAATGGCGCGGGCGTGGTCGTCGACCACGGCCTGATCCATACCTACGGCAATGAGGGCGTCGGCCTGCTGGCACAGAGTGTCGGCGGCGGCGGCGGCAATGCGGGGGTCAATCTGGTCCTCGCCGGAACCCTGGCCGGCGACGACAATCCGGTTGCGGCCAATATTGCCGTCGGCGGCAGCGGCGGCGGGGCCGGCTACGGCACTGCAGTCACAGTCACGCATCACGGCGACATCATTACCGACGGAAACAGCAGTGGCGGCCTGATCGCCCAGTCCATCGGCGGCGGCGGCGGCAACGCCAATTTCAACGTAGGGCTCGGCTACGTCAAAGGGGCCACGGCCCTGAATCTGGCGATCGGTGGCGGCACCGGAGCCGCCGGCAGCGGCGGTCTGGTCACGGTCAACCACATCGGTGACATCACCACAGGCGGTGACGATTCCATCGGTCTGCTGGCGCAAAGCGTCGGCGGTGGTGGCGGCAATGTCGCCCTCAGCATGGCCATGGGCCTGGGATCCTCGCGCGCCCTCAACATCGGCATCGGCCGTGAGGGCGGCACCGGCGGTACCGGCGGCAACATCATCATCAACGCCAATGCCAATATCGACACGACCGGTGCCCGCTCCAGCGGCATCGTCGGCCAGAGCGTCGGCGGCGGCGGCGGCACCAGTGGCTCGACCTCGGTCGGGGTCAGCAGCACCTCCGGGACGGGCACCAGCGCCCGCGGCTACCAGGGCTCGGTGGCTGTCGGCCTGACCGGCGGCATCGGTGCCGTTGCGGGCACCGTGGACATCGACGCCTCCGGGTCGGTGGTCACGCGCGGGGACTCCTCGCATGCTATCCACGCCCAGAGCACGGGCGGCGGCGGCGGCACGGGCGGCGCGGCCATGAATACGCTGATCCGCCAGTCGGGCTCCTTCACCGTCGGTGTCGGCGGTGACGGCGGCAGCGGCAACGACGGCGGACTCGTCACCGTCGTGTCCGACGCGACTCTCGTCACCGGCGGCGACGCCGCCGACGGCATCTTCGCCCAGAGCATCGGCGGTGGCGGCGGCACCGGCGGCTATTCCGCCCTGCTGGCGGTCCAGATCGGCGGGGCCGCGTCCAACGGCTCCAGCAACCTGGCGGTCAATGTCGGCGGCAGCGGGGCCAACGGCTCCTCCGGCGAGGCGGTCAATGTCATCAACCGCGGCATCATCTCCACCACCGGCGAACGCTCGTTCGGGATCCGTGCCCAGAGCATCGGCGGCGGCGGCGGTGACGGCGGCATGGCCATCGGCTTCCGCGCCCAGGGCTCCGGCGACAATATGTCGGCCGAGTTCCGGGTCGGCGGTGCGGGTAACGGCGGTGGGGCCGGTCGCAACGTCGACGTCCTCAATGAGGGTCTGATTGTCACCACCGGCCGGGAATCGGCGGGCATCAGTGCCAACAGCATCGGCGGCGGCGGCGGCAATGGCGGTCTCGTCGTCGACGCGGTCGGCGGCGCGGCGGGCGCGGGCAACACCACCGGACGCTTCATCGTCAACATCGGTGGATCCGGCGGCACCGGCGGCACCTCTGGCGACGTCACGGTCACCAACCGGGCCACGGCGGTCGCCGATTCCGGCACCATCCTGACCACGGGCGAGGGGGCCTACGGCATCCTGGCCCAGAGTCTGTCGGGCGGCGGCGGCAACGGCAGTTCGGTGATCTCGCTGACGGCCATGTCCAGCGGCAGTGACAGCGGCACCTTCGGCCTCAACATCGGCGGTTCCGGCGGGGCAGCCAACCAGGCCGGTACGGTCACCGTCAACAACGGCGGCATTATCGAGACGACCGGTGCCGGGGCCTACGGCATTCTCGCCCAGTCCATCGGCGGCGGCGGCGGTAACGGTGGCCTGTCCCTGGCGGGCAGCCTGCTGATCGGTTCGGTCACCAGTACACCGCTGATCTCGATCGGTGGTGCCGGCGGTGACGGCGGCGACGCCAATACGGTCACGGTCAACAATACCGGCAACATCCTGACCCGCGGGGCCCTGGCCCACGGCATCGTCGCCCAGAGCATCGGCGGCGGGGGCGGCAACGCCAATATGGGCATCTCGGCCAGCGGCAACATCTATACGGCGGTCGCGTCCAACGCCCTGGCGGCCATCGTCGGCGCGGTCAACAGCGGCAACGGCGGCCTCGGTGGCGCGGTCATCGTCAACCACTCCGGCGACATCACCGTCCTCGGTGAAGGCTCCCAGGCGATCAAGGCCGAGAGCATCAACGGCGGCGGCGGCTCGCTGACCTTCGACTTCGAAGGCATCACGTCGGCTCCCGGTCGTCCGTTCGCCCCTCCGGGCGGCGGCACGGCGGTGGATCCGCTGGTCCAGGCCAGCCTCGGCGGCAGGGACGTTTCGGACATGAACGCCGGGTCGGTCTCGGGCGACTCGACCGGGACCTTCGGCTCGGCCGGCAACAACGGGGCCGGCGCTGTGGCCCAGTCCATCGGCGGCGGCGGCGGCACGGCTGACGTGCGGGTTTCCCTCGGGGTCGAGGCTCCGGTGCCGGCCCCCCTGTTCTCGCCCACGGCCGTCCCGGCTCCCGGGCCGGCCTATGTCCCGGTCGCGGTGCCGGTGAATTTCGCCTTCACCCTCGGCGGCGTCAACGGCGTCAACAACAGCGGCGCGCTCGTCACGACCAGCCATTCGGGCACCATCCTGACGACCGGCACCAATGCGCCGGGCGTGTTGATGCAGTCGATCGGCGGCGGTGGTGGACGGTCCAACGTCAACATCATCGCACCGTCCGGTTCGCTGCTCGGCACCGTGAGTCTGCAACTGGGCGGCACCAACGGCACCAATGAGACCGGCGGCGCGGTCCATCGCGCCCAGACCGGTCAGGTCGTCACAACCGGGAACCTGTCCCCGGCCGTCCAGCTGCAGAGCATCGGCGGTGGCGGCGGGTCCAGCAGTCTGGCGCTAACCGGCGACGGTTCGCTGGCCGGCGTGACCGCCGCGACCCTTGGCGCGGCGGGTGGAACCCTGCTCGACGGCGGGGCTGTCAGCGGCATCTTCAGCGGCGGCATCGCCACCCTGGGGAACAATGCCGTGGGCCTTCTGGCCCAGTCGATCGGTGCCGGCGGCGGTGACGTCCGGACCTCGGGCGGCGCAGCGGTGGAGGCCTATCTCGGGGCCAGTGCCGGCGCATCGGGCACCGGCGGATCCGTCAACCTCGCCAATGACGGGGCGATCCAGACCGAAGGCAGCCGGTCGCACGGCGTCCTGTTGCAGTCGATTGGCGGCGGGGGCGGTGCCGTCCTGACAGCCACACCGGTTCAGAACATCGTCCTGTCGAGCCAGAACACCGGCGACGGCGGTACGGTCACCTTCAACCAGACCGGCTCGATCGTGGCCCTCGGCACCGACAGTGTCGGTCTTATCGCCCAGAGTCTGGGCGGCGGCGGCGGCTGGGTCGACGGGGCCTTTGCCGGCACGGCCGGCGGTGCCGGACGCGGCGGGGCGATCAACCTCAGCATCAGCGGTGACATCTTCGCCGCCGAATCCGGCTCGACTGCGCTCCTGGCCCAGAGCCTGGGC
>TARA_R110002124_G_scaffold44422_6_pt1 | contig 12317 bp, 12 predicted proteins | sample TARA_R110002124 | Tara Oceans TARA_R110002124 (sample SAMEA4397445) | marine metagenome | biome: Polar Biome; feature: [SRF] surface water layer (ENVO:00010504); material: water (ENVO:00002006), including particulate matter (ENVO:01000060) such as... | depth 5 m | reverse complement strand
GGGGCCATATGAGCGGCTTGCCCGGAACGGCTTTGGCCAGTATCACCAAGCCATGTCCGAACCAGCCATCACACCGATGAACCGGGCCCTGGCGCTGGCCGAGCAGGCTGCCGCCCAGGGCGAGGCGCCCGTGGGCGCGGTGATCATGCTTGGCGACACCGTGCTGGCGGCAGAGCGCAACCGCATGAAGGCCCTCAACGATCCGACCGCGCACGCCGAGATGCTGGCCATTCGTGCCGCACTCAACCAGCGCGGCAGCGGGCGGCTCGACGGATGCGACCTCTATGTAACGCTTGAGCCCTGCGCCATGTGCGCGGGCGCCATTGCCCATGCCCGCCTTCGGCGCGTCTATTTCGCAGCCGAGGATACCAAGGCCGGGGCGGTGGAAAACGGCGTCCGCCTGTTCGAGCAACCCACCTGCCACCACAAGCCGGAAGTCATCGGCGGCATTGGCGCGGGGCGCGCCGAGGCGATGCTCAAGCAGTTTTTCTTGGGTTTACGCCGGCCATGACCCTGCCGCACTAGCCGCAAAGGCTGGAGCACGCTATTGGCAAGGCAAGAACCTGTTGGAGACACCCCATGATCATCGAGCCCAAGATTCGTGGCTTCATTTGCACGACCGCCCATCCCGTCGGCTGCGCAACCAATGTCCAGCGTCAGATCGACCATGTGGTGATCAAGGGCAAGATCCCCACCGGACCGCGTCGCGTCCTGGTGCTGGGCTGCTCGACCGGCTATGGCCTGGCCTCGCGCATCGTCACCACATTTGGCGCTGGCGCCGACACGATCGGCGTCTCCTTCGAGAAGCCGCCGGCGGAAAACAAGACCGCATCGGCCGGCTGGTACAACAACCGGGCCTTCGAGCAGCGCGCCAAGGCGGCAGGCCGGCAGGCCATCACGGTCGAGGGCGATGCCTTTTCCGATGCCATCAAGGCCGAGACGATCGAAGCCATCCGCGGCAGCGTCGGTCAGGTCGACATGGTCGTCTATTCCGTCGCCTCTCCGGTGCGTACCGATCCCAAGGACGGCGTGACCTATCGCTCGGCGATCAAGCCCTATGGCACGGCGGTCACCTCCAAGACCCTCAATACGGCTACCGGGGAAGTCTCCGAGATCGCCGTCGAGCCAGGCACCGAGGAAGAAATGGCCTCCACCGTCAAGGTAATGGGCGGCGAAGACTGGGAGCTCTGGATCAAGGCACTGTCGGACGCCGGTGTGCTGGCCGATGGCTTCCAGTCGCTCAACTATACCTATCTGGGCAGCGAGCTGACCTGGCCGATCTACCACAAGGGCACGCTGGGGATGGCCAAGGCTGACCTGGACCGCGCTGCCGCCGCCATTTGCGCCGCCCATGGCGAGCACGCGGCGCATGTCGTGGCTCTCAAGGCCGTCGTCACCCAGGCCAGCTCGGCCATTCCGGTGGTGCCGCTCTATGGCACGCTGCTGATCAAGGTCGAGGACGAGATGGGGCTGGGCGAAGGCACCATCGAGCAGATCGACCGCCTGTTCCGCGTCAAGCTGCAGGGCGATATCGCGCTCGATGACGAGGCCCGCATCCGGGTCGATGACTGGGAGCTGTCCGACACGATGCAGGCCGAGCTCAAGAAGCGCTGGGCCGAACTCACCACCGAGAGCCTGTCGTCGCTGGCCGATCTGCCCAAATACCGCGCCGAGTTCCTCAAGCTGTTCGGCTTTGGCCTGGGCGGCGTGGACTACAGCGCCGATCTCGACCCGCGCGAAGTCTAGGCCAGCAACGCGTTCGCGCCGCCAGGCTCGGCCTGGTGGCGCCTTTTCTCCCGTGTCGACAGCTAGAGCAGGCTGTGCCGGATGACCTCGGCCACGGTATGGGCCCTGTTCCTGGTGCCCAGCTTTTGCGCCACATTGTCCACATGCTGGTTGACGGTGCGCGCCGACATGCCCAGCTGCCTGGCAATGGCGGCCGATGTCATCCCTTCGGCAGACAGGGCAATGACTTCCTTCTCGCGCGGCGTCAGCGGGTCGGAATGCGTCACCACGCCGACATTGCGAAAAACGCGAACCTGGGAAAACAGCGCGTAGACCAGCAATTGCAGCGCCATTTCCTGCTGCGAATTGAGCTGCGGCAGGCCGCTGAACCCGCCAATGCCCACCAGCGCGCCGTCATGGCTCACCGGCACCAGCATGCACTCCACCATGTCCACCTTGGTGGCGAAGGCCAGCAGCGGATCGTCCGGATCGGTGAAGCGCGTGGCGTCGAAGGCCTGCACGCCACCGCGCTCCAGCAGCTCGGCGATATTGCCCGTGCGGGTGCGCAGGCCTGCGGCGACATATTCGTCCCACCAGCCGGCGCGGGCGCCATTGCTGTCGAGAACATGCAGCGCGGTCGCCCGGCCCTCGCCATATTCGACCAGATAGGCGCTGCGAAAGCCAAATTCCCGTGCGATGCTGCGCATGATGCCGATCAGGTCAGCATCGGTGCGTGTATTCCGGATGGCATCGAAATACCGCTCGATCAGTGCCAGCATAATTCCTCCCGAATACGACGCCGGTCTGCTGCCGGGATTGGCGATCCCACTATACACGTACGCTGGATCGCTAAAAGTCCCACTGTGAAAATTACGGATGTGATTATTATCAATGAAATAAACCACGCTGGAACTTATGACAGCGCTATTCCTGCCGATTCTGCGAACTTTCAAATCGCGCTAGGATCGAGACACTGAACAGTGTCGATCATGGCGGGGATGGAATGTCTGGATACAGTATGCTGCTAGAACGGGAACAGGAGCGCGCCGCACGCGTGGCGCCGAACCCCTATGGTTTGACGGCGCGCGAGTTTCATGTCGCAGCCTGGTTCGGCAAGGGTTTTGAGGCATCGGCCATCGCCGCCAAGCTCTCGATCGCCCCGGCCGAGGTCGCCGACGCCATAGCGAGCATTTCCACCAAGCTGGGCGCGCGCAACGCCGTGCATCTCGGCTTGATCATCAACACCATTCCCGGCCTGCCCGTCGAGCAGCCCAGCATTGTGGCGATCGAGGATTTCCGCGAGGCCTTCGGCATGGGCTGGCGCGCGCCAGCCGCCAATGCCGGGGTCGTCTTCACCGATTGACGGCAAGGCCGGCGGCATCGCTGCCCCCGGCCCGCCACGGTCTTAGCTGAACGGGAACAGGTCGCGCAGTCGCGGTTCGCGCAGCCACAACGCCACCCACATGGCGACGCCGAAATAGACACTGAACAGGGTATGGCTGAAGAGCGGGTTGTCGACCCGCAGATTGGCCGCCAGCGCCGCCGAGAGCAGGCCCGTCATCAGGATGGCGCCGAGCAGGGCGGTGCGCGGGAAGGCGTAGAGCGCCATGCAGGCGAGCTCGATGCAGCCGATCAGCAGCATGTATTTGGCGGGCCAGCCGACGACGGCCAATGGTTCGGCGGCGACTTGCAGCCCCATGAGCTTTGGGGCGACCGAGGCCCCCAGAATAAACACGATCAGCAAACCGCTGATAATCCAGCCCGTCAGTATCATCGTCACCTTCCCCTGCGCGGCATCAGTGCCGCTGTGACACCACGACGGTTCGAGGCAGGCGATTTCGACAGGGCGGAACGATAGTTTTGCCGACCGGTCCCGGCGCCGTCACGACCGGGCGCCGATGGCGGTGACCTTGCCCTGGATATAGTCTTCCATCTTCTTGCTCAGAATGCGCTTGAACCGGTCCTTCTCGCCCTCGGCATGGGTGACGATCTCCCGGACCCGCCAGAATTCGAGCGCGCCAAAACTGGTGACATGGGGCCGGATATAGATATCGGGCGGATAGGCGGCCATCATATGGGCCGTCAGCGAGTGCATCATGATCTGGGCCGAGCCAAACCAGATGTCGAGCGCCTTGTGATCGGTCTTGCTGATGCCTTCGGACGGATCGCCATTGACGTCGATGCCGATCAGAAAATCGGTGCCGATATCGGCCTGATCGAGCGGCAGCGGATTGACCACCCCGCCATCGACCAGGATGTGATTGGCATAGGTGACGGGCTTGAACAGGCTCGGAATGGCAATCGAGCCGGCAATGGCGGGACGCAGTGCGCCCGAATTGAACACCACCTGGTGCCAGCTCTGGAAATCGGTGGCCACCACATAGAGCGGGATCTTGAGATCCTTGAACTCGAGCGGGAAGTTATCGGGAATGAAGCTGTCGACAATGCTCGATGCATCGAGCTGCATCGAGATGCCGTTCTTAAGGATGCCACCCAGGCCACGCAGCTGGATCGCCCACAATTTGGTGGCGATGGTGCGCATGGTGCCCAGCACCTCATAGGAATGCTCGCGCAGTTCCCTGCCGGTCATCCCGGCTGCCCAGCCCGCGCCGATCAGGGCGCCGATCGACGTGCCCGAGATCACCGCCGGTTTCAGCCCCAGCTCGTCCATCGCCTCGATATAGGGAATATGGGTCAGACCGCGCGCCGACCCGCCGCCCAGGGCGATACCAATTCTGGGACCAGAAATCGTGCTCATGCTGCCCCGCTCCTTGCCCTTGCTGCGCAGACGGTCGGCGAGGGCCTGGCCGCGCTGTTGCAGCGGCGTCAGCGGACGTTGCGACACTGTCTGGTCAAAGACTGTCTTGAGGTAGCCTAGTCCGTTCAGGTTGAGGAAAGGTTCAGATGGCGGTGCGGGCGATTTCGCGCCAGCCGATGTCCCGGCGGCAGAAGCCTTCCGGCCAGTCAATTTTTTCCAACGCTGCATAGGCACGCTGCTGCGCCTCCCGGGCACTGGCTCCTAGCGCCGTCACGTTGAGCACGCGACCACCCTCGGCCAGTAAACGCGAGCCGTCGCGTCGCGTTCCCGCGTGGAACACATGAACGCCATCGTCGCCGACATTCTCCAGGCCGGTGATTTCCGAGCCCTTGGCATAGCTGCCCGGATAGCCCTTGGTGGCCATGATGACGGTCAGCGCGAACTGGTCCTTCCAGGTCACCGTGTGACCCGCCAGCGTGCCGGTTGCCGTGGCGTGCAGCAGGGGCAGCAGATCGCTCTCCATCCGCATCAGCATCACCTGGGTTTCCGGATCGCCGAAGCGGGCATTGTATTCCACCAGTCGCGGCCCGGTCGCCGTCAGCATCAGGCCGGCATAGAGCACGCCCTGATAGGGAGTGCCCCGCGCCGCCAGACCCCTGACGGTGGGCCAGATCACCCGCTCGAGGGTTTCCTGATAGATTTCGGGGGTCATTACCGGGGCGGGGGAATAGGCGCCCATGCCGCCGGTATTGGGGCCGGTATCGCCATCGAAGGCCCGCTTGTGGTCCTGCGCGGTGGTCAGGGGCAGGATGTCGGTGCCGTCACACAGCACGAACAGGCTCACCTCCTCGCCCTCCATGAATTCCTCGATCACCACTTCGGCGCCCGACTGGCCAAAGGCCCCGGCAAAGCAGTCGATGATGGCGGCCTCGGCCTCGTCCACGCTCATGGCAACCGTGACGCCCTTGCCCGCGGCCAGGCCATCGGCCTTGATCACGATGGGCGCGCCCTGCGTGTAGAGATAGGCCAGCGCGGCCGCTTCGGTGTCAAAGCGGCCATAGGCGGCGGTGGGAATATCCATCTCGTCGCACAGCGCCTTGGTGAAGCCCTTGGAACCTTCAAGCTGGCCCGCGGCCCTGGACGGGCAAAAGCAGGTGAAGCCGGCCGCGCGGATATCATCGCCCATCCCGGCAACGACCTGTGCATCGGGTCCGACCACCACGAAATCGATCTGCGCCTGCTTGCAGAAGGCGATCACAGCGGCATGATCGGTAATGTCGAGCGCAACGTTTTCGGCAATTTCGCCCGTGCCGCCATTGCCCGGGGCGATGAACAGCTTGCTCAGCAGCGGCGACTGGGCGATTTTCCATGCCAGGGCATGCTCGCGCCCACCCGAACCGATCACCAGAACCCGCATGCTCATGTCTCCGCGCTTGTTGGGCGCGTGATGCACTACGCAACCAGACGTGGCAAGTGGCTGTGTGCAACGTCAGGTCAGTGTTCCACCGAAGCGGTCTGCTGTGCTAATACATGGCCGGTTGTCAGTAGTTGCTATGGTTTTGTATTCTATAGTAGTTTCAGCACGAACTTTACCGTGCAGATGATTGCAATCCAGAGTATTGCTGAAATGGAAATGGCGATCAGCCAGCCTTTTGCCCTAGATGTCATGTGTATCTCCCGTCGCGGCGCAAACTAGGCAAGCGGGGGCGCGGGGAGATCACCCTGCAGGGTGATTGTATGGGCTGCTTGCAGGCATGGTAAATCTCGGGAGACGCGGTTCGAATGGTCGAGCAGACTCTGAGTGACTTGGCCTATGAGGCCGCTATAGTGCCCGAACGCTGGGAAACCTTTCTCGATGCCGCCTCCAGCCTGGTCGATGCGCGCGGCGGCGTACTGGTCTCCATCAACAGCCCGGCGGGATACAATGCCAGCAGCCCCGCGCTGGCCGAGGCCATGCAGGCCTTCGCCAGCGAAGGATGGGGCATAGACAATCCGCAGATCATGCGGGCAATGGCGTCGGGCCAGACCCACTTCCAGCACGATCGGGACCTGTTCACGGACGTCGAAAGGCAGGCCTATGAATGGTTCACCGTTTTCTGGGAGAAGTGGGATTTCGGCGCCTCCCTAGGCACGATCCTCGACCTGCCCATCGGGGGCAAGCTGGTGTTTTCCATGGAGCGGAGCAAAGCGACCGGGCCGTTCTCCAAAAGCGAGATCGAGCTGTTCAACCACTTCTATGGTGACATCAGCCGCTCGATCAGCTTTGCCTCGGAGGTCCTGTTCCGCGAATATGCCAATACCACGAGCATGCTGCAGATGCTCGGGATCCCGGCGGCGGTGGTCGCCCATAATCGCACCCTGCTGTCGGCAAATCCCCTCTTTGAAAAGCTGATTCCCCAGGTGGCGCAGGACGCCAGAAACCGGCTGCGCTTCACTGCCCCGCGGGCCGACCGGCTTCTCCAAAATGCCTTGGCGCGGCTGCGGCCCGACCTGTGGACCGGGGTGACCGCCTCGTTCCCGCTCGCGGCGCCGGACCTGGCGGGTGCTCCCATCGTGGTGCATGTCCTGCCGGTGCGCGGCGTGGCCCATGACTTCATTCACGGCGGCGCGGCGGTTGTCATCCTGTCCGAGCCGCGACCCAATCTGGCGCCGTCGATCGAGATGCTCAAGCAGCTCTATGACCTCTCGCCCAGCCAGGCCAAGGTCGCCGCCGCCCTCGTCAATCATCGCGGCAGTTACGCCGACGTGGCCAGCAGCCTGGCGCTCTCCAAGGAGACCGTCAGAACCCACAGCAAGGCCGTGTATCAAAAGCTGGGCATGGACGGGGCCATGGACCTGCTGGCGCTGGTGTCGCAGATCCGCGTCAAGGAGTAGCGGACGGAGGCCGGCCTACATCTCGGCTTCTTTGAATATCCGTGTCAGATCGCCGGCCCACTCGCCATGGAATTTCTCGAGCCAGCGCTTTGCGGGCGACTTTGACAGGCGGATGGTCTGCTCAAGCGGCGCCAGATGGATGGTTTCATCCTGGCCGGCGGCGTTCAGCCGATTGCGCCGCACCAGGCCGGCTTCGGCAATACCCACTGCCTGGGCGGCAAAATCATAGACATTGGTGCGATCGAGCGGGGTCATCAGGCCGGTGCGCGGCACGTCGCGGCGCATCTCCTCGCGCTGCTGCGCGCTCCAGGGCTTGATCATCTCATAGGCCGCTTCGAGCGACACGTCGTCATAGAGCAGCCCGGTCCAGAAGGCCGAAAGCGCCGTTACCGATTTCTCGTCGCCCATATCGGCGCCGCGCATCTCAAGGAACTGCTTGAGCCGGACTTCGGGGAAAATCGTCGACAGGTGATCTTCCCAATCCTTGATGGTGGGCTTGTCGCCCGGCAGTTGCGGCAGCTCGCCGCGCAGGAAGTCGCGGAAGCTCTCGCCGGCCACGTTGACATATTCGCCATCGCGGATGACGAAATACATCGGCACATCCAGCGCATAATCGGCATATTGCTCGAAGCCAAAACCCTCGTCGAAGGCAAAGGGCAGCATGCCGGTGCGGGCGTCATCGGTGTTGAGCCAGATATGGCTGCGGAAGCTGAGATAGCCGCTGTCACGGCCATCGACAAAGGGCGAATTGGCAAACAGCGCGGTCGCCACCGGCTGCAGGGCCACGGCCACGCGCAGCTTCTTGACCATGTCGGCTTCGCTGGAAAAATCGAGATTGGACTGCACGGTGCAGGAGCGGAACATCATCGATGTGCCGAGCGTACCGACCTTTTCCATATAGGGCTTCATGATGGCGTAGCGCGATTTGGGCATCGGGCGGATCTCATCGACCGACCACAGCGGCGTCACGCCCAGGCCGAGAAAATGAATGTCGAGCGGTCCGGCCACCTTCTTGCTCACCGCCATATGCTCGGCCAGCTCGGCCGCACTGGCATGCAAATCCACCTGGGGGGAACCCGAAAGCTCGAACTGCCCGCCGGGTTCGAGCGAAATGCCGCCGGCAACTTCGTCATTGCGCAGGCCGATGACGTTGTCGCCATCGTAGAAAGGGTGCCAGCCGGTTTCCGCCTGGATGCCTTCGAGCAGCGCCCGAATGCCATTGGGCCCCTCATAGGCCACCGGGCGCAGCGGATTGGTGTGAAACACGTGCTTTTCGTGCTCGGTGCCAATGCGCCAGTCGCTCTCGGGTTTGCACCCGCGCGCCATGGCATCAATCAGGTCGGCACGCGATTCGATGAGAGGGCTGTGGGTATCGGCGCCGGCCATGAAGTTTCCTCGGTCTAGGAGGGGGTCAATGTTGGGCGGAACATAGCGTTGCGCAAGCCGAATGCAATCGGCTTTTATCGCCAATCGCCGATGGTAGCCTGAATCAGCGCCAGCGCAGCCACCGCCGCGGTGTCGGCGCGCAGGATGCGCGGCCCCAGGCTGATGGGCACCACATAGGGCAGGGCGCGCAGCTTGTCGCGCTCCTGCTCGGAAAACCCGCCCTCGGGGCCGATCAGCACGCCGATGGGCCTGCCGTGCAGGGCGCCCAGCGCCTCGATCGGCGAGGACGAGGCTGCGCCTTCATCAGCCAGAACAAGCACGCGCTCAGCCGGCCAGCCGTCGAGCAGCCGTTCCAGCGTCACCTCCGGCGCCACCTCGGGAACGCTGAGCACCTCGCATTGTTCGGCCGCTTCGATGGCATTGGCCAGCATTCGCTCATGCTTGAGACGGCTGACCTGGGTGCGCTGGGTGATCACCGGCTGGATGACGCCCGCGCCCATTTCCACCGCTTTCTGGATCACATAGTCGAGCCGCTCGCTCTTGAGTGGCGCAAGACCATACCAGAGGTCTGACACCGGCGTCTGCGGAGCGATCTGCTCGATCAGCTCGAGCTGTACCGATTTCTTGGAATCGCTGGTCAGCGCGCAGCGCCAGGCGCCGTCCCGCCCATTGAACAGCACCACCTCATCTCCCACGCTCTTGCGCAGCACGGCGGCCAGATAGAGCGACTGCTCCTTGCCCAGCGTCAGCTGGCCATCGGTGGCCAGGGCAGGTTCGACATAGAGGCGGGGCAGGGTGGCATGGGTGCGGGGCATGCGCGCTGATAGCATCGCTTCGACCAGATTGTCATTGCCGTTGAGTGCGGCGACTGGAGAAGCAGAATTCCTCTGCCCAATCTGCCCAGGCTTTGCGGGCCGCGAGATCATCATCCCATTTCTGGCTCAGTTCCGCCTTTTCGCGTGCGGCGCGATATGCGGAATACAGCTCTTGGCATTTGAGTGTTTCGGCGGTGGACCGAGGCCCAAATTCGACTAGGTCACCCACATTCGGCTCCTTGATTAGTGCAAGCGGTACCTTTTGCTTAAGCGGCGGCCTAGGCCAGAGTCTCGGCCTATGAGGGCAAGGTTAACACCGGCAAACATTCGGCTGTGAACAATGTGGACAACGGGGATTGCGGACGATCGAGCTTGCTGTGGCGCCTGTCTTCTCAGGTCGCTGCGATTCCGTTCGCTGTGCAGAAGCGGTGCAAAACTGTCTCAACGCTAATGGCATTCGTTCCCGGTTTTCAGGCAGCAGACCGCCCGCCGTTCCTCAATCTCTGGTAATAAAAGCTGATCCGATTCCCCGCGCTTGCGGGAAGCCAAGCATACAAGGAACTCCACCATGTCGGAGGCCGAAAAGCCCACCATAGTCGCCGTTGCCCCATCGACCACTTGGGTGGACCGCTACGCGCCTGACTGGCTCAAGCCCTATGCGCGACTGGCCCGCTGGCACGCCCCGATCGGGATCTGGCTGTTGTTCTGGCCCTGTATCTGGGGCCTGGGCCTGGCGGCGGTGGCGGATCCGGTCCGCGGCTTTGACTGGATGGCGGCCCTACTGATGCTGATCGGCGCGGTGCTGATGCGCGGCGCCGGTTGCACCTTCAACGATATTGTCGATCGCGACATTGACGGCCATGTCGAGCGGACCCGGTCGCGCCCGATTCCCTCGGGCCAGGTGACGGCCCGCGATGCCCTGGCCTTCATGGTCTCCCAGGCGCTGCTGGCCTCGGTGGTGCTGTTCCAGTTCAACCGGTTTACGGTCTGGGCCTGTGTCGGCTCGCTGGTGCTGGTGACGATCTACCCGTTCATGAAGCGCGTGACCTGGTGGCCGCAGCTGTTCCTGGGCCTGGCCTTCTCCTTTGGCGCGCTGATCGGCTGGAGCTCACAGACCGGCGGCTTCGCCCTGCCGGCGCTGCTGGCCTATCTGGGCACCATTTTGTGGGTGATCGGCTATGACACCATCTATGCGCTGCAGGATGTCGAGGACGATGCGCTGATCGGCGTCAAATCCACGGCCCGGCTGTTCGGCGACCAGGCCAAGCCCATCGTCACCGGCTTTTACGCCGGCGCCTATGTGCTCTGGCTGGCGGCGGCGACACTGGCTGGAGCCGGGATTATTTTCGCGGTGATCTCGCTGGTCGCGCTGGGGATACTGGCCTGGCAGGTGCAGACCGTCGATGCCGATGTGCCCAACAATCCCTATGTCCGCTTCTATTCCAACCACTATGTCGGCATGACCCTGGCGCTGGCCCTGTTGGCTGATTGGGTGTGGTAGTCCCAAGCATTTCCTAAAACGCCAAAAGGGCTGACCGCACCACCGGTCAACCCTTCCGACGTCACTTGGAGGTGTCGGTAAAACTCTAGGCGTCGAGCTGACCCGGCTTGCGGCGGTTGAGAAAGCGGGGGCGACGCCCGGCTTCTGCGACCAGCTTGCGGCGGGTGGGGTTCGAGCCGACCATCAGGCCATCGACCTGCTGGCTATAGGGCATGTAGGCGCCATCGCCGGCCTTGATGAACAGCGGCAGGCGCAGCTTCTTGCCCCAGTTCTGCCATTCGGCAACAACGCTGTGATTGCCCTCTTCTTCGAATACGCGGTAGTTCAGCTCGTGATCGGAGTGGACCAGTTCGATCGAGCTGGTCAGCACGCCTTCTTCCGAGAGCGTGGTTGCCACGGCAACGCCGATAAACTCAGTGACCGGTACCTTGATCTTGATCGCCACGCCGCTCTGCTCAAGCATGCGGCGGATGGTAACGGTCTTGATCGGATCCTTCGGGCCGTTGTCGTTTGCAGCGACAAACCGGCGCTCCGCCACTACGGGCTTGCCGAATGCCAGAACAACCGACGACCCTTCCATCGCAACGCCATGAACCATATCAATTCGCCTTCCTGTCAACTTCGAGAGCTGGTTTTTGGTGCTCTCTTTTGTAGGCTCAACATAGCGCGGCTCCCTACCTGGCTCCTTAATCGGTTGGGTTAAGTTTATCTTGTTTTTCGAGAGGGTTAGCAGGGTCTTGCACCGGGTAGGACCCGGTTAACCCCGCCCGGTGTCGGACCGTTAACGCTGCCGGGACTGACAAGCTGGTGAAGCTGTGCGGGTTCCCCTTGTCCAAAGCCTGGCTCAGGCCTAAAAGGCCCGGAATATGCCCATTCCGCCCACAACACACGCTGATGATCTCGAACTGCTCCGCACCTCCGCGGTGGCAGCCGGTATCATTGCCAGCAGCTTCTTCCGCCGCGAAGTAAAGAGCTGGAGCAAGGAAAATGCCTCGCCGGTAAGCGAGGCCGACATCCTCGTGGACCGTTATCTGGCTTCCGCGCTGCTGCAGGCGCGCCCGACCTATGGCTGGCTGAGCGAAGAAACCGCTGACAATCCTTCACGATTGAATTGCGAACGCGTCTTCGTGGTCGATCCCATCGATGGCACGCGCGGCTTTTTGCGCGGCGAGGACAGCTGGACGGTGTGCCTGGCGGTGGTGGAAAATGGCGTTCCCGTGGCCGGGGTGGTTTACGCCCCGATGCGCGACGAACTCTA
>TARA_R110002124_G_scaffold98496_1_pt1 | contig 12323 bp, 11 predicted proteins | sample TARA_R110002124 | Tara Oceans TARA_R110002124 (sample SAMEA4397445) | marine metagenome | biome: Polar Biome; feature: [SRF] surface water layer (ENVO:00010504); material: water (ENVO:00002006), including particulate matter (ENVO:01000060) such as... | depth 5 m | reverse complement strand
TAATTATCAAAATGAACAAGGGTTTAGAAATAGAACAAAGGCAGTTGTAGTAGATCGCAATCCAGATCCTAATAATTCAAACTTTTATGTAGAAATTTTATACTACTAACTAATATTAAGTCTTCTGCTTCTTCTTTTTAGCCGCGGGAAATAAAACGTTATTTAAAATAAGTCTATAACCAGGAGAAGTTGGATGAAGATCTAGTTCTGTTTTTGGGTCACCTACACGATGCGTATAATCTTCGGGATCATGACCTCCATAAAAAGTAAAGAAGCCTTTTCCTTTTATTCCATGAATATATTTGGCCTCACCATTGGTTCTATTTTCTCCCATAACCAAAACATTTGACTTAATTTGATCTCTTGTAAATGACGTAGTTTGTCCCATAAAACCTTTTACTAATGCCGTATGGTTTTGAGTTAACATTGTTGGTATTGGATCCCATTTTGCAGAATACTCCATTAAAGAAAAATAATCTGTGGTATAAGGTATCTGACGCTTTTGAGTCATATCTATAGAAGAAAATTCATAAATATTTGGGCTGCGTTCTAAGATGTAATCCTTAAAAGCGAAAGTATTAGTATAGTCTATTTTATTCTGATATCCTGGATCACTTCCATCACCATCAAACATAGGTTCGCAAATATCTACATTTTCCGCAGAAAGCGCAATGTCAAAACTATCTGTAGCAGAACACATTGCAAACATAAAACCACCTCCAACAACATAATCTCGAATTTTTAGCGCTACATCTAATTTAGCATCAGACACTTTACTATAACCTAGTCGCTGTGCTAATTCTTCTGCATTCTTCTTTTCTTCTATATACCAAGCCGCAGAACGATAGGTCTTATAAAACTTACCATATTGACCTGTAAAATCTTCGTGATGTAAATGTAACCAGTCATATAATAATAGTTCGTCTTTTAAGACTTCTTCATCATATATAGTCTCATAAGGAATTTCAGCGTAAGTTAATACCATTGTTACAGCATCATCCCAAGGTTGTTTGCCATAAGGAGTATATACTGCTATTTTTGGTGCTTTTTCTAAAACTATAGCTTCCTGGTTTACTGCTGGACTACTAATACCTTGGAGTATCTTTGCAGCTTTAGAATCAGATATCACTTCAAAGGACACTCCTCTTATTTGACATTCGCGCTGTATAATATCTGCATCTGGCAGTAAAAAAGAACCTCCTCTATAATTTAATAACCATTTCACTTTAAGCTCTCGCTCTAAAGTCCAATATGTAACTCCATAAGCCTTAAGATGATTCTCCTGTGATTCTGCATCCATTGGTATGAGAATATAGGACGCATAAGCGTTTGTGCTTAAGAACAAGGAGAAAATTATAACAAGAAGATTTTTCAAGCTCGCAGATTTAGAACGAAATATAATCAATTTTTATTCTGCCTCATTCAAAATTATAATTCTTTTAAGACTAAAAATTTAAAGTTTAATACTATTGTAAAGTTGTTTCATTACCCGAAAGTAAATTGGCAATAACTTTAGTGCTAGGAAATTGTTCTAAAATAATTTTAATAAAAACAGTAATCGGAATTGCCATAATTAAACCCGGAATTCCCCATAAAAAACCCCAAAACATAAGCATAACTAAAACCGCAATGATATTTATAGAAAAAGATTTTCCCATAAAAACTGGTTCTAAAATAGCACCAAATACCACTTGTACTAAAGTAATAGACATTACAAAAAAGAAAAGTGTACCTGTTGGGTCTAATTCCACAAACGCAAAAATTGAAAGTAAAATTACAGATATAAAAGAGCCTACCATTTGTACAAAATTGATGGCAAACGCAAATAATCCCCAAAAAATTGGAAAGCTGACATCAAAGAAAACACACATTAACCCTGTGAACAATCCTGTTAGGGCACTTACCAAAAACTTCACTTTTATAAATTTAATAAGATCTTTTTCGATCTTCATAAAAGCTTTTATCGATGTGTGCTTCCGCTTTAGCAACGTACTATTAAGAAGTTTATGGACATTAATGGATTCTGCCAACCAAAGAACCACAAAGAAAGCAGTCATTAATAGAGTGGTTAAAAATGTTCTTAAGAAACCAATAGTGGTTCCAAGGTTTTCCTTTTGAAAAAACTGTGATAAGAAATTTTTATCCTGTTCAAGTTCTATACCAAAACTATCGGACAGATAACTTTTAAGATCTACTAATTTCACTTCAGCTTTTGAGAAAAATCCTGTATTACTAGCTAAAATCTGTTTACTTGACAATTGAATTAATTCTACACCAATTTTTAAACCACCAGCGACTAAAAGAAGTACTAAAACTATACTTACAAATTTTGGTACTTTTCTACGACCTAACCATCTCATTATTGGTAAAAACAACAATGCAATAAACATTGAAAATATTAATGGAATAAATATGAATGAAAGTATTTTAAGTAAATAAAATACTAAAGGTATAACTATGATTAACAACAATATATTTGTCGTTCTTCTTTGGTCTAACATGAGGTAATATTCTTTTAAATAGCAGAATGTAAAGATAACTCAAAAAACTGTTTCAACTCAATTCAACTCTATAAAAGGCTGTTAAAAAGGAACTCCATCATCTTCTGGTCCATCAAAAGCATCTGAAGGTGAAGGGAAATTGTCTGGCTTAAAGGTATCATCATTCGCAGCTGCATTCATTTTAGAATGGAACTCACCAAAAGGTGTATCAAAATCATCCAAGTTATCAAACTTACCTAAGTGACCAATAAATTTCAACCTTATACTTTCTAAACCACCATTTCTGTGTTTAGCCACAATAAATTCACCTTGACCTTCTGTTGGTGAACGTTCTTCATCATCCCATTCGTCAATTTTATAATATTCTGGTCTGTAAATAAATGATACAATATCTGCATCTTGCTCAATTGCACCAGATTCACGTAAATCGGATAATAATGGTCGTTTACTTCCACCACGAGTTTCTACTGCACGCGACAATTGTGATAATGCTATTACAGGAATACTCAATTCTTTAGCCAAGGCTTTAAGATTACGAGAAATTGTTGATATTTCTTGTTCTCTATTACCTCCTTTTTGGCTTCCGCCTGCAGTCATTAATTGCAAATAGTCAATCATTATCATCTTAATGCCATACTGAGACGCTAAACGTCTAGCCTTTGCTCTTAAATCGAAAATAGAAAGTGAAGGTGTGTCATCAATAAATAAAGGTGCTTTTTCTAAAGTTTTCACTTTAACATTGAGTTGTTCCCATTCATGTTTTTCTAACTTCCCTGTCCTTAATTTTTCTGAAGACAACCCTGTTTCACTAGAAATTAAACGTGTAATAAGTTGTACAGAAGACATCTCTAAAGAGAAAAAAGCAACAGGTATATTACTATTTACTGCAACATTACGAGCCATAGTTAGTGTAAAAGCTGTTTTACCCATACCAGGACGTGCAGCTACTATAACTAAATCGGATGGTTGCCAGCCAGAAGTAAGCCTATCTAGCTTATCGAAACCTGAAGGGATCCCACTCATTCCCTCTTTGTTAGAAATTTCTTCAATTTTTTTCTTCGCTTGTATTACCAAACTTTGAGCTGACTCTGTTGACTTTTTAACGTTACCTTGAGTAACTTCATACAACTTGGCTTCTGCATGATCTAAAAGATCAAAAACATCTTTAGTTTCATCGTAAGCTTCTTCAATTATCTCATTAGAAATTTTAATTAAACTACGCTGAATATATTTTTGTAGAATAATACGTGCATGAAACTCAATATGTGCAGAAGAAGATACTCGTTGTGTCAATGAAATGAGGTAAAAATCTCCTCCAACCAAATCTAATTTCTCATCTTTTTTAAGTTGACTAGAAACGGTTAATAAGTCGACAGGCTCACTGTTTTCAAACAATTTAAAAATAGCTTCAAAAATATGTTTATGTCCATCTCTATAAAAAGCTTCAGGGCTTAAAATATCAATAACCTCATCTACACCTTTTTTATCAATCATCATTGCTCCAAGAACAACCTCCTCTAAATCAATTGCTTGAGGTGGTATTTTTCCCTTTTCTAAGCTAATGATTGTGCTTTTATCAACTTTATATCCTTGTATTGGGTTGGGTTGTTTCATAAGTAACAAAAGTAGCAAAATACTATCGACGAACTGCATTTTGAGCATTTTACAATCTCAACACTTCGTTAACAATCTAACTGTTAATAACTCTAATATATTGTTAATAGCGTAAAAAAAAAACTGGAGTCTTTACTACAGTTTTTTTTAGTTGCCTATGCTTAGTGGATTTAGTCTTTATAGACTCCCATTTCATCGTATTTATCCATACGTTGTTTCACTAAATCTATTGGTGATAAGTTTTTAAGCTCTTCATAAGATTTAATGATAGCTTCTCTAACAGCTAAAAATGTTTTTTCTCTATCGGTATGCGCTCCGCCTATTGGTTCTTTTATAATCTGATCCACTAACTTCATACGTTTCATGTCTTTAGCTGTAAGTTTAAGAGCCTCAGCTGCTTGTTCCTTGTATTCCCAACTTCTCCATAAAATTGAAGAACAAGATTCTGGTGAAATTACTGAATACCAAGTATTTTCTAGCATCATTACACGATCACCTACACCAATACCTAAGGCACCACCTGAAGCACCTTCACCAATAATAATCGTAATAATAGGCACTTTTAAGCGAGACATTTCTAATATGTTTCTTGCAATTGCCTCACCTTGCCCACGTTCTTCTGCTTCTAAGCCAGGATATGCGCCTGGTGTATCAATTAAAGTTACAACAGGGACACCAAATTTCTCAGCAGATTTCATTAAACGCAAGGCTTTACGATAACCTTCAGGATTAGACATTCCAAAATTACGATACTGTCTTGTTTTGGTATTAAAGCCTTTTTGCTGACCAATAAACATATAGGATTGATCACCAATTTTACCTAAGCCACCAATCATAGCTTTATCATCTTTTACATTTCTATCTCCATGCAATTCTAAAAAAGATTCACCACAAAGTGATTTAATATGGTCTAACGTATATGGTCTGTTAGGATGGCGAGATAACTGAACACGTTGCCAAGCCGAAAGATTTTTATATATCTCTTTTTTAGTTTCTGCTAATTTCTTCTCTATCTGTTTACAGGTTTCTGTTACATCAACATCACTTTCTTTTCCTATAATCTGACACTTATTTAGCTGATCTTCTAGCTCTTTTATTGGTATTTCAAACTCTAAATATTCCATACAATTTGAAGTTAATTTTTTGTTTAGTTAGTTACTGCAAACCTACGTATTCTAATTTAATTTTTATAACTATTCCTATAAAAGTAGGTTCTATTAGACCGATTACAAAAATAGACTTTAGCAAAAAAAACTTTAATTGTTATGCTGATTGTTTTGTTTTTCTTCTTTTATAGTTTTTAAATATGGCATCAAATAAAACAGTTAACAAAATGAGAATAGCACCTATATAAAATTGTGATGACATTTTTTCTGTTTCAGGAAATAAAACTAACGCCAAAGCAATGCCATAAATCGGTTCTAAATTATAGCTTAAAATTACAGTAAAAGGACTAATATAACGCATAACTTTAACTGCAACAATGAAAGCATAAGCTGTACAGACTGAAGCTAAGACAAAAATATAAACCCAATCAGAATTTGACATAGTAAAGAACTCTGCATTGAATTTTTTTTCTGTAGCAAGAATGAATATAGTGAGAAAAACAACACCGCTTATAAATTCATAAAAAGAAATAACTGTAGCACTATAGCGTTCAATAAAACGACCATTTATAACTGCAAATAACGTTGAAAATAAAGCAGACGATAATCCTAATATTATACCATTAATATAACCCATTTCACTGCTAGTGATTAGGAATACTCCAAGTATTACAATAAGCCCGAACATAATTTCATAAGCAAGTAGGCGACGTTTAAAAAAAATAGGTTCGATAAAAGAGGCAAAAAATGCACCTGAAGAAAACATAGCTAACGCTATAGATATATTTGCTTGATTAATAGCTTCAAAAAAAGTAATCCAATGTAGTGCGATAATGATACCAGCAGCTGAAAATTGCAAAAAAGCTTTAGTGGTAATTTTTATATTAAGCTTTATTATTTTAATGTAAATGAACATAAGCACACCTGCGATTGCCATTCTATACCAAACCAATTCTAATGAACCTATGGTAATGAGTTCTCCAAGAATTGCCGTGAAGCCAGCAATAAAAACCAATAAATGTAATTGTAAATAATGCTTTAGTTTAGCGTTTGGCATTGTAGCTTTTATATTGATTTGTCTGTTTTTTTTTAGTCTGCTTAAAGCTTAACGTATTAATCTCTTAATTTTTTCCATAATTTCATTTATTGGTGTTGAATTTGTATTTATTGATTGATTTTTATCGCCATATGGACCATACAAATTGGGATTTGTAACGTTAAAAAAGCCAACTGTAGTTGTATTAGTAGAAACAGATAAATGCATCATACCACTATCAGCACCTAAAAAAATAACAGAATTTTCAATTATCGAGGCAATTTCTCTGAGGTCTTTGCTATATAAATGAGTGCTTAGAAAATTGATTTGTGAAACGTTTTCAACAGGTAATATTTCCAAAATATTAAAATCATTAAAATTAGATTTAAGTTTTTCATAGAGTTCATACCACCATTCTTTAGAATGACATTTATTACCTGTAGCATAAGTAAAAATACAAATAGTATCCTTGTCATTTTTAAATAGACCTTTAAGAAGTTGATTACCTGTTTTTATTTCTTCATTAGTTAAACTTATTGACAATTTCGTGTAATTGTAGTCTATTAGGTCTTTGGCAGAACCAAAAAATGTTTTAAAATTGTAAATTGGATATTTCGCTATATGTACTGGCTTGTTTTGGTGATTAGTCCCTGAGTTATATATCTTAAATTTTGCTCTTGACAATTTAACGAATATTTTACTTGAATTTGAGTCTGCAGTACCAGAAATTGCAATATCGTATTTATTTGACATCAGATTAATTGTCTTAGATAAATAAGTCAAAATATTATTAAATGGCTTTTTTGGAAGATTAATAATTTTTTCAACATAATGGAATTCAGAAAATAGTATAGATGAAAGGTTTCCATTAACCACTAAATGAATTTCACTATTTGGAAACTGTTTTTTTACCTCCTGAACTAATGGAGTTATTAACAGTTGATTTCCTAGCCTATGATTAGGTCTAGAAATTAAGACTTTAATATGTGAATCTTTAGTTAGTCTTTTTATTTGTTCTTTATTTTTTGAGTTTTGAAAAGAATTTGTAAGGAAATTAAATATTCTCCTTTTCAGTGGGTTTAATATTTTAATTGACATCATTTATTAGATTTTTTTTATTCAATTTTATCTTAACCTATAATCCCGTAGCATAAAGATATTATGAATACTTCAATTTAACGTTTAGCCTTTTTCAATAGATAAATCGCTAGAATACCAAATATTACATTAGGAAACCATACAGCAACTACGGCTGAGAAATTAGACTGTTCTGCCATAACACCAAAAACCTTATCAAAGAACACATAAACCATTGCAATAGCTATACCAACTGCAAGGTTAGCTCCCATTCCTCCTCTTCGTTTTACAGAAGAAACTGCTACAGCTATTATAGTAAGAATGTAAATTGAAACTGGTAAACTCCACTTTCTCAATTTCACTACTTCATAACGACCTATGTTTGTTGATCCTTTTCGCTTTTCAGATTCAATAAAGTCTAAAAGTTCACCGTAAGGTTTAGTTTCTGCAGCATACTCAACAGGTGTTAAATCTTCGAGCTCAAAAGGGAATCTCATGTTTTGGCGTTTTTCCTTTTCTACCGTCTCTATTCCATTTTCAAAACTACGTTTTAAATAAGAAGTTAGTCTATAGCTAGAATCTGCTTCAAAATATCTTATATTTTCTGCAAATATTTTATACTTAAGCTCATTGCCTTCAAAATGCTCATAAGTAAAATTAAAGCCCGTTTTACTCTTCGGAATAAAGTTACTTACATAGATATAGTCATTGTCATTTATCTGCTGGTAAACATCTCTTGTTTGCTGAATTTTTTTATTCTTTTTTAAGTATTTATATTTGAATTCATTAAACCCTTGACTCGCCATTGGAGCCAAATACATTCCTAAAAAAAGAGCAAAAGCCGCTACTATTGTCGCACCTATTAAATAAGGTCTCAAAAATCTAGAGAATGAAACACCTGAGCTTAAAAAAGCAACAATTTCTGTGTTATTTGCTAACTTAGAAGTAAACCAAATTACAGAAAGAAATAAGAATAATGGAAATAATAGGTTGGCAAAATACACAGTGAAATCTACATAATAAGCCGTCACTTCACCGAAAGGAGCTTTGCTCTCTATTATTCTACCAATTTTTTCTGCTAAATTTACTGTAATTCCGATAGGAATAAACAGTAATAGCATCATTAGAAAAGTAAACAAATACCGCTTTAATATGTACCAGTCTAGTATTTTCACTTACAGCCTATTATTCATTTGTTTTACCATTTTATTTTTCCATTCTCCAAAATCCCCAGCAATAATATGCTTTCTAGCTTCTCTTGTTAACCATAAATAGAAACCTAGATTATGTATGGTTGCGATTTGTTTTCCCAATAATTCATTAACTGTAAACAAATGTCTTAAATACGCTTTACTATATTCCGTATCTACAAAAGTAATTCCCATTTCATCTACAGGCGAAAAATCGTCTGCCCATTTCTTATTCTTAATATTTATAGAACCATAAGCAGTAAACAACATTCCATTTCTTGCATTACGAGTAGGCATTACACAATCAAACATATCTACACCTAACGCAATATTTTCTAATATATTGATTGGTGTCCCAACACCCATAAGATACCGCGGTTTGTCTTCTGGTAAGATACTACACACTACGTCTGTCATAGCATACATTTCTTCAGCTGGTTCACCAACAGAAAGTCCGCCAATGGCATTTCCTTCTGCGCCAGCATTAGCAATATATTCAGCAGATTGTTGTCTTAAATCTTTATATGTACTTCCTTGAACAATTGGGAAAAACGTTTGTTCATAGTCATATTTAAAAGGTGTCTTTTTTAAATGTTCTAGGCAACGCTCTAACCAACGATGCGTCATATGCATAGAACGTTTAGCATAATTATAGTCGCATGGATAAGGTGTGCATTCATCAAATGCCATAATAATATCGGCTCCGATACTTCTTTGCACTTCCATCACATTTTCCGGAGTAAAGACATGATAACTTCCATCTATATGCGACTTAAACTTTACTCCTTCTTCTTTAATTTTTCTATTTGCAGACAAAGAATATACTTGGTAACCGCCAGAATCTGTTAAAATATTGCGATCCCAATTCATAAATTTATGAATACCACCAGCTTGCTCTAAAATTGTTGTTTGTGGTCTTAAATATAAATGGTAGGTATTACCAAGAATAATATCTGGATTAATATCATTTTTTAACTCTCTCTGATGCACCCCTTTAACTGAACCTACAGTACCAACTGGCATAAAAATAGGCGTTTCAATAACACCATGATCTGTCGTAATAAGTCCAGCTCTGGCCTTGGTTTCTTTATCGTTTGCTAATCTCTGAAATTTCATTAAAAATAAGTCTGAGGGCAAATATAATTAACTCGATGTCAATCAATCTTAATTAAAAATAAAAATTGTTAGCAAATCTATAAAATCGTTAATAAGTGACCTCTATCTACCTTTGAAAGGCTTTAGTAAAAAGTTACTTTTGTCCAATCAAATTTAAGCAACACAATATGCCAAACATTAAAGAATTAGAAAGTTTAACAACTCAAGTTCGTAGAGATATTTTACGAATGGTACACAAGGTAAATTCTGGTCATCCAGGAGGTTCATTGGGCTGTGCCGAATTTTTTGTTTCATTATATAAAGAAATCATGAAGCGAAATGAAGGTTTCGATATGAATGGAAAAGGTGAAGATTTATTCTTTCTTTCGAACGGTCATATCTCACCAGCCTATTACAGTATTTTAGCTAGATCTGGATATTTCTCGGTTGATGAATTAAATACATTTAGATTAATAGATTCACGTTTACAAGGACATCCAACAACACACGAAGGCTTACCTGGCATCCGTATTGCATCTGGTTCGTTAGGTCAAGGTATGTCAGTAGCTATTGGTGCAGCACAAGCTAAAAAATTAAACAAAGACAATCACTTAGTATATAGTCTTCATGGTGATGGTGAATTACAAGAAGGTCAGAATTGGGAAGCTATTATGTATGCTTCTGCTAAAAAAGTAGACAATCTTATTTCTACAATAGATTTAAACGGACAACAAATTGATGGATCAACTGACGATGTATTACCAATGGGTAGTATAAAAGGAAAGTTTGAAGCTTTTGGATGGACTGTTTTAGAAATAGAAGAAGGAAATAATATCGAAGCTGTTCTAAAAGGTTTGGCAGAGGCTAAATCAATGACAGGCAAAGGAAAACCAATTTGTGTTTTACTAAAAACTGTAATGGGAAATGGAGTGGATTTTATGATGCACACGCATGCTTGGCATGGTAAAGCACCAAACGATGAGCAATTAGCTATTGGATTAGCACAGAATGCTGAAACCTTAGGAGATTACTAGTTAACATCTAATTAAACAGATACCCACTTTGGTGGGCATTATTATGAAAACATATACATACACAGAAAAAAAAGATACAAGAAGTGGTTTTGGTGCTGGTTTAGCAGAGTTAGGGCGTACTAATCCTAATGTTGTTGCCTTATGTGCAGACTTAATTGGGTCTTTAAAAATGGATCAATTCATTGAAGAAAATCCTGAACGTTTTTTCCAAATAGGAATTGCTGAAGCCAATATGATGGGTATAGCAGCGGGTTTAACTATTGGAGGTAAAATTCCATTTACAGGAACTTTTGCAAACTTCTCTACAGGTAGAGTTTATGATCAAATTCGTCAGTCTATTGCATATTCTGGTAAAAATGTGAAAATATGTGCTTCTCACGCAGGTTTAACATTAGGTGAAGATGGTGCAACACATCAAATCTTAGAAGACTTAGGTTTAATGAAAATGCTTCCAGGCATGGTAGTTATTAATCCTTGTGATTACAACCAAACGAAAGCAGCAACTATTGCAATCGCAGAGTATGTTGGACCAGTATATTTAAGATTTGGCCGTCCATCTGTTCCAATTTTCACTCCTGCTAATCAGAAATTTGAAATCGGTAAAGCTATTAAATTTACAGAAGGTACTGATGTTACTATTGTTGCCACAGGTCATTTAGTTTGGGAAGCTCTAGAAGCTTCAAAAGCACTTAATGAATTAGGCATTTCTGCTGAAGTCATAAATATTCATACGATTAAACCTTTAGACAAAAAAGCCATTTTAGATTCTGTTTCAAAAACAGGTTGTATTGTAACAGCAGAGGAACACAATCACTTAGGAGGTCTTGGAGAAAGTGTTGCTAGAGTGTTAGCACAGCATAATCCAACTCCTCAAGAGTTTGTTGCCACTAATGATACTTTTGGTGAATCTGGCACACCTGCGCAACTTATGAATAAGTATGGTTTAAATAGTGATGCCATCCAAAAAGCAGTAAAAACTGTACTGAAAAGAAAATAACTTCATTTTGGCAGCGTTTTTGATATTACATATCTAATCTTAAAAACGAACATTATGAAAAATTTGAAAAAGTCAGTAATTGCAGCTGCATTGATAGTCTTTGTTGGAGTCTCTATAAATGCTCAAAATGGAGGTGCCTTTGGTTTTAAAGGTGGGTTAAATTATAGTGCTAATGGAGATTATATTGAATCCATTGGTGATAATGCAAAAAACCCAGACCGAAACATAGGCTATCACATTGGTGTTTTCGGAAAAATAGGGAACAAACTTTACTTTAGACCAGAGTTAGTTTATTCGGCTACCAAGAGTGATTATGAAAGTATTGAGTTTTCGGTAAAAAAGATAGACGCGCCTCTTTTAGTAGGTCTGAAAGTTTTAGGGCCTGTTAGTGTTTTTGCTGGTCCATCGCTTCAATATATTCTTAATACAGAATTTGATGGCATCAATATTAATAATGTCGAAGATGATTTCTCTGTAGGATTAAATTTTGGTATTGGGCTCAACTTTAATAAAGTAGGTATTGACCTTAGATACGAAAGAGGTTTCAATGACAATGAAGCTACTTTTATTGATAATAATATTGGATCTGGTGTAGTAAGTAGAATTGACTCTAGACCAGATCAATTAATTTTAAGCTTGTCAATAGCTCTTTAAAGCTAGCTTTCGTTATAAA
>TARA_R110002124_G_scaffold57700_3_pt1 | contig 12323 bp, 12 predicted proteins | sample TARA_R110002124 | Tara Oceans TARA_R110002124 (sample SAMEA4397445) | marine metagenome | biome: Polar Biome; feature: [SRF] surface water layer (ENVO:00010504); material: water (ENVO:00002006), including particulate matter (ENVO:01000060) such as... | depth 5 m | reverse complement strand
CATAGCGGTGCTATACTAAAATCTCCAAACAGCCTGATTTTCTTGAGATTGCAACACTTCCCGTAAACACGGGACAGGCTTCACCCCTGACAATTGTCAGGGCGGAGAAATCCTATTACATAATCCGGGTTAAAAAACATATATAAAATAAAAAGGGGGACTTAAAATATTAAGTCCCCCTTTTTATTAAATTTTCAAATCAGGTATTCTTGATATCCTGAACTTCTTTTCTTATATCCTGCGCCATATTTTTCAAATCTTGCATGCCTTTTCTTACTCTAGTTCCAGCAGCTTGATTTTTCTTGTCATAGAATTTGTCAAAATCAGCTTCAAGAGACATTATAAGATCTTTGATTTCATTAAATCTGTTCATAATTAAAAGTTTATTTAGGTTAATGATGAAATTGTTTTTTTTTATTCAATATAGTTAAATACTTTATAATTTTACAGTTTAAGCAATTTTTTCTGATTTTATTCACCAAAAGAGGTTGCCAATTCTGTTGTTTTATAATAGCCACTACTCAATTTTTCCTTTATAGCTTCGAAAGCGGCGATTGTTTCTACCACATCCTCAAGACTATGAACTGCAGTAGGTATTAAACGCAATATAATCATTCCTTTTGGAACAACAGGATAAATAACAACTGAACAAAAGATATTATAGTTTTCTCTTAAATCCTTGCTCAAAGTCGCTGCTTCACCCACAGTACCATTCAAAACAACTGGTGTTACAGGAGAATTTGTAGATCCAATACTGAATCCTTTTTCCTTTAATCCATTTTGCAATGCACGAACGATCTTCCAAAGGTTATCTTTGAATTCAGGTCTGTTCTTCAACATGTCAAGACGCTTTAAAGCCCCTTCAACCATAATTAATGGAAGTGCCTTAGCGAATATCTGAGAACGCATGTTGTATTTTAAGTAATGTACAACTTTAGCATCTCCCGCAATAAACGCGCCAATACTTGCCATAGATTTAGCAAAAGTTGAAAAATATAAATCTACTTGATCTTGAACTTCTTGCTCCTCACCGCTTCCAGCACCTGTTTTACCCATAGTACCAAAACCATGTGCATCATCTACTAAAAGTCTAAATTGAAATTTATCCTTTAATTTAACAATCTCTTTCAAGTTGCCCATATCTCCAGTCATACCAAATACACCTTCAGTAATGACCAAAATTCCACCACCTGTTTCTTTGCTTAATCGCTCAGCTCTTTTAAGTTGCTTTTCACAACTTTCCATGTCATTGTGTGGGAAAACAAATCGTTTACCCATGTGCATACGCAATGCATCAATAATACAAGCATGACACTCACTGTCGTAAACAATTACATCTTTTCGGTCAATCAGTGAATCAATTACACTCATGATTCCCTGGTAACCGTAATTTAATAAATAGGCTTTCTCTTTACCTACAAATTCGGCCAACTCATTCTCAAGTTGCTCGTGGAGATCAGTATTTCCAGACATCATTCTGGCACCCATTGGGTATGCGGCTCCCCATTTTGTGGCAGCATCAGCATCTGCTTGCCTTACTTCTGGATGATTGGCTAAACCCAAATAGTTGTTTAAACTCCAATTCAGAACCTCTTTACCTTTAAATTTCATCCTAGGAGCTATTTCACCCTCCAATTTTGGAAACATGAAATATCCTTCTGATAACTCGGAATGCTTACCTAGTGGACCAAGATTGGTGTTCAGTTTTTCAAATATATCCAATGTGTATTTACTTTGATGTTTAACAAATTACTAACCCAATAGGGTAATAAAACCCCCAAAAATAAGGTTTTTAAGTGGATTCAACAAAATTACATGCACTTTTGGTAATTTCAGTTTTCAATGTCCCCTAATTATTTATAAGTGATAATACAATTGGAGCCTTCTCAAGCACTTTATAAATGCAAAAGCCCCCTATTCGTAATTAATTTAAACCTTCATAAGGTATAAAGAATGTGGAAATTTGAGGCCTTAAAGAGGAAAAAACCAAAATAAAGCAGGTCTATTTCCAGCTATAAACCGAATTTGTAAACCTATACTTTGCTTCCCTATCAAGCGGCCAAGGTCTCCTAAAATTTAACTAATTGAGATATCTATGGCCATTTACTGGTTTAAGGAAATCTCAAAACTTATTTTTGGATTTAAAATTGATCAAAAAACCGAAATCAAACATGTTAATTAATAATAAAAAAATCATTTTATCTTCCAATTCCCCCAGAAGACAACAGTTACTCAGAGACCTGGGGCTGGAATTTGAGGTGAAAACAATGGATACGGATGAAAGTTATCCGGACAATCTAGATTCAGAAGAAGTGGCTACCTATCTGGCTGAAAAAAAAGCAGGTACCTTCCTTCCAAGTTTGAAAAAAGATGAGGTGCTGATAACGGCCGACACGGTAGTAATCGCAAACAATACCATCCTCAACAAACCTTTAAATGAAAATGAAGCCTTCAAAATGCTTGAATTAATCAATGGGAAAAGCCACCTAGTGACTACTGGCGTTTGCATAGCTGATATGGATAAAAAATTCACTTTCTGTGATAAAACTGAGGTGAGTTTTTCAAAACTTTCTCAGGAAGAAATAGCTTATTATATAAGCCAATTCAAACCATTTGACAAAGCCGGAGCCTATGGAATACAGGAGTGGATAGGTCTGGTAGGTATAGATTGTATTAAAGGCTCTTATTATAATGTAATGGGATTGCCTGTAAATAAGGTCTACCAGACCTTAAAGGCCAACTACAACTTAGTGCTTTAGCCCCTACTCTGGCACTGGCAAAGCTTGGACTTTGTTTGGGGATTAAGAAATTACGCTTTTAGCAAAGGCTTTGAGGATTTTTTCCACTGAAAGAAACAGATTTTTTGTTTTCTGTTTTGGCTTGGTGATTTCTCCTACTGCACTGATCCGCATCACCACTTTATCCTGTTTGGTGTCTATAAAATCCACTACCAATTCGCCCATATCGTATTTCTCCACACTGTATGAACTCCTTCCACCATAGGGATAGGGCATCATATAAGGACTGTAAAACCCACCATAACCATAATAGGGGCTCATCATGGGGCGATGATTGACCTCTTTCTGTCTGTCAGTGAGGTTTGTATTGTACCTTACGATTAGGTCTGGCTTGGTTTCATTCTGCTCAAAGCCCAAATTTTTCATACCTTCTGTAAGCCTATATTGTAAATTCTCCTCCAAAACTGGAGATTCAAAAGCATCTTTATCGTAATATTGGTTGATGACGTAAAACGTTTTATAAGCATCAATACTTGCTACTTCATTTTTTTCTAAGAAAACTCGTACCGGACTGCAAGCAGAAAAAAATACCCCAAGGGATATTACCAATAAGCTGATTGAATATTTCATAATTTTTACCTTAATTTCTATCTTCAAGACGAAAAGAAAACGGAAAATGTTGCGGCAAAGTATATTTAGTAATGTCGCCAAATGGATTCTTTTTAGAAATTCAGCATTATATTACAAATACATCGTATTCTTGTACCTATGAGTGTGGACGTGGAACTAAATTGTGACCTGGGAGAAGGAATGCCAAACGACGAGGCCATTATGCCCTATTTGGGAAGTTGTAATATTGCCGCTGGGGGACATGCTGGCAATGTACATAGCATTTCACAAACAATCAAACTTGCGAAAAAACATCAGGTGAAAATTGGGGCTCACCCCTCCTACCCTGATCGCGCTAATTTCGGGAGAATCCCAATGGATCTGCCTTTCCCACAACTACAGAAAAGTTTAATTCACCAGATTGATTTAATCAATACGGTGGCTGCCAAAAAAAACCTGGAATTGAATCACATAAAATTCCATGGAGCTCTTTACCTTATGAGCCTTTCCTCTCAAAAACTGGCCCAACAACTGGCCCAACTTATTGCTACTCGGTACAAAGGCCTTGCCTTGTATGCTCCTTATGGTTCTTTCATGGCCAAAGAAGCCTTACTACATGATATTCCCGTGAAATATGAAGGTTTTGCAGACCGTGCCTATTTAGACGGGTCAACATTGGCTAGCAGAAAAGAAGCCGGTTCCTTATTGACCAATTTGGATACGATTAAAAGTCAAGTCTTGTCCATGATTAAATCTGGAATTATTTCGACAATAGATCAGAAAGAGTATACCATTAAAGTAAACACTATCTGCATACATGGAGACCATCCAAAAGCCCTCGAAATAGCCCAAACACTAGCCTCAATAATTCAAACCAGGAAAAACGATAGATGAAATATCCTATTCAAATTTTCTCCTTAGGACCAAAAATCATAGAATTACATTGGCCGAAAATCATTGCAGAAGATGTTTTATTGGAAATAATTGCGCTCAAAAATAACATTGAAAATAAGTATTCCCCTATAATCTCTAGCATCTACCACAGTTACCAAGTTTTAAGCATTCAACTCAAAGAAATAGAATATGCAAGTGAAGTTACAACTTGGCTAAAAGAGTTTATTAAACGGCCTATGTCTAGAGAAAATTTGCCTGCGAGATGGATTTGGACCGTACCAGTTTGTTATGCTCCAGAAATAGTCTCCTCCCAAAATCAATATTTACAAGAGAAAAACATGGATTTGGAGACATTGATTGAATACCATACCAGCAAAAGCTTTCTATTGTACTTTTATGGCTTTTTACCCGGATTCATGTACCTGGGAGGTTTACCTGAAACTTTGCATATCCCTAGAAAAACCATTCCTGACAGGAAAATCAGCAAAGGTAGTGTGGCCATTGGTGGATCTCAAACAGGAATTTATCCTGTGGACAGCCCAGGTGGTTGGTACGTAGTAGGTAAAACACCGGTGGCCATCTTTGAAAATGGCCAGGTAAAATTACCTTTTAATCCTGGAGACAAGGTTCAATTTGCATCCATCTCTCCACAACGCTATACTGAGCTTCAGGAAGGCAGTGTTCATAATTGGGAAAAAACAGCTTATTGTGGGTAAAATAATCTTTCTCAAAGCAGGATTATACACTACCATCCAAGACAAAGGTAGGTTTGGTTTTGTGGATAAGGGAATTCCTTTGTCCGGAGCTATGGACGAGGAAGCCTTCCACCTTGCCAATTTACTTGTACGAAAAGACCCCGGTGCGGCGTGTTTGGAGATCTATATGGGAAATGTCAAACTATATTTTACAGAAAATTGCCAAATAGTATGTACCGGAGCCAATGCAAAAATAATAGTTGATGGAGATCTTTTTTCAACCAATGAAATTATCAATGTTTCAGCAGGCGCAAGAGTAAACATGCCTCCTTTTAGTAAAGGACAATGGCTTTATTTGGCAATAAATGGAGATTTTCAATGTGAAAAAGTTTTGGGAAGTCAGAGCTTTTATCAAAAAATCACCCAATTGTCAAAGTTTTCAGACAATGGTATTTTGCCTTATACCAATGCACCTCAAACTATTCCATTCGATTTCTCCAAAATTAAACCCAGAGTATTCTCCGACTTGATGTTTGTCCCTACCTATCCTGGTCCCTCCTTTTCAGCTTTGAGTAAAGAACATCAATTTACCTTGAGACACAGTACATTTACGCTTTCCCCAATCCAAAACAGAATGGGAATCCACTTGAAGGAGAAATTAAAACATGAACTTCCAGAGCTTATCTCAAGCCCTGTTTACCCTGGAACAGTACAGTTAACCCATGCTGGAAAAATGATTGTTTTAATGAAGGATGCCCAGGTTACCGGGGGATATCATCGGATTTTGCAATTGTCAGTGAGGGGTATTTCAAGGCTTGCTCAACTAAGACCTAATGCTAAGTTCAAATTTCAGCTAATCGAAGAAACCAACACCCCTACCTGAGAGAGGAAAAGAAAAATTAGAGTTGATATTGCTCATAAATCCAGCCACATAAAATGGCCAATCCAAAGCTAACGAGTGTTCCTATTAATATATACTCTGTCAATTTTCTATCCTTGGATTCCTTTAAATCACCAAACCTAAATACTGACTTGGCTGCCACCAAAAAACCAATGGCTTCCCATTTTCCTGCAATTATAAAAATCAATACAAACCAACGTTCAAGAATGCCAATGTATTGGCCAGCCTTTTCCAATGAACCTATTTCATCAACAGTGGCAGGAGTCCATTTGGATATTATGGTCTTGATAATGATAGAAGCAGGTAAGGACAGAAACACCAGCAAGGTTACCACCAGCCAAAGTTTTTCCGAAACTGGATACAACAAATCCAAAAGTGTCGGATCAAGCACTCCAACCATTACAATTAAAGTAAGAATATGAGCCAATTGGTCTATAAAAAACCAATACCTTTTGGTTTGTTCTTTTTGCGCATATAGCTTGATCACATCAACGATGCCATGTACAAGCACAATCGCTACAGCGTATGGCCAGAAGGAAAGATCCGCAAGGATTACCATTATCAGTAGTCCATGTACCAACAGGTGCAAATACAGTTGGTAGGCTTTAAACTTTTTAGCTTCTTTGGCCTCCACCCAACTATTGGGCTGGAACACAAAATCTCCCAATAAATGGGCTAAAACTAGCTTTATGAGTACAATCATGATATGAATTTTGCTAATCGATTTGGGAAGTAATCTACCAATGATTTAATTACCTCAAAATTGGCCCTAGAAAGTCTGGCACTTACTGAATTCTGGCTGATGTTTTCCAATGCGCCCAATTGGGTTTGGTTTTTAGAAGGGTTTTTGAAAGCAAGACAAACCATTTTAGCGGAATTTATTGACCAATTGTCCATTATGGTCAATGCCAACCTTAACATCAAATTTATTTCTTGGTTAAATTCATTGAAGTCACTCTTCAGCATAATCCCCTGATTCATTTTATGTAAATCCTCAAAAACCTCACCTGAATGAACATAGGCACTTCCATTGTTTTCTAGCAAGCGGTCTGTGGTATAATTTTCTTCACCAATCCCCATGCCCATTCTAATATCCAAAGGCTCAATTGACCTAATGGCGGCCTTAAGCAATATGCCCGCATAAAGTAATTGTCCTGGATTTTTAATTCTCAACTGAAAACTGTCTCCTCTATATATTTCCCAATCTTTACCTTCTGCTCCCCACTGATCCAGTTCCTTCTTTAATTCCTGCATCCATAGGCTTGCCGAAAGTTTTCTTGAATTGATCAGGTCACCTGTTATTATCCCTATCATTATCAGCTTGTATTTATCTACATTTTAAATGATATTTCAATTTATCTATTAATTGATAGATATTCAAGTTTATCCATTAAAAAGATGATAATTTTACACATAAACCATAAATAAATCCACCACACCCACAATTCCTATTAGGACAAAGCCAATTAAGCCTGTCATAAGCAGGTAATAAAGCGTGGGTAAAATGGTTTTCCTAAGCACACTTCCTTCTTTTCCTAATAAGCCTACCGTGGCAGAAGCCGCTACCACATTGTGAATGGCGATCATATTTCCTGCAGCAGCACCCACAGCCTGAAGTGCCAAGATCCAAGTAGGAGGCATTCCTAAATTATCCGCCACACCGAATTGAAACAAGCTAAACATCAAATTACTCACCGTATTGCTTCCAGCTATAAAAGCACCTAAGGCCCCTATTGCTGGGGCGAAGAATGGATAAACCATGCCCACCTTATCTGCTGTCCACTCAGCCATCATTATAGGCATGGACAACAAACCCGAAGCATTCTCTCCGGAATTTATGTACACTCTCACCATGGCTACTGCAAACAAAAGCACAGCACCAGCTTTAAGAATCATCTTACTACTCTCACTAAAAGCTGCCTTAACTTGCATTCCATTCATTTCATGTAAAAAATAAGTTAGTCCACAGATCAAAAGTAAAAGCGTACCGGGTAAATATAAAGGTGTACTGGAAGCGGATATTGTGGTATTAAGAATTTGATCAAGTCCAAACGACACACTGGTTAGCCAACTTTTAAATGGCAATTGAGGCAGCCTACTTAAAACCAAGATTATGGCCAATAGAAAATAAGGCAACCAGGCCATTTTCAATGAAATTTTCCTGGGATTGGAAGAGAAAGCGGGCAGATCTTTAGAGGGACTCAAATTCGCTGCGCCTAACCAATCTTCAGGCCATTGGTCTTTTTTCTCCATTTTCCAAATTGTTTTTGGCACCAGAAAGCCATTTTTAGCAGCAGAAACAACGAGTGACAAACCTACCAAAGCCCCAATTAGAGAAGGGAATTCTGGGCCTAAAAAAAGCCCCGTGATCAAATAAGGAATCGTAAAAGAAAGTCCAGCAAACATGGCAAAAGGAAAAACCTGAAAACCTTCCTTCCAGGATCTGTTTTTACCAAAAAACCTACATAGCATGAGTACCATTAAAAAAGGCATAAAACTCCCTACAATGGCGTGGATAATGGCAGCATTTCCAGTCACTAAAGCCAAAACATCTCCAATATTCAAGCCCATTTGATCTAATCTGCTTGTAAGTTCGGGGTTTTCCAAACCACCTTTAACGCCTACCAAAATCGGGGTACCGACAGCTCCGAAAGTGACTGCAGTACTCTGCACCATCATTCCCAAAACCACAGCGGCAAGAGCAGGAAAACCAAGGGCCACTAACAAAGGGGCCACTATAGCTGCAGGTGTTCCAAATCCTGCTGCCCCTTCAAGAAAGGACCCAAAAAGCCAAACAATGATAATTACCTGTATTCTCCGGTCTTTACTGATTCCAGAAAAACCATCACGAATACTGTCCACTCCTCCTGAAAATTTCAGAAAATTAAGCAAAAGAATGGCCCCAAATACAATGTAGAGAATATCAAAAGTGATAAACAAACTTTGAATAGAGGAGGCGAAAATGGTTAGCATAGACATATCCCAAAATGTAAATGCTAAAATGGCCGTAAGCAAAAAGGTTACTGGCATGGTGATTTTAGCAGCAATACGAAAGCCAACTAACATAATAGAGGCTATCAGGATTGGGAAAACTGCGAGAAAAAACAAAAGATTCTGCGACATTATTTGTTCCTATTATGAAGAATAAGTGAAAGGCATCATACAATAAAATCGAGATTTTCCGTCATTCGCTCCCCTTTATCATTCAATAGTTTCAGGTAAAGTGCTATCCTTTTTTCTGCAATTTTCAAATCCACATTGTTCAGGTTAATATTAAGTAAATCTATAAACCAAGGAATTTTCTTTTCCTCACCAACATATTTCTCAACGATGGACTTGGCAATAGGCAATGTGGTATACTTAGATGCAGCATACACATCTTTATCACTGGCATTCAAAAGCTTATCATACTCCTCTTGAAGTAATTTACTAAATAATTCAGGCGTAAAAACATCCCCTTCATTTACACCAGATTCTGCATCAACTTCCGTTATCACAGCCTGCTTGTGCAGCCATTCCCACAAAATACTTAGCCTAATTTCCCCAGTTGCCATGTCTTCCATTAGGTAGAGCACATTGTCATCACCAAAGAAATCTGCAGGTTTGAGAGCAGCAGCTTGCATTCCTTGACCAAAGGCATTGCCATATTGTAGGCCTACACTTAATAAGTTTCTAGCACCACGAATGGTCCTTGGTGCAGGTTCAAGATAAATCAAACCATCTGCATCCTCCTGAGTATAGCTTAACTTTTCAAAAGTTCTTCCCATCTGATTGGCCTGACCAGTTTTTTCCCAAACAGGTCTAACAATATGAACCATCTTCCAATGAGCTACCCATTTACCACTAGCCCCTTCACTAAGCTCTCTTTCTGCACCTGCCAAAGCCTTTTTCATACTTGCATTTACCCCTTCAGAGGATCCCACAGGTATATTTGGTTCCATACCACCTTGCCAAAGCACAAAGTTGCCATTAATGTCAGGCGTGTTGACAGCCCTTCTTACCCGGTCTTCATAATTCCTCATGTACCCATAGGTCATGCCTATGGATTCAATATTGGGGTTAATGAAAGTTGGATCCCAGGCCATGGCATCAGACACACTATTAATATAATCCCAGCGGCCAGTATTATAACCTACAAAATGCTTCCCCAAAGCAGCCCTAATCTCCATTAACTGATAGGTGGCTTCAAGTTGCTCTACCAATACATACACTTTAATGGTTCCATCCTTCAACTCCAAATGATTTTCTAAAGCGCTGATCATTCTATTCCATAAGGCAGCCTCTTCAGCCGTTTGAATTTTAGGCAGGTAAAGTACAATAGAAGAATCCGAAGCTAATAATGACTTATAATTATTAACAACATAGAGCACCAAATCAGCAATTGAGGCTGAAAAGGAGGCCCCATCAGCAAGACGCAGATGCCTATCATCCAAGTGAAGTCCACGTGCTCTAAAAATCTTGGTGGTGAAATTTAATTGCTCCTTCCAATCCTGAATCTTTTCATGGCCAAAAAATGTCCTGCTCCAGCTATTCATCTGAGAAGCCACTTCTTCTGCCACGGACAAGAACACAGGGGATCTCTGTATGGCCAACTTGAGGTTTCGCTGATTGTCAAGGGACATGGTAGAGACTTGACCTAAGGCATCTTCACCATCAAACATCCATCCATCAGCTCCAGACAGCAAGGCATAAGCCACGTTGCGGATACTGCTTTCCAGACTCGCATTTGGCTTCGCTCCCGGGCCTGTCCCCTGAATCCATTGACGTTGAAGGTCTGCAGGGATTTCAGCCCCTTCAAAATTACCTTCTCTGGCATCACTCACCTTAATATTGGTTCCTGCAATATTGGTTTCAGGGTTTAAAAAGGTTATCCTACTTCCATTTTGACTTCTTTCTTTTCTCCTGCGAAGTCGAATATTCATCAATTTTTTTACTTCTACATTAAATGGTGCCATGTGTGCTAAGGCATGAAGCACGTCTGAGGAATATACATCCTCATAAATCTCTTTCAAATTATCCCTGATGATGATTGCGGAATTATCCATTGTTAAAATTTAATGTTTGTTATATACTATTTATAGATCCGTTATTTCAATGTCTTTCTACCTAAACCAAACTGATCCCCTTTGGCTATGATTTTTCCATTTTGAAAATGTAACTCAATCATCTTCTCACTTGCAACATAGTTGTTGTGTTCGTCTTGAAGTAGGTGAATAATTTTCCTGGTTTTAACGTCTATCACTTCTCCACTTGAAGGATAGCCATACTTTCCATCTATGCTAAAAGTGATCCATCCAGGCATATCCTGCAAAGGAATAGTGGTAAGCTGTTGATAAGGTGGGTTAGCCTGAAATAAATGCAGGCGCATATTGTGACCATCACTGATCCATATTTCTTCTTCATCTGGAGTAAGCCCTATCCCATGGCTTGGGTTACCATGCCTTCTTACAGGTCCTTTGTCCCAGCCTTCCACTTTGACACTCGCTAACACTTTACCAGTATTTAAATCACCAACTTCAAATCCTAAAAGCTCATTGACATTCACAAACACTCGGCTTTCCTGACTATTGATGGTAAAGGGTCTTATTCCATGAGAAAATGGCCCAACTTTCTTTATTATCGTGTGGCCTTTAGTTTCGGATACAAATAAGAAAGGAGAACTAATATCAGCCATGTAGGCAAAGCTTCCGGAAGGACCATAGATGGTATTGTGCGCCCTGTCAAAAACTTTTATTTTAGTGATTATTACCCCTGTTTCACAATTGACTACATTCCAAAAATCTTTTTCAAGTGAGGGCAAATACATGGTCATTCCATCCGGAGAAATGGACATCCTATCTGCACCCCCATCGTAGGCTATTTCCCAGATTATTTTTTCAGTAGACAAATCCAAGCGTTGGAGACCTTCAAGCGTACTGATGAACACACTGTTCAGTGCTATACTAACTGCTATTCCTTTAATATTGGATGGGCTACCGTCTTTCTTATAACCTTGCAAGGGAATTCTTTTGACAAATTTATGTCCATTGTCTATATCAAAGACCAATAAACCATGACCTCCATAACCTAAATAATTCCGAATACCGGGGACAGCTACATACAAATATCTCCGAACCTCCTGTTTGTGTAGCTTTGGATCTTCCCCTTTGGCGAGTAATAATGATTGATTATAACCTGTACTGATAAAGAACAAGGCAAGTAAAATATTAAAGTAAGATTTAAACCAAGTCATATGCCTTTTGGGTTTTGGGTTTAATATAGAAATGAAAGTCAGGTTTAACCCTAAATAGTTAAAAAGCCATTTTTGTTACTCCCCAGTTCTTCTGGTTAATTCAACACATAGTAAGCTTTCATTATAGGATTTGAATATTAATATCCAAGATAAAAAAATTGCTCAAACGATGTATAATTAAATGCAAAATCTAAAGAAATGTTTTGCTAAAAGCTAAATGAATAAAGGCAGATTTTAATATTTCGAACACTGAA
>TARA_R110002124_G_scaffold804_8_pt1 | contig 12328 bp, 9 predicted proteins | sample TARA_R110002124 | Tara Oceans TARA_R110002124 (sample SAMEA4397445) | marine metagenome | biome: Polar Biome; feature: [SRF] surface water layer (ENVO:00010504); material: water (ENVO:00002006), including particulate matter (ENVO:01000060) such as... | depth 5 m | reverse complement strand
TACCCACTGCGCGTGATCATGAAGATCCTGGGCGTGGTGCCGGAAGAGGAAGGCATGATGCTGAAACTCACCCAGGAGCTGTTCGGCAGCCAGGACCCGGACCAGGGTCGCGGCGACGATATGGGCTCTGGTATGGGTGTGCTGCTGGACTTTTTCGCCTACTTCAAGGACGTGGTGGAAGATCGCAAGAAGAACCCCACCGACGATCTCGCCACCGTACTGGCAAACGCCATAATAGACGGCGAGCCGATGGAGGAACTGGACCAGATCAGCTATTTCATCATCACCGCCACAGCCGGCCACGACACGACCTCGCACACCACCAGTGGCGGCCTGAAAGCGCTGCTGCAATTTCCCGATCAGTTCAGGAAACTGCAGGACAACCCCGACCTCGCCGAAAGCGCTGCCCGGGAAATGATCCGCTGGACATCGCCGGTGCGACACATGATGCGCACCTGTACCGAGGACGTCGAGTTCCACGGCCAGACCATAAAGAAGGGCGAGAGTCTGGCGGTGTGGTATCCCTCGGCAAACCGCGATGAACGCGCCATTGAGAATCCCAACACTTTCGATATCGAGCGCGACAACCGCAATCAACTCGCGTTCGGCTTCGGCGGTCATATGTGCCTGGGTCAGCACCTGGCCGTGCTGGAAGTGGCGATTTTCTTCAGGGAACTGATGTCACGCCTGGATTGGATAGAACTGGCCGGCGACCCTGCCTGGGTCCAGGCAGTGTTCGTCGGCGGGCTCAAATCCCTGCCCGTGCGTTACCGTTTCAAGTAGGCCAGCCTGCGGAGGATAATGTCCATACTCGTGGAAGGTGCCGCAGAGCGGCCGTCGTCAGTGCCAGTGCAGCAATAGCTCGCGTTGCTCGGCTGACTCGCGCGCCAGCGCTTCTGCCAATTCGCCAAAGCGCTCTTCCACTTTCTCGCGCCGGATCTTCAGCGTGGGCGTGAGCACCTCGTTCTCGATACTCCAAGGCTCCCGACTCAGGATCACGGCGCCGATGCGGGCGTGGTGTTCTATCTGCCCGTTTATCTCAACAATGGTACTGCGAATAGAGTCCTCGATTTCCGAGTCGGGAGCCTTCTGCGCCTCAGCAGTCAGTACTGCCACCATTACTGTCTTGGAAAAACCGCGCCCCAACAGGCACTGCTGCTCGGCATGGAGGTTCTCCGCGAAGGCGCTCTCAATCGGTGGAGGGGCGACAAACTTCCCCTGAATTGTCTTGAAGTAGTCCTTGACCCGCCCGGTAATGTAGAGGAAACCATCCTCATCCACACGCGCCTTGTCCCCGGTATGCAGCCAGCCATCCCGGATCAGCTCAGCGGTCTTGTCCTCCTGCTTGTAGTAGCCCGGCGTACAGCCGGCGGCCTTGATCGCCAGCTCGCCCTCCTCGGTGATCTTGTACTCGACCTCCCCGATGGGTTTGCCTATGGAGCCGATACGGCGCTGTTCACGGCTGGAGAGAATCAGCCCCATGGCCTCGGTTTGCCCAAAGCCCTCCATCAATGTCAGGCCGAGGTCCTGCCACCAGTGGATCAGCGCCGGCGGCGTCGGCGCTGCGGCGGTGAGGCAGTACTCCACATCACTGAAGCCGAGCCCTTCCAGCACCAGTTGACCAATGCCCGCCCTGTCCTCGGCCAACGCGGCTGCAAACGCGTCTTTGCCGCCAAATTTCTCGATGACGGCCTGCTGTAACTGCTCCCAGACTCTCGGCGGGCCGAAGAATACATGGGGGCGGGTGCGCGGCAGGTCGCGCGCAAGCTTGTCCAGTGCTTCATTGAAGTAGATCTCACCACCCAGAACGATGGAAGAAAATTCCACGATTTGTCGTTCCGCGATATGCGACAGGGGCAGGTAGGAAAAATAGCGCGGATTGTCTGCAAACCCGAAAATATCAGTGAAACGCCGTATGGGAATGAGGTTGCTATTGTGCGTCTGGATCACACCCTTGGGCATACCGGTGGTGCCGGAGGTGAATACCAGCGAGATCATATCGTCTGGCTGGCACTGGTACGTCGGGCCCTGCCCGCTGTACTGGCTCAACAGGTCTTCCCATTTTTCATGCGGCTGCTCCACCTCGACCCCGGGCAGCGTCACCACCAGAACGTCATCGGGCAGCACCGGTACAACCTGCTCCCAGTTGCTGGTCTCACCGACGAATATCACCCGGGCCCGGGTCAGCTGTAAAATGTACTCTGCAGTGCTCGCCGGGAGGGTAGTGAACATACTGACAGTGACATTCCCCGAAGCGATAATCGCCAGGTCCGCCATCACCCAGTGCGCCCGGTTGCGGGATAGCAATACCATCTTCTCGCCGTGCCCGAAGCGCTGCTCCAGCATGGCACCAATGGCGGAAATCTGCGTATGCGCCTGTCTCCAGCTATAGTCCAGCGAGCCCTTTTCATCCAGGTCGCGCAACCAGGTTTTTTCGGGAGCTTGTTCAACCCATTGGGCAACCAGGTCTGGCAGGGTATCGATGGTCATGATGACTTCCTTATTATTGCGCCGGCGGGGAACAAAACACGGGGGCAGTGTGTGCCGACGAGGTTAACGTTTATTCCCACAGTATAGCGAGGATATGGGTTTTACATCATAGGTTGTAGCTGAAAAAACCTTCTTATTGATCTGATTTTTTCGTGCTATCAAAAATGTACCGCATCAGCGCTGGCAAGGTACCCATCAGGCACAGGTCCTACAGAGCGCGCGGGAACACCCGTCGCTTACGGTTGAAGGCCACTGTGGGCTAACCACGTCATTCCGTCGCCGACCCGGCGCGAGGTTTATGGCCATCGGTCAGGTGTGTCAGCGCTTCACCAGCAAGCGTATTTCCGGCCAGCGAATACGCTTTCCCGAAACCCTTTACATAGCGCCCACCGCGGGGATTGAGGCGAAACATTTTAAAATCCTGCAGCTTACTCAAGTTGATCGGCCGCTGCCCGTGCCGCGCGCTCAAATACCCCAGCGCCACCTGCCACTCCGGTGACTTGTGCGGCAAGAGTTGTGCCTCCACTGCATAGTTGACGCGAATCCGGGCGAACAGCTCCGCAGCAGTATCCTCATCTTGCACCACCAATACCGACGCCCTCGGGTTGCGCTGGAGGTTGATGCCGTGGGTCGCTATTTCGCTGAGCAGAACATACAGGCACTCTTCTCCTACTGCGAATGGCGCATAGGATGCGAACGGCGCTCCATCGACGCCCAGGCTGGCCAGATGCAGGCTTTTCCGCGACTGTAGAAATGTCATGACCTCATCGCTGAGGCGGGTTTGCAGTGCTTTGTTTTTCATATCAGTTCCTTTTTGTGCCCGCGTCAACCGAGAGGCTGTCGCGAATTGCATGAAATCGTTCTATCTGTTCTGGGTGGACGGAGCCATCAGACGACCTGCCGAGAAATACCTTGAACAGCACCTCACCTTGCACACCCTGAAACACGAACGCATAGCTGTCCCTGCCACGGTGCTGCTTTTCCTGAAACCCGATACAGGCGATGGCATCAAGGCGGATATGACCGTGAAAGCCCGGGAGCTCCCCCTCCAGGTTGTAGTAACCCATCCCCGGGGCGCCCGGCGGAAAAGGCCCCTTGAACTCGAATACACAGCCACCGTGCTGCACCACAGTGGTCGTGGTTCCCCAATCCGCCAGATCACGCAACAGGGCTTCGGCCTGGTCTGCCACCAGGCTGGCGTTTTTGTCTGGATTCAATGTATACCTCCTTAAAATTGATAGCGGGCAGAGACAATCACCTCGCGCCCGGCCTCGTAGAGCTGTTCCCAGGCCTGGCGGTAATGCTTGTCCGCGAGATTGTTGACATTCAGGTCGAAACGCAGGCCGGAGATCTGTTGTGGTGACCAGCTGGCGTACAGATCGGTTACGCTATAACTGTCATAGGTCGTCTCGTCGACATTTTCCGCGTAGCCGGTGCGGTTCTGGTGATCGGCATAGGTAAACCGAATCCCCGTCACAAAGTTGAAGGACGTGAAGTTGTATGCCAGGTCAAGCTTCAGCGTATCCGCAGGTATATTGGTAAGGTCCTCATTGGTATTGTCATCTTCACCCCGCACCATACCGTAGCTCGACTTCAGCATCAGGCCACCGCGCTGGTAGGCGGCAGAGAGTTCTCCTCCGGTCAGCGTCGCCTTGTCGACATTCACCCAGGTGGTGTAGCCGGGGTCCATCACGGGGAAAAAGAACGGGCCGACCACAATCTGCTCAATGAAATTGTCCACCTTGTTTTCAAACACAGACATTTCCAGATGAATCACATCGGCACCGGCGACATCGGCAAACGCCATTTTGGCAGTTAACTCAACGTTCGACGCTTTCTCCGGATCGAGATCAGGGTTGGGCTCAAAGCCGTTACAAAAGCCGGGGTAAAGACAGAAGTGGTACCCGGTGCTGTATAACTCCTCGGCACCGGGTGCGCGAAACGCGCGATCGTACCGCGCACTCAGCAGCAGCCAGTCCGCCGCATCCCATACGAGGGCGGCCGATGGTGAGAGCGCATTGTCGCTGCTGTTTGAATTGAGATCACTGGCATCGGTTTCAAAATCGTCGTAGCGCAGGCCCAACTCCAGATTCCAGGCCGCCGCGAGTGGAATTTCAGCCAGTGCATAAGCGGCCCAGGACGTCGTCTCCGCATCCGGCGGTATCGGGCGGTCCTGCCCGCTCCGGTCGGCGCTGAACTTCTCACGGTAGCTGTCAATACCGTACATCAATTGCACGCCCGCGAACTGCGACAGGTTGGAGAGGTTGAAGCCCAGCACATCCAGCCTGGTGCTATCACTGCGTCCGTCGGACTTGCGTTTCTCATCCAGCTCAATACGGTTCGCATAGACAAGCGCCTCTGCGTTCAGCCAGTCCGAATCCCCGTCAAAGCTGTAGGCGAGATTGGCATTGTCGGTGGTCTGCTGGCGGTCGATCAGGAAGTTACTGCTGTCATTCAGCTCGGCTGAGGCATTGGTGGGCAGTGAGCCATCCCAGTCGGAATGGCGATAGACGAACTCCAGCGCCTGCTGCTCGGTGAGCTGCCAGTTCACTTTGCCCAGCCCGCCGTAGGAATGCGAGCCCGACCCCAGCAGTTTGTCACCGTTACCCAGTTGGATATCATCACTGTTGCGGTAGTAGCCACTCAGAACACCACTGACCGAACCAGACTCTGCGGCGAGCACTGCAGTTGAGGTACTGCCGTCGTCGTTATCGTTATACCCCGTTTTAACGAAACCGCCGAGGTCCTGTCCAGCCGCTAGCACGTCTTGTGCCGTGACCGTATTCTGCGCCACCAGGCCGCCGATTGCTCCGGAGCCCCACAGGCTGCTCGCCGGCCCGCGCACCGCCTCCACACTGCGCAGTAGTTCCGGGTCGAGAAAATAGCTGGGGCGGTGGCCCGACTCAAAGTTCTGCCGCGCACCGTCTATCGTCTGCAACACCTTGTTACCTTGCAGTCCCCTGATATTGACCATCTGGGTAGAGGCACGGGGCCCGCCGGACACAGTGATATTCGGTTCGAACGCCAGCACCTGGGGAACAGACTGCGGCGCAATGCTGTCAATTGTGTCCTTGTCGATCACCACGATACTGCGCCCAATCTCGGTCAACGGCATTTGCAGGCGAGTCGCGGTGACAATCACTGTCTCCAACTTAGGCCGGCCATCCCGGGCGGTTAAATCCGCACTGGAGGCAACTCCAGCGGATATCGTTGTCATTATCAGTCCCGTTGCCCAGACCAGTTTCGTCAATCTTCGAGTACCGCTTTGGATCATGCCGCTTTCTCCTGTCCACAATTACACCATCACGTGAGGAGAGCGACTCTACCAACTAACAATACTAATGTAAATCTTAATGATAATGGTTATCATTGTTATTTAAAGACTATCGCTATAGAATGCCGACCACGATGGCACAAAACACCAGTATTCGGAGAACACTGCTCATGCTACGCCCCTTATATGCACTGTTGGCAGGCCTGTACCTGCAATGTTTCATTCCCACGTACGCGCTCGCCGAGAACCGCATTGTCAGCACCGACTCGGCTGTGACGCAGATCCTGTTCGCGCTGCAGCTCGATACCGCACTCGTGGGTGTTGATGTCACCAGCAACCTGCCGCAGGACTATAGAGCACTGCCTGTGGTCGGCTATCACCGCGCGCTACCGGCCGAGGGTCTGCTCGCTCTGGAGCCGACTCTAGTGATCGGCTCGCAACACCTGGGCCCCCCCAAAGTACTCGCCACACTTGCCACAGCAGGCGTCCCGGTACTCCAGTTACCCAGCGCCAACGACATCCCACAGCTGAAGCGAAACATCACCGACATCGCGGTGTCAGCGGGCGGTGCTATGCACATGGGTCAGGTACTGGCCACACTTGACGAACAAGCCGCACAACTGGCAGCCTCCGCGCTGACAGGAGAGCGTATCGCGTTCATCCTCGCGGTGGAGCCCGGCAAGCTCCGGCTGGCTGGTAACGGCACCGCCGGCGCGGCGTTTATCAATGTGCTCGGCGCGCAAAATATCGCGGACTTTGACGCCTACCGCACGCTGTCCGCAGAAGCGATCCTCGAGCTGGCGCCCAGTGTCATCCTGGTGGCCGGAGACGAAGACGCCACCGCACAGCAGCTGCTGGATTCCAACACCATCCTGAAGCACTCTGAAGCCGCTAGATCCGGCCGAATTATGTCGGTAAATGCCGCCAGTCTGGTGGCCGGACTCAGCCCGCAAGCGATTGCCGACGCAGTGGCTCTCACCAGATTGCTCAACAACGGGCCGGTGCAATAAACCGTGCGCAAACTGTCGATTACGAGCGCCGTTGCCCTCGCCATGCTATTACTGGCGCTGGTTCTGGTGTCACTGACCCAGGGCGCGATGCATATTCCACTGCGGGGCAGCCTACTGACGCTGTCAGATGCATTCTTCGGCAGCGCAGTGGCCGATCTGGCCGACTATCAACGAGCGGTGATCCTTGAGCTGCGCCTGCCACGCACACTGTTGGCCATCCTTATCGGTGCAATCCTTGCCCAGAGCGGTGCGGCCATGCAAGGCCTGTTCCGCAATCCACTGGCCGATCCTGGCATCATTGGCGTGTCGGCGGGCGCAGCGGTAGGCGCGGTACTGGCACTGTACTTCACAGACCCGGTACAGAGCTGGTGGGCAGTGCCTATTGGCGCATTCATAGCCGGGCTGGGCACCAGCCTGCTCATTTACAAGCTGGCCCAGGGCACCAATGGCACATCCGTATTTATCCTGCTATTGGCGGGGATCGCTATCTCGGCCATGGCCGGCGCCCTGATCGGATTCATCACTTACCTGTCAGACGACACGCGCCTGCGCGACCTCAGCCTGTGGCAAATGGGGTCGCTGGCGTCGGCTGACGGCACCAGGGTCTGGATTGCCGCGCTGGCATTCGGCCTACTGGCATTGCGCCTGCAGACCCACGCTGCAGCACTGAACACGCTGCTGCTTGGCGAACAGGAAGCGCGCCACCTGGGCATAAATGTCGAGCGGCTGAAACAGGAACTGGTGGTGTTGGTTGCACTGGGTGTCGGACTGGCAGTTGCGACTGCGGGCATCATTGGTTTCGTTGGGCTCGTGGTGCCGCACTGTATTCGCATGCTGGTGGGACCAAGCCATTTCAGCCTGCTGCCGCTGTCCGCACTTTGCGGCGGGCTGCTGCTACTGCTGGCGGACATCGGGGCGCGCTTACTGGTTGCACCTGCCGAGCTTCCTGTCGGTATCCTCACCGCGCTTCTGGGTGGCCCCTTTTTTGTGCTGCTGTTACTGCAACAGCGCCAGAGGATGTGACACGATGCTGGAAGTAAGCGATCTCTGTTTGCAACGCGACACCGGATTTAGCCTGAACATATCGCAGTGGCAGGCACTACCCGGACAGGTATGGGCGATTCTGGGCACCAATGGCTCCGGCAAATCCACACTGCTCAAACTTCTCTGTGGGGATGAAGTCTCGGCAGGCAGCGTATTGCTGCATCAGCGACCGCTGGAGCAATGGAGTCACCGGGAGCGAGCTTGCCACCTCGGCGTACTGCCGCAATCAAACAACCTGACCTTCGGCTTCAGCGCCGAGGAGGTCGTCGCGCTCGGGCTTACCCCATTGACAGTAGGATGGCGTGAAGGCCGGCAAATGGTAAGGTCGATGATGCTCGCCACAGACTGCGCACATTTGCGCAGTGCGAAATACCCCGCACTCTCCGGCGGCGAAAAGCAGCGGGTCCAGCTGGCCAGAGTCCTGGTGCAGTTAAGCCAGGCAGAACAGGAACCCGTTTTATTACTGGATGAGCCCACGTCCGCCCAGGACCTGGGACAGCAGCACCGACTGTTGGGCCTCGCCACTGATCTCGCGGCGACGCGGCACTTCTGTGTCGTCACGATCCTGCACGATCTGAATCTGGCACTGCGTTACGCCGGACACTGTATGTTACTGAGTCAGGGCGAGGCTGTTGCCAGCGGGCCTCCGTCGATGGTGATAAACCACGCCAGCATTCAACGTTACTGGGGTTACTCGGCGCAGATACTCACATCGGAAAGCGGCCGCAAGGTTGTTGCCTGATCGACAGGGACCGAGGCTGAGCAGCAATGATTGTCGGGCCGACCCCGGGCCGAAAATACAAGGGCGACTGCCATCATCGGAACAGCCAGTTTTGCACCATTTTCGTGTACTGCGGCATCACCAGATACACCATAAGCGCCACTACGGCCCCGGTAACGACTAGCGTCGCCACATAGCGGTTATCGTGCAGGCCCATCGCGCGCAGCAGCGGGTCAAACGCCATCGGGACCAGCAACACCAGCGGGTAAATCGCCGACCAGGTGACCAGAAACTGTTTCCAGCGAGTCGGCATATCCGGCTGCGAAGGCGCCGCAGCGGCAAACAAAAATTCTATCCCGCTGTGCACAGAATAGTCATCTTCCGTTTGCAGCATCGGGCGAGCCTTGCGAATCAATTGCGCACGGGCCTGGGACTGCATCCACGCGTCTGCATAGTCTTTTGTACTGAATCGCAATATCACCGCGTAGGCGGAAGTACATCCGGCAATGGGCCTGATGATCTGGGTATCCAGGTGGCCGGGCTGTGATTGGCATTTTGCGCCTATTTCTTCAAGCCAGGACTCATACACTGTCTGCTGCCCATCCAGGATTTCGTGCCTGATAATCACGGTTGCGCCGTATTCAGACTCATTTGAAGTTTTCTGTAATTCGTCTGCCATTCTGAATCCTCGCTGAAATCACCGTCTATAGCCCCATCGCAATCACAGCATCCCATACTCTCACCCACTCGAAAACGGGGCGCTGGCAACTGGGCATCTTTGTATCAGAATATATTGCTTATGATAATCATTATCACTATTATTCAAATCTTTGCCGGTGCTGCGCGAAAACGCAAGCAAGGCACAGGTCGACTACCCGTACTGGAGTTCAATATGCGAAAGAAAATCCTGGCTGCGGCCCTCACGAGTCTGTCCGCGAGCGGCGCCCTTGCCGACACGCACCGCATGGAGGAAGTGACTATCGTCGGCTCCGTTGAGGATGCCCGTACGCTAGCCGGCTCCGGCTCAGTGATCGATCATGAACAGCTGCTGATCGAGTCTACTGGCGACATCATCCAACTGATGCAAACCCTGCCCGGCGTGTACACTCTGGAAGAAGACGGCTTCGGCCTGCGTCCCAACATCGGCATTCGCGGTGCGACCTCAGAACGCTCCTCGCGCATCACCCTGATGGAGGATGGCGTACTGATCGCGCCCGCCCCCTATGCCAGCCCCTCAGCGTACTACTTCCCCACGACCCTGCGCATGCACTCCATCGAGGTGCTCAAGGGCGCGCCGCTGCTCCGCTATGGCCCGCAGACCACGGGCGGAGCGGTGAACCTGGTGTCCACCCCGATACCGGAATCCAATGCTGGCTTCCTCGATCTCGCTTACGGGCAGGACAACCAGATCGACATGCTGGGCAACTACGGCGTGCGCAGCGGTAATTTTGGCGCGCTGGTGGAAACTGTGCAGCGTCGCAGCGATGGCTTCAAGGACATCGACCGCTCCAGCGCGGACACGGGATACGACATTCACGACTACCTGGTAAAACTGGGCTGGGAGGGCGAGCGCCAAAGCGTACTGCTCAAGGCCCAGTACTCCGAGGAGCACTCCGATGAAACCTACCTCGGCCTCACGGACCGGGATTTCGAGCGCGACGCCAACCGCCGCTACGGGCTTTCGCTGATCGATAAAATGGAGAACGAGCACCAGGGGTATAGCGCCACCTATCGGCTCGCAATTAATGACACCGTGACCATGACAGCCATCGGCTACTACAACGATTTCAAACGGGACTGGTTCAAGCTGAGCGGAGGTTCCGCGCTGATTGACGCTGCCAACGCGGGCGACGCCGAGGCCGAGGGCATTCTCGACGGCAGCATCGACACTGCCGGACTCAAGTACAAGCACAACGACCGCAAGTACCAGTCGTACGGACTCGATATCAATTTTGATATCGACCTCGGCGCGCACCAACTGGCGTTCGGCGGACGGCCACACGAGGACGAGATGGATGTCCAGCAGCCAGTAGAGGTGTACGACCAGGTGAACGGAGAGCTGGTCTATGTCTCGACAATCGAGCCGGTCGGCAGCGACAACCTCAAGCAGACCGCAAAGGCATTGAGCTTCTGGGCGGTGGACAGCTGGCAGGTGAATGACGCGCTGGCGGTCAACTTGCTGCTGCGTTACGAGGACGTACAGACAGAACAGAAGGATTATGCGGACCCGGGTCGCCTCGAGCTCAAGAGCAAGCGGCAGAACAACCACGATGAGTGGTTGCCGGGTGCCTCATTCACCTATGACGTGAGCGACCAATGGCAGGTACTGGCCGGCGTTCACAAGGGGTTCTCTCCACTGGGCGGTGGGGCGCGGGAAAACGAAAAGCCGGAAACCAGCACCAACTGGGAGGCCGGGGTGCGCTACCAGGGTAGCTGGTTCGTGGAGGCTATCGGTTTTTACAGCGACTTCGACAACAAGTCGGAATACTGCACCAACGCCACGCCCTGCAGCAACGGCGCGGTGTTTGGCTCATTCAATACCGGCAAGGCGGAGATCGCCGGCCTGGAGTTCCAACTGGGCACCCGGTTTGAGGCCGGGAACTACGGTATCCCGTTGAGCCTGATGTATACCTACACCGACGCCACCGTCAGCGACGATAATGCATTTATCGGAGTGGAAAACGGTGACGAGCTGGCGGCCATCCCGAAGAATACTGCCAGCCTGCAACTCGGCCTGGAAGCACCCGGCGGTTGGAACAACTACGCGATCGCCCGCTACGTGGACAGCATGTGCATCGATGTGGGCTGCAATAACAGCGACAGCCAGTTTGATGAGACAGAGTCGTATTTCGTGCTTGAACTCATCAGCCGCTACCCTGTCACGCGGGACGTAACTGCCTACCTGAAGCTGGAGAACGTGTTCGACGAACAGCGTATCGTATCGCGCCAACCGGACGGAGCGCGCCCCAATAAGCCGTTTACCGCCTCGCTTGGAATGCAGTGGCAGTTTTAACGCGCGGCCCCCATCAGGGGGCCGACTCTGGCCTGCGACGAGTCGCCGGGATGCCGGGCTCGCTGCCCCTGCCCTGCCATTGAGTCGATCTGCGGCGACCACCTAGGCGTCTGCGCAGTGAGAGTTGACTGCCCGGTACACGTGTGATGTGATTTGCCACATTAATGGATAGTTGACCTATCCACTAAACAGGTATTCGAGGCACTATAAGACAAAAGAACGAGGCTGCCTGTCATCGTCTTATAAGCCATCATGCTCACTGCGCACCGTATCTGCGCACAGTAGGCCACTGTTCCCACGTGATTCGAACCTGCCCGGCAGACACAAGAGGAACCACTGTGCTCAAATTTCTGATCAAACTGGCCGCCGCCGCAATAGCCACTTTGCTGCTCTCGGCGGCACTGCTGGCAATCAATATCAGTGACGACCTGGACAGTTTAAGTGTGAAAAACGGCGACTGGGTCACCAGCGTCGCCACCGGATCGAAAGATGCAGGAACCATGCTAAAAGCTGCCGTGGCGCTGGGGGGACTGCTGGCATCCACGCAGGAAAACTCCATGTACTATCGCCTCAGCACGGTTGATGGAGAACCATTGCGGTTAAACTGTCGCTACCGTATCGAGGGTGATGACTATGACGCCAACTGGTGGAGCATCACCGCCTACGGCTGGGACAACTACCTGATGCCCAACCCGCAGAAGCGCTACTCGTTCAACAATGAAAATCTTGATCGCAATGCCGACGGCAGTTGGGCAATCACCGTAGCTGCATCCGAA
>TARA_R110002124_G_scaffold4098_2_pt1 | contig 12367 bp, 16 predicted proteins | sample TARA_R110002124 | Tara Oceans TARA_R110002124 (sample SAMEA4397445) | marine metagenome | biome: Polar Biome; feature: [SRF] surface water layer (ENVO:00010504); material: water (ENVO:00002006), including particulate matter (ENVO:01000060) such as... | depth 5 m | reverse complement strand
AAGATTTTTAACTCCTACAACATTTGATTGAATAAAATCGTGGCTGTCAATTATGCTATTCCCCACATGAGACTCTGCTGCAATATTAATAACATAATCACAATCAGGGAGATATGTTAAAGTGGCGATATCTTCTTTAACAAATTCAAAGTTTTCATACTGTATGAATTCATTACATGATTCTTCATTAGCCGCATAAGTAAACTTGTCAATTCCGTATACCATCCAACCCTTTTGGATACATTGTCGTGTGACATATGACCCAATAAGTCCTAAACATCCTGTGATTACAACAATTTTCACTTAGTCTCCTTTCTTTATTCGATAACTATCTGAATCGAAGTGTTGAGTGGAAAATTCGTAGAGTTCGGTGTCTTGCAATGCTATCATTTGGTGCCTTAGTCCCGTATAAACATGAAAGTTATCACCGGGATTTAAAATTACTTCATTAGCTTCTTCTAAATCATCACTATCGCCATACTTAACTAAAATCTTTCCTGATTGAACATAAAAAACTTCATCTTTAATCTTGTGATAATGCCATGAACATCTCCTATCTTTTACAAAATAGAGAAGCTTGCCGCAGTATTGCTCACAATTTACAATCCATTTTTCGAAACCCCATCCTTTGGGGACAAAATTAATTTCCTGTGTTGAAGAAGTCTTCATCTTTAATCCCTTTATCATCTATGTAAATATCACCAGATGGTTTTCCTAGGAACAATTGGTGATATTTCACACCCCATCTTTCTAATTGTTCTTCTGTTAATTTTCTAAATAATCTTTCTGCAAACATTGGAGAATTATCGGTCCTTCCCATTCCCCTAGCGGTATTAAAAATTATCTTGTTTCCTTCATCATATAATTCATTAACTTTCTTTATACGACTTTCAATTGGAACAGAATTTTCATAATCTCCATTAGAACTATAACATATAGTTCCATCAATGTCAAATATGTAAGTCATTTTTTCTCCAAAATGTTTGTTGTTGAGTAATTGCCAATGCGATCAAAAAATTTAAGTTCCTTAGAATGTTGTGATCCAATGACTTTTTTCTCTTTATAATCTGACCCAACGACCATAGTCTCTACATCATTAGATTTTATACAGTCACATAATTCATCTTCATTATTAAAGACGACAACTTTATCAATAAATTTTATAGATTCCAAAAAAAACTTCCTATCGTCTTGATTATTAATTGGTCTGCTGCTTCCTTTTAGGTATTTTACTCTTGCATCTGAGTCTATTCCAATTATTAAATAATCTCCGAGACTTTTAGCATAGCGGAAAAGTTCTATATGGCCTCGATGTAATACATCAAAGCAACCATTTACCCAGATTGTTTTCATGTTGTCGAAACCCCTCTTTTTTGTACAACCTTTGTTGCGCATTCATTTGCAAACTTTATCGAAGCTATCACATCTTTACTTTTACAGTAATGAGTACATAAAGCAGCTAAAAAGGTATCACCGGCACCAGATAAATCTTTAACTTCAGTTATTTCTACAGGATAAATTTTTCCATTATAAGAAGCTCCGTCAATACCAAGTGTAACAATTAATTTTTTTCTTATTTTATCAGTTATTTTTTCGGCTTTATTTAATTCATTATTATTAATTTTTATAAATGTTATATTCTCGGACCAATCTCCAAGTGGCTTTTTTGTATCTAAAAAAGTTAAACTATGAACATTTGATATTTTTTTAATATCTTCTATTGATAAAAATCCCTTATTATAATCAGAAATCACAATTGCATCATAATCAGAAAAATGAATTCCATCTAAGTTAACTTTTCCGTACTTATCATCATTTTCATCCCACCTTAAGAACATATGATTTGTTTTTTTTTCAACAATTCTAGTTTTCTTAATATCTTTCCAATTTGTATTTGTTAAAATATCAACTTCTAGGCCCAAGGCAGAAAAGTTATTTTTGACATTCATTGCCATACCACCGTTCTCTTTTCTTTCTAATGTTTGAACCACAGGAACTGGTGCCGCCGGTTCTAATCTTTCTACCTTACCATAAATAAAAACATCTAAACAGCTTTCGCCAATTACTAAAATTTTCATAGAAAAACTCCTTCATGTATTATAGCATGTTCTTGGTCTCTTGTCGATAAAATTGGTGATTTTATTTTCCAATCTAAATTTAAGCTTGGATCATTCCACTTTATCGTTACTTGATTATCTGCTCCATTATAAGTTTCAGACCACTTATAAAAAAATATACATTTTTCACTTAAACATAAGTGTCCGTTGACACAGCCAGCAGGAACAAAAATTGCTTCTCCCCTTTTATCAGATAAATGAAACATTTGTGTATTCCCATAGGTATTAGAGTTTTCTCTTAAATCTAAGACTGCTAATTGTATTTCTCCATGTAGGCATGTTATTAATTTATCTATCTTAGAATCACCGTGTAGTCCTCGTAAAACATGTTTTTTAGATACCGACATTTTATCTTCAACAAATTTTGGCAAAAAATCACAATCAGTATATGTTGTCCAAATATCACCACGAAAATCGGTAAAAGTATCTAAATTCAATTTTAATAAACCATCAATGTTATTAAAGTTCTCTATATTTTTTACAAAATACATTATTTTATGGCTTCCACATTTAAGCTCATTAACTTGCCATTTTTCTTATCCATGTGGGGAAGGTATGCTTGGCTGTAATCATCAACATAAAAATGTTCAGTTTTGCTCCAATCATAAAGATTAACTTCTTTAAAACCTACTTCTAATAAGTCTCTCTTCAAAGTTTCAAAATTCCAGCAATGATAGTGAAAATCAAAATCATATTTTTGACCTCCATAGAAAAAAGCATATAAAATATCCAGATCACCTGTATCAACATAATATCTACAAGCTGCATCAATGTCTGGAATAGCTAATCTCAATACACCACCGTCTTTCAAAGTAGAAAACCAATTTTTTAAAACTTCTTTATATGGTGTAGGTTGAAATGTAGACGGCTTTAAAGGAAAGTGCTCCAAAACATGGCATGCATAAATCAAATCAACACCATTAAATTGTTCGTTTATTTTCGTGACATCTGCAACAAAGTCTGGTTTGACATCTTCTCTTGCATCAACATTTATAAAACCATGCATCTTTCTGTTTCCACAACCTAAATTCAGCTTTATTAATTTATTACTTTCAGACATTTAAAATTCTCCTATAAATTTTAATTTTTCTAATTATTGAAGTCCCAATTTTTTAAAGTTAGTATTCTTTCTAATGCTTTATCTAAATCATATTCTAATTTATAAAAACTATTCATTTTTGTACAGTTTCCACATCTATACATTACTCCTACCGGCTTATGTGTAAGATGTTTGATTCCTTTTCTTGGAGACCAACCAGCTATTTTAAATAATCTTTCTGAGACCTCATTAAAACTAACTGGATTTCCGCTGCCTAAATTTATTGGTTCTTGAATATCTAATTCAACTGCTTTCATAGTTGCTTTAATTATATCTTCAATATAAATAAAGTCCCTTACTTGGTTTCCATCACCCCAGATTTCAAATTCTTCGACTTTATTAATGACTCTATTTATGAAAGAAGGAATCGGATAAGTTAAATCTTGATTTTCTCCAAAACCACTAAATGGACGGAAAATATAAACTTTTACGCCTAGTTTTTTAGCAAAATCAGCCAGCAATTCACCTGTTAATTTAGACCATCCATAAGTAAAATCTGGATTTGATATATTATTTAAATCAATGAATGATTCTTCCATTTTAACATTAGAATTTCTTTTTTGATATTTAATGGGGTAAGCAGCAGATGAACTATAATAAATTATTTTTTCTTGTTTTGTCCTTACAGCCCAATTAAACATCTCAGAATCAATTGACAAATCAGTTGCAACAGCTAAAGGCTCATTTTCGATCATTTCTCGTCCACCAACAATGGCAGCTAAATGCACAACTAAATCAAATTTTTCATAACATGATTTAAAAAAATCCCTACAATCTAAACCATCTTTAATATCAATACCAACAACATGATCTCCTCGTTCTTTAAAATAATTTAAAAAATGACTTCCAACAAATCCTTTATGTCCCGTTATTAAAACTTTCATTTTAGATCTCCAAACCTTCTTTTCCACACTTTCGGACTGCTATTCCAATTATAATAATCTATTTTAGTTGGCCTTGCATCGATTCCATTATATACTTGTTGAAATAAACCTAAATCATTTTTATCATATGCTTCCTGAACAGGAATATGATCTCCTTCATTAGGATTCCAATCATGATTACACACTATCACTGGGGATTCATAAACCACACCACCATCATGCTGTACTCTAAAGGCTAAATCATGACAATTCATATTCAGGTGCTCAAAGCGACAATCCCATCCACCAACTTCTCTAAAATAATCAAGTTTAAACATACCAACCAAAACTATCTTAAAATCTTGGGGCACCACTCTCAAAGTGGGATGATGCCAAGCCATCCAATAATCTTTATGCATAGGAGGTCCTTGATGATTTCGGCCCTCTGTATACCTTAGTGCCATTACATCTTTTCTTGCTATACTATCGTGCAATTTTATTGCTTTATTTATAGAATCTTTGACAAAAATTCCATCATCGGAGCCCCACATCATTAACTCGCCTTCGGCAATTGAAGTTGCAATTTGAGCACATCTAGTGGGAGTTCCATAATCTTTTAAAAATTTGAAATTTTTTCTATCTTTAAATGATTCAGGTGGGTCATTTGGTCCCACTAGTATCATTTCCCATGTAAATTCTTCACCAACACTCTCTTTTGCAGATTGATAAAATTCTTCCCACAAATGGGTCCTATGAGCAGGTAAGCAAATTGATAATTTATAATTCATTTTTTATTCCTTTATATTAAATCTTCTTTCCCAAACAGATGGGTAATCTTTCCAATTATTAATGTCAATATTAATTTGTAATTTATCTTTCCAGTTTGGATCTCTATACTTTGCTTGCAATCTTGGTTCATCAAACTGTACTTGAGCAATTTCTATTGGTTTATGGTCGGCTTGGCCATGATCACAATCATACATTAAAACTTGTGTTATTTGTACATTTGCACCTGCTGTCTGGGCACGGATTGCAAAATCTGTATCTGCCATGGCTGCATGCTCAAAGCTAGAATCTAATCCACCAAGTTCTTCAAAAAATTCTCTATACATTATGGCTGTATTAAAGATCCACCAATCATCTGATATATGTTGAGAGTAAGTGCAAGGACGGAAGCCCTGCCTACCATTAATTTTAAAATACCAGTCTGGTTGATGGGTTTTTTGTTGGCCCATTTGTCCTTCTAAATATTTTGAAATTATAACATTTTTATAATCTTCTCCCATAGAATAAAGCAAGTTAATAGCAGTATCCAATGAGTCTCTCACTAAGATGGCATCATCTGTTACCCAAGTTATTAATTTTCCTTCAGCCAACAGACTTGCAATAGCAGAAGCACGGGTAGGGCAACCAAAATCTTTAACATATTTTACATTTGTTAAATCTTGAAGTTTTTTTGTAAGAGCATAAGGCCCACAAATAATTAATTCAAATCTTCTGCTAGTTGACATCATAATAGAATCATATAGCTTGTCCCAATTTTCAACCCTAATCGCTGGTAGTATAATACTAATTTCAGGTTTCATTATTATCTCCTTTATTATTTATCCAATTAATTACTTCATCAATACTTTCTTCTAAACTTATTTTTGATTCAAAATTAAAAAATTCTTTAGCTTTTGAAACATCAGGTATTCTTTTTTGTACATCATATTTGTATGGAGTATCAGATACAAAAGAAAATTCTTTGTCAGGATTTAATTTTGACCAAACAAGTTTAGCCAAGTCTAGAACACTGGTAGCTGTTGGAGTAGAAATATTAAAATCTTCATTAATTGCTTTATTGCTTTCTAATGCCATTCTTATGCCTCTAGCAATATCACGGCCATTAGTATAACACCTGATCTGATCACCTTTTCCTAAAATATGAAGAGGATCTTGGCCTTTAGAAATTTTATTAATAATATCAGGTAATACATGACTCATCATCATTTTAATATTGCCAGATGTTACTTGGTGCTCATTTATAGAATCTTCTTCACCAATACCTACACAGTTAAAAGGTCTAATGATTGTATAGGGAAGTTTATATTGTTCATAGGCACCTTTACAAAAGTATTCACAAGAAAGTTTTTGAAAGCCGTAAGTACTCATTGGTGGTGGGCAATTTTCTATTTCAGCTTCTGGTGTCGGGTAAATTTCCGTTCTTTCAAAAACCATGCTACTAGATAAAACCACAATTCTTTTTAATTTATACTTTTTAAATAATTCTATTGCTAAATCAAAAGTTGATGCTAAGATTCTTTCATTATTTGCTAATAAATCATATGCATACTTATGAAAATATGTAATTCCACCAATCATAGCTGCAACAGCTACAACATAATCAATTTCTAAAAAGATCTCTGGGAGTTTATCCAGATGCAAACCAATTACATTCATTTCAAAAAAAATAAAATTTTCATGATTATCATGGGGTCTGCTTACTTTTCCGTATTTTGAATAATCGTCAATGCCGATTACTCTATACCCTGCTTCTAAAAAATCTTTACACAAATAAGAGCCAATAAATCCTTGGCTTCCTGTTATTAAAATTGTTTTCATTTTTTTCTCATTCCTTCGAATACAGTAATTTTATACTTTGAATTTTCTTCTAATAAATTTTCAAAAAATTTAACATTAGTTTCTTTGGCTAACATGGCCATAGCAGCAGTATCTTTAGGTAGACACACTCCCCCAAAACCACGAAAGTAATCATTGCATTCTAGATAATTACTATTAATATGTTTTCTTTTTATAATCGCGTTCTTTACATTAGTATAATTAACATTTGTTTTTTTACAAAGCTCATAAAAACTATTAGCAAAAATAATTAACATAGCATTATAAACATTATTAAAATATTTACAAAATTCAGACTCTGTTGGAGTCAATTGAACAAATTGTTCAGGGTAATTTCCATGACATTCTTTAATAATTTCAAAAGTTTCTGTGTCTGCTGTACCTATAATACAAACATCATGCTGCTCAGTAAAATCAGTAACTGCACATCTTTCTCTTAAAAATTCTGGTACAAAACAAATATTTAAACCAGTCTCCGAGATTAGATTTTCAGTTGTGCCTGGAAGTACAGTTGACTTAATAGCAATAACACCTTTATAATCTCTGTCCTTTAAATCTTTGATGATTTCTTCAACTATACAAATGTCACAAGATCCATCCTCTCTAGATGGTGTCGGAACACAAATAAATATAACAGATGTGTCAATAACATTATCAATAGTAGTATTAAATTTTATATCATGAACCGATACTTGATGACCCAATAATTCAAACCCAAACTTACATGCATTCCCAACAACACCTATACCAACTATTCCAACTTTCATTTTATTGCTCCCAAATTTAATTTATTAATTGCTTTATAAAATTTCTTCATAAGTATTTGGTATTGTTTTTGAAAACCTTCTTTCCCAAACGGGTGGTGAATTTTCCCAGTTATTTAATTCAATACGGCTTCTCTTATTTAATAATTCTGGATCAGAATATAATTGCTTAAAGTATGGTTCATCATTATTAATATATGCTTCAACAATAGGTGCATGGTCTCCTGTCTTTTCAGGATAAAAATTACAATTTGTCACATCTGTAATTGAATCATAAACAATTCCGCCATCATGCTGGATTCTGAATATAAAATCATGTAAATTAAAATTTTGATATTCAAATTTACAATCATAACCGCCCATTTCAATAAAATACTCTCTATCAACTAAGTGATGACAACATTGTTTATAATGTGTCGGAATCGAAGGATATCTGAGTGGCGGATGATAATGGGCATGCCAATATTGCATGGGCATTGTTGTTCCATTAAAGTTTTCACCTTCTGTATATCTTAAATTTATAACATCTTTTTTAGTACAAATTGTCTCGTATAAATAAATTGCAGAGTCTAATGCACCTTCAATAAAATGAGCATCATCAACCAAGTGTGCTAAAAGATCCCCACTACTTTCTATGGCTGCTCTTTGAGCACATCTCGATGGAGAACCATTATCAATAATCATTTTTACATTTGATTTATTTTTCAATTTTTCTGTTAGAGCGAATGGTCCGCACATAACCAACTCAAAAGTTTTTTGTTTACAAGATTTTTCAATTGTATCATACATCTCATCCCAAAAAGGAGTTCTGATCGCTGGCATTATTATAGAAACATCATATTTCATTTCATATCTCCAAATCTTCTTTTCCAAACTTTATCCGATTTTGTCCAATTAAATAAATCTATTTTTATTCTGTCTGGTTGTGGATTAGCCATCAATTTATTAAAAAGTGGCATGTCATGGTCTGCATGAGCCGTAGCAACTGGTTTATGATCGCCTTGGTTTGGATTCCAATCACAATTCAAAACTGTTGTTGGCGAAAAGTATAATTTACTTCCGGCTCTTTGGGTTCTAAATGCAAGGTCATGTAGATTCATATTATAATTCTCGTATATACAATCAATTCCACCCAATTCTCTTAAATAATCCAATTTCATCATACCATTCAAAATTATATAATAATCTTCTGGTATTCCTCCCAACCTCAAAGTTGGATGGTGCCATGCATTCCAAAATTCATTAGGCTCTTGTTTACCACCATGATTTCGGCCTTCGACATGTCTAGCGATTACTATATCTTTAAATCCCAAGTTTTGCTCATCATGCATTTTAATACACAATTTTAAAGAATCTTTAGTATAAAATCCATCATCTGAAGCCCAAGTAACCAACTCGCCTTCTGCCAATGTAAGGGATATTTGAAATGCTCTAGATGGTGATCCATAATCTTTAAAAAATTTAAAATTTTTCTTATTTTCAAAAAATGGAGGTGGATCATTAGGGCCGACTAAAACTAGCTCCCAAGAAAATTCATCACCGATTGAATAATTAATGGAGTTGTATAATCTTTCCCACAAATATGTTCTATGAGCCGGTAGGCATATTGATAATTTATAATTCATTTTGTTTCCTTTAAAAAATTTTACAATAAATATGATTATAATTTAAATCATTTTTATTAGTAAAAAATAATCTCTTAACAACATCTTTTAATTTTGGATCTAAAGACAAATAATCTTCATCATATTTGTCTTTTTTATGAACGAGCCTAACTCCATTCCAATCTACCTCATTACATGACGCTGGGCCGGGATAATAACCTAGTCCCGCTTCTTGTGCTTCTAAATCATTTGATATTTCTTCTTTTTCTCTTCCCCATAATAAATTTTGACAGGGATTTCTTCCTTCGCTACCAATAACATTAATCCCTTTAGTGTTTAACATTCGACCCGGAGCGGAATGATCATTATCAAATTTTTGATGATGTATTAACATTGAATCACCCATTAAAATATATTGTTTTCTCAAAGCGGCACAACAATATGATAATGTTGCTTCCATTCCACAAAATCCATGAATATCAGAGATAGGTTTTTCATAAAAATCTTTAAGACTATGATGGATGGCTGCAATATGAAAATTGGCATGATTCCCCATCGGTATTTTATAATCTAATTGAAAATCAATTTTTTGTGACCAATCGTGGGGACCAAAGCCTAAGAAGTGATTACCATGATCAGTGTCTACTTGAAATTGTATAATTCCATATTTACCAGTTTTTAGTTTTTCAACTACAGAATGAAGCATCTTTGGATTACCAATACGCATCCTAATAGTACTACGGACATTGTTTTCATTAACTATGGTATAATCTTTGATTTCTTGATTTAAATCAGGAAAAAAGATTCCAGAACTAATATAAAGATACCCTTCATATTCTTCATTAAAATAGTTAATTGATTTTAAAATTGTGCTATTACTTGTTACTTGACAAGTATATCTATCTTCAAAACTAAAAATGGTTATTTTATCTCCGAATTCAGCCTTAATATCTTGAATACATTTATCACTCACTCTGCATGCAGCTATTACTACACGAAAAGAATAATCAGGTGCATTTTCAATTTGTGCAAAAACTCCTTTTAATGTTTCTCTATAACTATCAATTTGCCGCTGCTCTTGTTGATGGTGACCAAAGATATTTAATACAATTAATAAGTCTTTTTTATTCATTATTTTTACCTCCTTAAAAACCTTCTACCTGAATTAATACGAACTCGCCAGTAATCTAACAAATCATTCATTGTCTTTTCAAATGGAATACTAGGTTCCCAGCCTGTATGAGTAGTAAACTTAGTAGTGTCAGGAACTTGTAAATCAGCATCAATTGGTCTCAATCTGCTTGGGTCGGTAACTACTTTAATATCTGAAACTGTAGATTTAGCTAGAAGATAATCTAGCATTTGTTTAATGGAACAGCTATAAGAGCCTCCAATATTATAATATTCTCCAGCTATAGGATTTACTGTTACTAACATGTGATATGCTCGAACAGCATCTCGGACATCTGCCCAAGTTCTTAATGAATCTAAATTGCCTACATGTAATACTGGTTCTAATAATCCTGCTTCAATCATAGCTATTTGTTTGGCAAAAGTAGATTCAGCGAATACATCGCCTCTTCGTGGACCAGTATGAGTAAACATTCTTGTTGTCATAATTGTCATGCCATAGGCTTCAGCATAGTAGCGGCCTATCAAATCGGTTCCAACTTTTGAAATTGCATAAGGTGATGCGGGGTGAAAGGGAACTTCTTCATGAATAGGCAAATATTCTTTAGGAACTCGTCCAAAAACCTCTGAAGAAGCACACACATGAATAATGGGATTAAAATCAGACTTACGCAACGCTTCTAACAGCTTTGCGGTTCCAATAATGTTTGTTTCCAAAGTTTCAAGCGGGGCTGTAAAGCTGGTTTGAGGATAGCTTTGGGCTGCGAGATGAAAAACATAGTCTGGTTTAGAAATGGTTACTGAATCAATTAAAGAAGCTAAATCATTTAGATCACCATAAATCAATTCAAGGCGATCTTTATCATTTATTCTTTCTACTAAATGTTCTAAGTTATCAAACGAATCATTCCATCGACAAAAACCATAGATTTTCCAATCAGTATTTTTTAATAGGTAATCAGCTAGGTGAGACCCTACCATTCCAGTTATACCAGTAATTAAAACATTCATTAATGATTTTCCTTATACCACTTAACTGTTTTTGCTATTCCTTCTTCAAAGCTATATTGCTTTTTAAAACCAAGGTCATTTTCTAATTTTTCAGTGCTAACCATGCGAAATGGAATAGTCGTTGGCTTTGAATCATCATAAAATACCGCTGGTGTCTTATCGGTTGCTTTTAGAATAGCATTAACAATATCTCCTACTGTTATGGCTTCACCAGAGCCGACATTATACGGTTCCATAGAATTTCCTTTTTCCAACACCAATAGGCCAGCATTAACAACATCCTCTACATAAAGAAAATCTCTTACAACATCTGGGCTTCCCCATACCTCAAATGGATTTTCATCGCTTAGAACTCTTTTTATTAAAGCTGGAACCACATGACAAGTTTTTAAATCAAAATTATCATTTGGCCCGTAGATAGCAGTACCTCTAGCAAGGGCAATCTTCATTTCAGAAAATCTAGAAACATGTTCCATCAATTTTTCTCGATACCTTCGCATCCAACCATAACCAAAATATTTTGAATGTGGCTCATCGACCCAAAATTCTTCTTCTTTAAGTGGTCTTCTAATATCTGGATATCCAGTTGAACTATTAAGGTCCAAAAATCCTTTTAATTCAGATTTATGTGCAGCTTCTAATAAATTACCAGTAACTTTAATATTTTGAATGGATACTTGAATATCCGTTGGTACGCTTGCAGGATGGCAGATTCTACCGCCAGCATGTATAATATAATCGGCACCTTCTACCAACTTATAACAATCTTCTAATTTTTCTAAGTCTAAGCTTTCAATTATTTTTATTCTATCATCGATTACTTGAAGCGGTCGCACATGAGTATGAGTTATAACATTGGCTCCTCTTTTTAGCAATTGTTGAACATAATGGGTTCCAATGAATCCACTTCCTCCAGCTACTGCTATATTTTTTCCTTCGTAAAAATTAGACATTATACTTCTCCTTTGTTCTTAAATGCATTAAATCTATTATCAATAATCTCTTTATTTTCAAGAAACCAATTAATTGTGTCGTTTACACCATCCTCAATTGAGATTGTTGGCTTAAAACCGTATTTAGTGGCCCTAGACATGTCAAATACTCGCCTAGCATCTCCAGTGGGTTTATCTGTCAGCCACTTAATTTCTTTGTTGAA
>TARA_R110002124_G_scaffold123942_1_pt1 | contig 12385 bp, 13 predicted proteins | sample TARA_R110002124 | Tara Oceans TARA_R110002124 (sample SAMEA4397445) | marine metagenome | biome: Polar Biome; feature: [SRF] surface water layer (ENVO:00010504); material: water (ENVO:00002006), including particulate matter (ENVO:01000060) such as... | depth 5 m | reverse complement strand
TAGTTCGGTGGGTTGAAAAGCTGCTGTTGCTGCGACCAAGGCCGTAATGCGACCAACCCCAACGAGGACCTTTCTGCGTCCATATTCAGGTGGTTTGGAAGACGACATATCTTGTTCGGGACGAGAGAGGGTCTGGGACATCTGCGGGAACTCCTGCGCCTTGGAATTAATTTCTAAGCCAAGATGCCTCAGTCCCGTGCACAGCTATTGTTTAATCCAGATATTTTTAGTCGAGACCAAACATAATCGCAGCCTGTGTCTTTCCGCGATGGACTTATGGTCAGCGAACTCGGTAATTTTGATCTGTTTGATGCTTGAGTAGCGCGGTTTCAGCCACGGGGTTCGGTGAACCCGCTTTGCCCGCTTTTAGGATGGACCGAAAACAGCAGCGTACTGCACAAAATAATCATACCAGTCAGCGCCAACGGTATCGCTAGGCCGTATATTAGAACCAGAGTTGCGCCAGTTGCAGCCCCAGCAAAAATGCACAGGACAGCCGCGCAACGGCGTAACCAGTTCGGGTTTGATCCGCCGGCGATCCTAGAATCTGCGGCAAGCCCGGTCAGCGTCAGCGTTAATACTGTTGTTGTAAGGTCGGGGATTTTGAGTTGCCGGATCGTACCATTGCGATAACCCATAGCGATAGCAGTCAAAGCTATAATTGCATAAAGTTGGATTTTGGTTTCTTGCGCAGCAACATCGAAGCCGATCGCGACAGCTGCTGCTATCCATAGCAGCGCTGCTTCTATAACCGCAGAGAGGTTCAACCAGCGGCGTAAGGGACCGGGCTTCAGCCGCGAACCGGCAAGACCAGCAGCAACCGCGCCAATCAGGAAGCAGGCAATTGCCAACAGATAAGGGGCAACAGAAAATCCCGGCGCATCAGCAACGGCGAAGCCCAGAAAGACGATATTCCCGGTCATATTGGCCGTAAACACCTTCCCAAGCCCAAGCACGCTGATCGCATCCACGAGTCCGGTCGTGAACGACAGAATCAAGAGCAGTTGCGCCAATGGCGGAGTAGTTTGAGCAGCATTCTTCATTAGATCACCTTGTTTCGGTGCGGAAATCGGTTTCTAAAAGGGCCGAGCCGATAGGAAAAAAAGCGCACAGGTCTTTCTCCGCAACCTTGAGACAAAACTTATAAAGCCGAGAACATGCGTGAGCTACGTAGCCGCATGATCAAGACGCGCAGCCAGGATGGCGGCCAGTAAGAATGCGCCGGCTAAGCCAATATGTTCAAAGAAGGCATTGCTCGCAGCAAATTGTTCCTGTCCGTGCAACATCCAGAACGGATTGGCGATAAAGGCTGCAAGCACCGTAAAAGTCCCGAGCATGGCCGCTCCCAGCCATGCTAGACGATTGGTCAGCACCATTGTCGATCCAGCCAATTCGATAAAGATGGTCAATGCTGCCGCTATAGCAGGAAGAGGGATCCCAAAATGTGCCTGCTCGGCCACCGCAGTTGGCCAATCCATCAAATTTGTAAATCCGCCGATCAAATATGCGCCAACCAAAAGCAGTCTCGCAAGAAACAATGTTATCGGCTGGTTTAATATTGCGGAGACGATAACCGGATCAGACCAGATTCCTCCATGAGTGTCTTTGCCAGTCATGGTCACACGGCCCAACAGCCGCAACCTAATGCGCCCCAAAATGTCTGAACATCTGCCGTTGGAACAGATCTGCCCAATGCAGCGGCATGATCGTGGCCATGTACGCCGCATGCTGCAGAGCAACCACATGCAGATGCAAGTTTTTCCGAGACCTCTGACTTGCGGTAATGACCGCCGAAATGGGCGACGGGCGACCAGTCTGGCATCGCTGGCGGCAAGTCCGGAGCCAGCCGAGAATAATTGCCTTCGCCGTGTACCACTGCACCACCCAACATAGTCAGAACCGAGCGCAAATGGACAATCTCGTCTTCGGGGACGGAAAAATAATCGTCGGAAAGAAGCGACAGGTCGGCGAGTTGGCCTGCACGAATCTGGCCCTTCTTACCCACTTCGCTTGAAAACCAGGTATTTTCGTGTGTCCACATACGCAGTGCCTTTTCGCGGCTAACGCGGTTGGCACCGGGATATATTCGCAATCCACCCACGGTTTTTCCAGTCACTAACCAGGATAGCGATACCCAAGGGTTATAACTGGCGACACGAGTGGCATCCGTACCCGCGCCTACAGGAATTCCCGCCGCGATCATCCGCGCAATTGGCGGCGTTCGTTCGGCGGCACGCGCACCATAGCGCGTGGTAAAATCTTCGCCCTGAAATGCCATCCGATGCTGAACCGCAATTCCACCGCCAAGCGCTGCAATCCGGTCAATGTTGCGATCGCTGATCGTTTCGGCATGGTCAAAAAACCAGTTAATTCCGGTCAGGGGAATGTCTCGATTGACCTTTTCATAAACATCAAGGGCCCGATCGATTGTCTGGTCATATGTTGCGTGTAGACGCCATGGCCAACGGTTCTCTGCCAGTAGACGAATGACTGGTTCCAAATCTTCCTCCATGCCCGGCGGCATATCGGGTCGCGGCTGACGGAAGTCTTCAAAATCGGCGGCGGAATAGACTAACATCTCACCCGCGCCATTGTGCCGGTAAGTATCATCGCCTCGCCCGGGTGACACCTGTTTTACCCATCCAGAAAAATCGGCCATCTCCTCCTTGGGTTTTTGAGTGAATAGATTGTAACTAATTCGAACGGAAAGTTGGCCGTCCGCATGCAGCTTTTCAATTATTTCGTAATCGTCGGGATAATTTTGGAACCCGCCGCCGGCGTCAATCACGCTAGTGATTCCAAGCGCGTTAAGTTCGCGCATAAAATGGCGTGATGAATTGAGCTGGTATTCGGGCGGAAGTTTTGGCCCTCGAGCCAGTGTCGCATAGAGGATCGTCGCATTGGGTTGCGCTATTAGCAGGCCGGTAGGTTCCCCTGATGCATCGCGGACGATCTCGCCTCCGGGCGGGTTGGGTGTGTCTTTCGTATATCCTACCGCGCGCAGGGCTGCAGCGTTCAGCAAAGCGCGGTCATATAGGTGCAAAATGAATACCGGTGTGTCCGGAGCGGCAGCGTTGATCTCTGCGATGGTAGGGAGCCGTTTTTCAGCAAATTGATGTTCCGTAAAACCGCCAATGACTCGAACCCATTGTGGAGGTGGTGTATTCTGGACTTGGCGGCGCAACATCGTCATCGCTTCCGATAGACTGGGGACGCCATCCCAGCGAAGTTCCATATTATAATTTAACCCGCCGCGGATCACATGGGTGTGACTGTCGATCAGCCCAGGAATCAAACGGCGTCCGCCCGCGTCGAGTTCTTGGGCATCTGGAGAAGCTTCGCGCACTTCCTGTTCCGAGCCAACGACGAGGAAGTGTCCGTCGCGAATCGCAACTGCTTCTGCCAGCGGATTCTCCCGATCCAACGTAGATATGCGAGCATTGTAAATGATGAGATCAGATTTGGGCATGGCGTGCCTCCAATGGCTGGTGAGTAGCGAGTGGCAAGGGGCTGCAATCGTGACGGCTCCGACAACCGAGCCGTCGTCGGGTGGTGCCCGTCAACTTTTGCTTTCCGGACAATCGGGATAAATTTTATCATGGCTTGGGAGTCGCCCGAATACGTGCCGGACGCAGTCTTCCTGGACGAATTCTGTCACGCCTTCCCCTCGCATGAACTTCATCGCTATGGGGGTGATCTGCTCGCCGATGAGCATGCCTAGCAGACCCACAAGCGCGATAACCGGCGGCGCTGGCGATCGGACCTGGAATACACCGTAAAGCAAGCCTACAAGCAGGCCGATCCCCAATGCTATCATATATGATTTCATGATATCCCATCCTTCTCTTTGAATTTTCCGCACGGCTGAGGTGGGGAGGTTCGCGCGTGAACCTCCCCCATCCGTTTAGTGAGAGCCCTCGGAAGCGTTAAACATTGCTTTGGCGTATGTGATGCCAATACCGTAGGCTCCTGCCAGTTTCTGAGCGGCACCAGTCGTTGCTTCATAGGTTTCTGTGCGGGCCCAATCGCGTTGCAGTTCTAAAATATACTGGACTGAGGTCAAAGGAATTGCTCCTTGCTGTATCATCCTCTGCACAGCATGATCATGGGCTTCATTCGACACGTCTCCGCAGGCATCTGCGATGAAATATGCTTCAAACCCTTGATCAATTGCTGATAAAACGGGACCTACGATACAGACGCTGGTCCACAGTCCCGCGAAAATAATGCGCGGTTTGCCAATTCGGTTTACCTCATCGATCACTGCACTGTCTTCCCATGTGTTCATCGACGTGCGGTCGAACAGTGAAAGATCGGATAAAACATCGGTGATTTCAGAAAACATAGGCCCGGAGAAGCTTTTCTCCGCAACCGTAGTCAAAATCGTCGACACAGCAAAAATTTTTGCCGCCTCTGATACCAGTGCAGCATTATTGCGTAACAAGGTGGGATCAATGGACCTTGTTGCAAACGCCATCTGCGGCTGAAAATCTATCATTACCAATGTATGATTATCAGGATTGAGTAGTGATTTGCTTGGAACGGGAGTGGCTTTGGGCATCATATTATCCTTTGTGGTGCTGAATTATCGACCCAAAGATGCCCTCAACCGGTGATCGATTATTGTATGATCGGAAGGTAATCGGTCGCAGCCGCACATAAAATCAACCCATCCGGAATTTGATCTAGAAACCTGCGATATACGGGCGCAGACTTCGAACCATGGAGGTAGCTTATGTTAAAATTACTTGTTTTCTACGGATCCTATCGACGTGACCGGATGGGGATTAGATTAGCGGATTATCTGGTCAGGCGGCTTCGCGATCGTGAGCATGAAGTCGAACTTATTGATGCGCAGGCTGTCGGCCTCCCGATGCTCGACCGGATGTACAAGGAATATCGGGCGGGTGATGCGCCCATAAACATGGAAGCGCTAGCGACTTCGATCAAGCAAGCTGATGGTTTTATATTCGTTACGGGTGAATATAACTGGGGTATTCAGCCTGGACTGAAAAACCTCACCGACCATTTCCTGGAAGAGTGGTTCTGGCGACCCGCCGCAATCGCTAGCTATTCGGCTGGCCGACTTGCTGGAGTGCGTGCGGCAAGCTCATGGCATCCGACATTGTCAGAGATGGGGATGGTTACGATTTCTTCGAGTCTTGCCGTTGGTCCCATAGCGGATACACTCGACGTGGCAGGCAATAGCACCGGCAAGGCTGGTGCGTCACTCGATCGAGCCTTTCTGCGATTTTCTGCCGATCTAGAATGGTGGGCCGAAGCTGCTCGGAATCAATCCGCCCACGTCAATCGACCTTATTGAGCGAGTGCCCTGAACATGCCGACTTACCGACTAGAGGCTTTTACCGATGGTGTATTGGCCATTGTCATCACCATAATGGTGCTTGAGCTAAACGTTCCTGTCGGCGGGCGGTTGTCTGACCTTAGCGCCCTAGCACCCATCATGTTCGCCTATGTGCTGAGCTTTGTGAATGTTGGAATATATTGGAGCAACCACCACCATTTATTCCAAGTGGCCGACAGGATCGACGGACGCGTGTTATGGAGCAATCTCGTGTTATTGTTCTGGCTATCGCTTTTGCCCTTCATGATCCGTTGGCTTGATGCATCAGACTTCTCCACGAGCGCCGCGGCAGGTTATGGCGTCGTGTTAACGATGGCCTCGGCATCCTGGATGGCAACAAGACATTTCATTCTGGCGTGCGAGCAAAATGATTTTGCCCTATCCCGTGCGATCGGGCGAGACCGGAAAAGTTGGTTCAGCGTTTCGGCCTACGCAGTTTCGACCCTATTTTCGTTCTACCACCCGCTGTTAGCTATTTCGGGCTACGTGCTCACAACGATTGCGTGGCTTGTGCCGGACAGGCGGCTGGAGAGAGTGATGCAGAAAAAGCTGGAATTGGGCTAGACACAACGGTTCCCGCTCATTGGGAATCCGTTCCTCAACCAGCTCCTTCAGAAGGCTGGCTCGGGCGTTACATCGCCAGGTATTCCGTATCAATCCGAGCGGTTTCGAGGACGTAGCTGATATTTTCTGACTGGCTTATCCAAATTTGCGGAGTAGAAGGCGGTGGAGGCACTGCTATTCAGTTTACTCGATTGACTGGTTAGAGTAAAAACTCGCGAACCAAACTCTAGGACGCTCGCATGGGGTCAACGCCAATTAAAGTTATGGTGGTAGACGACCATCTTTTTTTGCGAGAAGGACTGCGGGCGATAATCGACGCCCAATCCGATTTGAAATTAGTATCAGAAGCGGAGTCTGGTGAAGAGGCTCTGGAAATGTATGCGACAGATCGGCCCGATGTCGTGCTGATGGATCTGCAAATGCCCGGCATGGGCGGGGTTGCAACGATCGAGGCGATGAAAAAACACTGGCCGACCGTGCGGATCATTGTGTTGACAACCTATGCGGGCGATAGTCAGGCTCTGCGGGCACTTCGAGCTGGCGCGTCCGGCTATCTGCTGAAAAATAGCCTGCGAAGAGAACTTTTGGATGCTATCCGTTCGGTTCACGAGGGTGGAAAACACCTTAGCGCGGAAGTCGCCGCCGGAATCGCGTTTCACGTCATTGATGACACTCTGACCGAACGAGAAACCAGTGTTCTCAAACTCGCTGCCGATGGCAATTCAAACAAGCAGATCGCTGGAAAGCTTGGTGTCGTTGAAGTCACGGTCAAAGGCTATATGAAAGCAATCTTTGCCAAGCTCAGAGCTTCTGACCGCACGCACGCGGTCACTATTGCCGCAAGGCGCGGTATCATTGAATTGTAGAATGACAGAAGCCCAGGCGAACGTCCGATGGCGAAGTAAAAAAGCAAAGATTTTCTGGCTCAAATTATCTGTGCTTTCATGGAGCACCCTATTTCTTCTGGTGATTTCGGCGCCAGTATCGGCGCTCAATCCAGACCGGCCTTTGGTCCAGTTACGGCATACGAGCTGGACTATTGGTGACGGTGCGCCAGGAAATATCCTGGCGATGGCGCAAGGTAGGGACGGGTTCCTGTGGCTTGGCACATCTACCGGCCTCTACCGGTTCGACGGATTGATCTTTGAAAGGTTCGAACCGGTTGACGCTGATACCGGTCGTTCGCTTCAGATCACCGCCGTTCTCGCTGCCCGCAACGGAGATGTCTGGGTGGGTTACGATTATGGTGGCATCGGACTGTTGCGCAACGGAAAACTTCGGGACGCCAATCCATGGCCTGCCAAAGGCAGTGTCCAGGCCATGGTCGAGGGAAGCGATGGCGCCATTTGGTTTGCATCCAATAGCTACGCCGCAAATGTGGTTGGTCGTCTGCTGAATGGTCGTTGGGAGATGTTCGATGTAGGAAAGGGAATCCTTCAAGAACCTGTACAATCCTTGTTGCCTGTTGCTGATGGCGGACTTTTTATCGCACTTTTCAGAACCGTTTTGAAATTTGATTCAACCAAAGACAAATTCTTTCCAATCGGAAGAACAGCCGAATTTTCCGCAGCGCTCGCGCAAGATCCGAACGGTCGAATATGGTTAGGCGATGATACAGGGCTGCAGCGTTTTGATCGCAAAAGCCCGATTGCCAACCTGCAGCGGTCAAACGAAGTATTCGAGCTACGCCGCATGCAGTTCGACAGGGACGGAAGCCTCTGGATCACCGGCCAAGCGGGTGGAATCACCCGTATTCCGGCGTTGGGTAAACAAGGTCTCTCGGAAAATATATACAGGGCCGAAACTTTTGGTACCGAGCAAGGCCTAACATCCTTGCAAACATTATCGGTCCTGGAAGATCGTGAAGGGAACCTCTGGATCGGAACCCGTTTTGGATTGGACCGGTTCTCGGCAAACGACGTAGCGCAAACATCATTCAAAGAAGGAATGATGAGCGGCTTCACATTAACCGGTCCAACAAATCCATTCGTTCATTTTGCAGGTGTCTCAGGAATCTACAGGCTTGGCAAAAATATTACAGAGCCAAAATTGATCTTTCCGGCCAAATTGACGGGGGCATTATGTGACAATGGCCGCGAGCTGCTCGTCTTGACCGCAAATGGTGATTTTCTGGTGGGGCCGAATGGCCCTCGACGATTGACGAAGCCTAAAGACCTGCAGAATACTGCATTGGTGGTGTGCGCTGCGGATGATAGCGGTACGTTTTGGACCGGCAAACAGGAACTCTTTCGAGTTTCCGGAACCACATTGAAACCAGCTACTGGTGCGATTGGTCGTTCCAATCTGGCCAGCACGATGTTGCGCTCAGACAATAATGGCGGACTTCTGGTTTATCTTGCGCTGCGCGACCTGATCCAGGTGAGCGGGAATAGCGTGAAGAAGATCTGGGCCGGTTCTAATATAAGCATCGGTTTCATTAAGACGAGCGTTTCAACATCGTCAGGCTTTATATTTGGTGGCGAGTTTGGAATTGCCCGATACGAAAATGGAAATTTCACCTCACTCACGACGAAGGACTATCCCTTTCTTGCAAACGTAACCGGCATTCTCCAGACCAGCGAGGGGCGCAGCTGGATTATCGGAGCGGCCGGTATCGTGGCAATCCCTACGGAAAAACTTGCAGCCGCTTTCGATGAACCCGGTATCGAGTTGCCGTATAGAACGTTTGGATATCAAGAGGGGTTTAGAGGCCGAATGAGCGCCTATGACACAAATGATATCGCACAGGACGAGCGCGGCCGCCTCTGGTTTGCAACTAATCTTGGGCTCGCATTCATTGACCCCGCCCGACTTGTGCACAATGCGTTGGCTCCACCGGTTATCATACGTTCGTTTCAGGCGAACGGTACAGCGCGTTCAATATCAAACGGGGATTTGCACCTTCCTATCGGAACGAACAGGATCGAAGTAGGCTATACAGCGCTCAGCCTTACCGATGCGACGGCAAACCGGTTCCGCTACCGGCTGGATGGGGTAGATCAAGATTGGGTCGAAGCGGGCAACGCTCGGCAAGCCGTATATACCAATCTCGCGCCAGGAGAATATGCATTCCGCGTGACAGGTTCCAATAATGATGAAGTCTGGAATGTGAAAGGCGCGCGGCTCAATTTCACCATTGCCCCGGCATTTTACCAAACAGGCTGGTTTTTCACCCTTTGTATTGTTGCGCTCGGCTACGTCGGCTGGCTGTTTTATCGCCGTAGAATACGTGCGACCGCCGATCGAACGCGCGCTAGGATCGAAACACAGGTTGCCGAACGGGAGAGGATTGCGCGCGAACTTCACGATACCTTGCTGCAGGGCGTGCACGGCTTGATGCTGCGATTTCAAGCGGTCGCCGATAGGTTCGATACTGGCGCGGCTGCGCGAGCAGAGCTGGAAAAAGCGCTAGAGCATGGTGACGATGTGCTGATCGAGGGGCGGGATCGGGTATTGGACCTGCGCTCACAAATCAAGACAGGCAATTTGGAAGAATTGCTTCGTTCTTACCAGGAATTTACTGGCATTCCCCTTTCAGTAACATCTGAGGGAAGCGTCATAGAAATTTGTCCGACTATCGCGACAGAAATCGCAGCCATCGTCAAAGAAGCGCTGATTAACATTGGCCGCCATGCGCGAGCGGCGGAAGCGTCGGTCACGATCAACTACGGCCTGACGGTTCTTACCATCACAATCCAGGACAATGGTATCGGAATATCTCCGTCTATCCGCGAAGCGCTGGGACGGGCTGGGCATTTTGGGCTAGTCGGCATGCGCGAGCGTTCGTACCGCATTGGCGGGGGTTTTGTGATCAATGTGCCCGCAGGAGGAGGAACTGCCATATGCATCACGATACCTGCCAGTATTGCTTATTCCGATACGGCAGCCAATTTCTCATGGTGGCATAAACTGGCAAAATGGTTGCCTTTCTACCCCTCTAAAGAGGGGGAAGACTTCGCCTCGCCCGAGGCTGGGAAATAAAAATCCAATTTGGTAGATTTTCAGCACTGGGCAATGAGGAGGTCTCCAATGTATTTTCCGGCTGCGACTACCATCGACCATAGCTTTCTGGCGCAAATTGGCAGTTACAGACATTCGACAGAAAGCGCTGCGCTTTTGGTGGCAAACGCGAGAAATGCACTTGATGGCGATCCAGACATTGTACGGTGCTATCTCGACCAACTACTGGAATTGCTTGCCCCCGAGATATGCGAGGCCGCCTATGAGCATATTTTGTTGCCAACATCAGGCGCTATTGTAAAACAAGGCGGGCTCGTCAGCGGAGGTCTTGCATCTTGGCAATTGCGCCGGGTGATGAAACATGTTGAAGATCACCTGGATGCCAATATCGTTATCGAGGCGCTGGCGGATCTGGCGCAACTCAGCCCTGGCCATTTTTCGCGAGCGTTTAAGGTATCGATCGGGGAAACACCTCATAATTTCATAATGCGTCAACGTGTCCGTAGGGCGCAGAAACTTATGCTCATGTCCGACGAAACGCTAAGCCAAATTTCTTGCGCCTGCGGTCTAACCGACCAGTCGCATTTATCGCGATTATTCAGACGTTATGTCGGGCAATCTCCTTTTGTCTGGCGGCGGAAATGGAAAGTGGCCGGGCCATGGCTCGAAGATTTTTCCAAATTTAGTCAGTAATCGGAGCATTCGATCAAGTTTGTAGCCATGTTATGATATCGACTGTGCCCGCTTTCATGTTCCTATGAGCCGAACGTCTCGCCCTCTTTGCTCCGATATCGGGCGAAATCTGTTGCGGGTTTTTTCTCAACTCTGGCCCTAGTCGACGATGGCACCTGCAGTCATGTTCACGATCGTACCGGTCATGGCGGCGGAATGTTCTGAAGCAATGAACGTGATGGTCTCGGCAACCTGAGCGAGCGTGGGCAGTCGCTTTGTCATGGTTGTCTGGGCCGCCGCTTCCAGCCATTCTGGAACCGTTAGCCCTAGCGCTTTTGCCTTTGGTTCGAACAGATTGAGAGTGTAGGATCCCGCATCGATAGCGTCGACGATCGCATGAGTGCGAAGACATACAGATCTGATGTTTCGAGGGCCAAGTTCAGCGGCCAACGCTTTGGAAAATGCTTCCACCCCGGCGCAGGCGACAATGTGCGATACATGGCCGGGGATCGCCATTTTGGAAGCAGGAGCTACAACGCTGACGATCACTCCCGGCCTATCGCCTCCCATATGAGGAGTGAAAGCCTTCGCGACGTTGAATGCTGCAGCGAGAAATATCTCAACGTCATGCAAAAATTCCTTCGCGCTAATCTCGGCAATTTCCTTACCCTGATCATGCATGAACCCGGTTGCGTTCAGCACGATGTCGACAGGTCCATGGTCTTCTGCCAGCTGCCTTGCTTTTCTGTCGAGTTCATCTGGATCAAGTACGTCCGCCTGAAAGGCAAACACTGTACCTCCCGCGTCTCTGATACACTTGGCAGAGTTTTCGACAGAGGCGACTGACCTTCCGCCAAGGTGGATTTCCGCACCCCGGCGAGCCAAGGTCATTGCAACCGCACTGCCGATGGCGCCGCTGCCACCAAGAATTACAGCGCGCTTATTTTCAAAGCCCGAGTTCTGCCCATCTAATGATTTGAACTGACCCATAATGTCCTCCCGCTACCTTATTAATGCGCCAGCCTTTTTGTCATGCGCCTGTGAAGGTGGAAATGCCGCACGGGCAGCTTCCGTTGCCGCCGGATGATAAATAGTTCCGTGGTTTTGGTCCAGATGCATCGCGTATATCTTTTTGATGCCGCAACTTTAGCTATTCCCCGGCGTTTTCGCTAAGCGGTCGATGCCGGCCTGTTTCGCTCCTCGTTCATCCCCACCGTTTTCGCCATGTCTCCGATTTACTATGGATTTTATCCCCGCGCATTGTCTGAAACATCTCGTGTGGCAACACCGGCGACCACGCGCGCAACCATGCCGATTTCCGGGGCGGTGCATCGCTTAAGCCGGATTGCCATCAGCCTTGATACCGCTCACTATTTCCCGCTTACGGACGAGAAAGCCATGGAGATTGCCGAAGCACAGCTTCACTGCATCGGTTTTTCTGGGAACGTCCGTACTTTCTCCCGTTCGAACGGCAGGGCAGTGGGTTTCTTCGTCCGCAACTGTAAAAGGCTCCCCCGCTGAGAAGCGATTGCAGTTGGGCTGTGCTGGAGATCGGATCGAAAAGTCGGGCAGGGCTCTCGTCGAATCGCATTTTGCTCTCGATTCTCGACTCTGAATGCGGTGAATGGCTGCATTGTCCGTAAAATTTCACTAGGGACCGGAAACTGCAATGTTCCCGGCTGCTATTCCGGAGGGGGATGCGCGCGACAGCGCAGATTTCCAGCGCTCGAGAAAAATTATCATTATTCTGAGTCAGCACTGTTGACCGAATCATCTCATCCATCTAGAGGACGTTTCATCAGGACGACGCGGCTCAGACGGGCC
>TARA_R110002124_G_scaffold115391_1_pt1 | contig 12385 bp, 9 predicted proteins | sample TARA_R110002124 | Tara Oceans TARA_R110002124 (sample SAMEA4397445) | marine metagenome | biome: Polar Biome; feature: [SRF] surface water layer (ENVO:00010504); material: water (ENVO:00002006), including particulate matter (ENVO:01000060) such as... | depth 5 m | reverse complement strand
TTGAGCTTCATTTAAGCTACCCCCCGCATCGAGCGCCCCCCTAATCGAGCCATTTTCATCACCTTTTACGCCTAAGGTAAGAAACGAATCATAAGTTGGTTTCTTTGTTACCAAATTGACTAGACCACCAGGCGTTGATTGACCGTAGAGCAAGCTTGATGGCCCCTTTAGCACTTCAACATTTTCAACCAATGCCATTGGTATTCTGTACTTAGAAAAGTGCTGATGCCCATCTTTGAGCAGGTTGGTACTTTCATCTAAGCTAAAGCCACGTAAGCTAAAACGTTCTCTATCGGTAGTGACACGACCAATAGAAATACTGGCATCATTCTTGAGTGTATCACCTAACGTGCGCACTAGCTGGTCATCCATAACTTCTTTAGGTATGACGACTACAGATTGGGGAGTGTCCAGTAATGAAACATCTGAGCGCATGGCTCCGTGCGCTTGATCCGTTTTATAATGTTGCTGGTGACCATTAATGGTGATGACTTCGATATTAGCATCGTCAACGGTAGTTGCGGCTGCTGAGCCTGAGTGCAGAATGCCTGCGATGAGTGCACTAATTAGTTTTATGTTGGTGTTCATATGATCAACCTTTTATAGCTCTTTGCGATGACAGCCTTTTCGTAAGCGAATCCCGATATTCCGTATTAACTGTAAAACGCAGGCTAGAATTAATTTGGTGTGTTGTATAAGCAACCACTACATACGAATGCTAACGATACCGATTATCAATTACAAGTCGATGTGTTTGTTAAATAAGCACTTGAACATCTTGATGATACATAATGTGAGCATTATCACCGTAGTATTTGCTAATATTCAGGAAATATCCCCGCAACCAAGAACATTCTTGACGTCGGCATTGCCATCTAGTAGCGGCAGGGATCTTCTACTGTAATCAGTTTGTCTGGTTTAGCATGAGGAGGATGTAAATTGCTGGGTGTTGGAAATGTTCTTTTTAAGGTAAACAATAAGGCTATCGAGTAAAGCTGCCGCTCCTAAGTAATATTCAGTATTAGCATTTTCTTCTATCTGGACAATAAATAATTTAATCCAGGGTCTCATGAACTCCTCAATCAAGATCCCAATTGGATTTGATACAGTATTTTGACTCACTTTATTGAGTCTTTCTGACAATATAAATAGAAGTACCCCTATGTACTCGTTGGGTTCATTAATTATAAATTCAACATCTATATTATTTTCAACACAATAAACTTTGATTTGGCGCTCACGCAATTCCAAGAGAAGGTTATTTTTATCTGTGTATGCACAATCCCATGAGCCAATATGCTCAACGCTAGCAAATAGGTTCATAAAATCAAAAAGCACATTAAGCCCATCCTCAGTCTTAATGCTCTCTTTCATTGCTTGACCGAGAATATTGCAAGGATCAACATAATCAGGCCACTCATCAAGTACCCCATCAGCTAATTCCTCAAGAAATAATTTACTCGGCGGTGAATAGAATATTTGTGATAAAACTCGGATACTCCTCACTAAATCCTCATGTATTTTCATTGTTTGACAACCTTAAGCCTAGAGTGAAAGCCGTAATATTAATTAAATTCTTTGAACGACCAGCTAAAAATATATGTACAAAAATTATAAAATGCTCTATGTCCATTGTCATTACAGGTCAGAATTAAGGTTTGTTAAATCCATGAACCAAAGAAAAATTCAGACCTGAACTTTCCATTCTACTTCGCTTTCATCATCTCTCTGAGCATGTTAACTGCTAAAGAGCGTTGTTAATTAGGTTGAAAAATCGACGCATTAACGCCATTCGTTCAGCATTTTATCTATCTCTAATCCGACCACTATCTCCTTTAAAAGTAACGTCAGACACCAGTACTATTGGTTTTCTATATGCCTGTACTGTCGGATACTCCCCAGAACGCCAATTCAGGATCGATATCTAAAGAACTCAGAAAATACTGGTTATCGATGCTCGTATTAATTCCGGATCTTCGCTCGCGTTCGACTGCAATGATTTATTTGGGTGAACGCCTTTTCAAAGCCTGCTCTATAAGTAATGTTGCTGGTACTAGGAAAGTGCTCGACATTAGTTATGCCACCCCCGATTTTTTCTTCATATTAAGCGATAAGCTCAGTACCGTTGTCACAATAAAAGCTAAAAAGCTCCTGCGATTACTTGTTTAGTTTAGGCTGAAGTGCTTTAACTTGGACAATGTAATCAACCCTTTTCCACTATTTTGGAGTGTTGTGTTGTTATAGTGTGATGCGTCGAACGTCAGTATTATGTCACGGACATCAAGCATATTAAGCAAATATCGAACTGTAGCTAACTATCTAAATACCTTATCGAAATAAGACTAGTCCTCGCTCAGTGTTAAATGCTTAGACCAGATGAAGTACGTCTCCCTTAGCGGTTAACCACTAATAATGTCTTCCATCAATAGCAATGAGTTGCTTGTCGCTTCTCTCTTGTAAACAACAAGAGAGAAGCCGCACATCACCAAGACTAAAACGTCAAAATTAACAGTTGAATATCTTGCCGGGATTTAAGCTCTGAATAGATTATGTTCACTTAGCTAATCCACGTGTTCATAGGCAAACTCTTCGATACCAAACCAGCCTTCCCATCTAGATGCTATAGTAGACATAAAGTCGATAATGTCGTAATGGTGGAACAGGGATATTTGGTGATAATAAAGTGTTCAAACATAGACGTAGAAACAAGCCAAAAGAATAACTTGTTTGATCAGATCATGCTTTGTTGGCCCCCCTACCGTTAACAAAGTATTATCCCGCCTTGACCTAGAGTTGGCTAATCTACTTATACAAGTGCACCTGTTCAACATCGAGCTCAAGCTCCTCCTCCCAATAATTTACATACTGTTCAGCTAACACTGAAATAGATTGATAGAATTTCGTAACCGCACTCGTCTTCATCAAATATATAAATCGATAAAACCATGGCAATAAATGATTTTTCATTAATTCAACTATACTATCAAGATTATAGTCAATGCCAGCTCTCTCAAATAGCACAGATAAAACACTAAATAAAATACCTATATGATCTAGTGGCTCATTAACTTCCAGCTCCACTGATACATTATTTTTTCTGCAAAACTCTTTGAATTTCATAGAGGACTCTCCAAACATAAGATTATCTTTGTCTGTATATACAGAACCCCATGGATATGCTAATTTTTTTTCGCTTCCTATAAATAATCTAAAAAAGTCTGATTTAACAGAATCAAAACTTTCATTTTCGACGCTATCTCTAAGTTTTTTTAATACTTTTTTTTGCTTATTCGAATATTCAGGCCACATTACTTCAAATTTATTTTCTTTAAGTATATCTATAATATCTTGAGATGGTCTTTTATAAAACAATGTAGAAAATAATTTGCAGCATGCTGCAGACATCATATAATCTTGTTCTGGTTGCATTTTTAAACCTCGGAAAAATCCGCCAAAACTTCGGCGGATTATCTATTTTTATACTTCAGTAATATTGACTATATTACCATCAGTACTACCAGTTCCACGCCCAACTCGACTTCTAGTAATAAGTAAACTAGGAGTAGTAATTGATGGATCTGGTAGAGGTGCAATATCTCCTCTAGTAGCATTTGGATATTTGGCCTTCAACTCATCCATTACTCCAAAATCAAGGGCACGCTGAGGACAACCGGCTACGCATCGAGGTTTCTCTCCTCGGCTAACTTCATCCTCACAACCATCACATTTTGTCATGACTTTCCGTACAGGATCCATTTGGGGAGCGTCATAAGGACAAGCTCTTGAACAGCTACCACATCCAATACACAGGCTAGCCTCAATTTTTACTAAGCCGTTACTACTTTGCTTATGGCAAGCCCCTGTTGGGCATGCTTTTACGCAAACAGGCTCAGAGCAATGATTACACCCTATTGATACATAATAGGCAAAAACACTGCTAGATACTGTGTTGTCGCTATTTTCGGTTACAGAGCCACCAACATACTCATAAACTCTCCTTGTATTCTGGGTTGGTTTTGCATCAAATTTTGATTTACAAATAATATCGCAGGCTTTACATCCACTACATTTGCTACTATCGAAATGGAAACCTAATTGGAAACTATCAGCCATTGTAATATCCTCCTCATGCCTTATAAATTCGGACGCGATTTGAATTAACACCGGTCCCTTTTGCAACAGTGCTAGTCATTGTGTGTGAAGTTAGACTATTGAAGTTACCACCAATATCTAAATCACCAACCGGAGTGAATTTAAAACCCTGCCCATATGAAATAACGCCTGGCATTACTCGTTGAGTAACTCTTGCTTCGACTTGTATTTTGCCAAAAGATGATTCGATGACAATCTGATCGCCATCTTTAAATCCAGAGGCATCAGACGGATTTACCCATGCAGCTCTTCGCATAGCATCTTTAAGCCACTGAGAATTAGTATATCCAGAGTGTACGTTCGATTTTGCATGGAAATTTACTAATTGGAGAGGATAATTACTCACTAAATCAGAATCTTCATACCCACCAGGGACAACCATATACTTAGCTATTGGGTTAATGTAATCAGTACTCCGCCAATAATCTGGTATTTGATTCTTTTCAGCTAGTTCTCTAAGTTTGTGCGAATATATATCAATTTTTCCAGATGCAGTATTAAGCAATCCGCCATTAGTGACGTACTCATACATTGCACAATGCCTTATTGCAGAGGACTCAGAATCATCACATGGATTAGCAAATTTAAAAATTTGCTTTTCCTGCATTTCTGATAATGTCGAAGGTAATTCAGGGTGAAACATTCTTAATACTTGATACCCATGTTCGAGCACTTGGGTCGGAGTCATTCCCATACTGAACTCTGATTCAATGCCTAAAACTTTTGCGATTCCCTCACATATTTCCCATGTTGACTTAGTATCACCAATTCTTGGAATTCCAGTTGTTGCTATAACAAAAGGCATCGAACCTGACTGTAGATTTGACCAAGGTAAATCAGTCTGCTCATACCATGTCATTTCTGGCAAGACATAATCACTGTACATAGCGGTTGAAGACATGTGGTTTTCAATATTTATAATCAGTTCTACATTCGTCTGATCTTTTAATTCTTTTGCTATCTTAAATGTGTCTCCTTGTTGACCTAGATGATTACCCCCTCGCACCCAAGCACATTTAATATTAGCACCAAGTTTCCCATCTCCACGGCTATCGATCTCATCCGGTGGTAGGATAATATCATCCTTAATCACAGTCATATTCTCGCCATCAAGAATTGCACGAGGCCATGCTGCCATTCTTACTTTTGCATTTTTTTCATTAGCTGGCACTGATGGCAAAACGAAAAATGCATTAGTCGTTGCAATCTCAGAAAACGCCATATCACCATTAGTTGTACCACGCTTACCTACAGCACCTACCATTAGCGAAAGTGTACTAATTGCTCGGATATTATCCTCACCATTAAGCTGTCTCTGGATACTCCAACCTGCTATCACAAAAGGGGCTTTTGCTTGGGCTAATCGATTAGCTACTTCACGAATAGTTTCGGCTGGAACACCTGTAATTTTAGAGCCCCATTCAGGTGTCTTAGCAATGCCATCTTTAATACCAAGAATATGTGCCTCATAGCACTCTTCGTAAGGTACCGCTGGAAGCGTTAACGATGGATTATGAGGATCTGGCATTTCTGGTTCAGCCCAAAAACCGTAGCACTTCTCTTTTAAAAAAGAAGTATCAACCTGATCAGTGCTTATTAAATGATGAGCCATAGCCTCACAAAGAGCTGCATCCGTTCCTGGTCTGACAAAATAATGACTCTCTTCTCTCCCTAGCATGGAGTCAGTATACCTAGGGTCAAAGCAGATTACTGGAGTGTCACCTTTCACGTGCTGCCATTCAAAACCGTAACCAGCACCACTAGCTCCAGTCTCTAAGGGATTAAAGCCAAAAAATAAATATAAATCACTAAATTTTGACTCCACAATAGAAGAATATGGTCTTGTCCCATACATATACGGCATTATTTTTTCAACTTGGCTGAAACTCATCGAGCTGAATATGCCTGTATATCCTCCCATTACATTCAATAAATTATTAATAGGTGTAGGAGAATGGATAGCACCCATTGATGATCCTGCAAGATTAAAGACAGATCTTGAACCGTAAGTGTCGTATATATTTTTTAGCTTAACTCCAATTTCTGAAAATGCCTGGTCCCAACTAATCTGTTCAAACTGGCCACTTCCCCTTTCACCAATACGTTTTAGGGGATGTAGAATTCTATCCGGATTATAAATTTTTTGTTTTGCTGAGTGTCCTCGGGCGCAAGGACGTTGCTGGCGAATTACAAACCCGTCCTCTGAGTCGATAGTGGTTGTTTCTGGTGTAACTTTTGTGATGATGCCATCAACGGTAGTAATAACTAGTGGGCAAGTTGCTTTGCAATTTACATTACAACTTGACATTGTGGTTACTTCTTCAGGCGCTAACTCTTTGACCTCTTCACTATCTTCTGAAGTTGTATTACAAGCAGTTATACTGCTGAGAGCTGCGATGCTAGCGCTTACTTTTAGAAAATCACGTCTTTCCATTTTAATCACCTTCTTTAAAACATGCAGTTAATGCTCATCATTAACAGATGTGCGTTGTAGTTATGGTTCTGCTCACCTAATGTTGTGAGCCTTGTTATTTCATCAATGCCAACAAGACCATCATCTGCATCGTAATAACGCTCATAACGATAGCTAAGCTTCAGTCCTACATCTGCATTTAATGCATAACTGCCATATAACTCTATGCTGTGCCTATAATCGTAGTAGTCACCATAGTCACTATCATCAATTGCTGTATTACTCTCTGAATTTGCAAATAAATAGTCAGCTCCAACTGTCAGATCATCCGACCATATCCAGCTAACTCCAGCACCTAAATTAATGAACGTATCTTCAACATGTCCCAGCCAATTTGAATAATTATCAAAACTGGAACCTGACATATCCGAGTTAATCCACTGCTGACTTGCAAGAGCATATAAATGCAACTTGTTACTTGGATTAATACCTAGAGTAATGTCATATCTATAATCTTCAGCTTCAGAAAGACCTAAATCTGTATTCTGATATTTGTCTCTGGAATAACTTCCATTAATACCAATGTTCAGCCAATAAAGAGGATTATGGTTAATATTTAACTCCACGCCACTACGCTCACGATCAGCCAAATAATACTTTCTTAACAGAGGATTTTCTTGGGGAGCCGTTATCCGAGATGAATCATAGAGAGACCCCCCTCTATTTTCATATATCCCTTTAATACTGAATTTCAATTTATCTATTGCATGAATAGTAATTTTTGACCAAAATTTATTTTCTCGATTTATTTCACGTTCTAAATAATTTCGTTCAGTTTCTTTAAACTCATAGCCAGAACTTAGTCTATACTGGCTACTAAATCTGTAACTTGTCTGTAATGAACCACCCGTCCGAGAAATATCAAGTGGTACATTCATCTTAAAAGCACCACTAATACTGTCCCACTCTAACTGAGCGAAATTATCTACGGAACTCTGATTATCACGGTCACTAAAACTGAATTTACCATTCACTCGCCATCGAGCATTAAGAAGACTACTAAACCCTATACGAACATCACGGGTATCGACTTGCCCATCCCAATTGACTAGAGGATTTCCAGCCATAGGGATCAGTCTTGAATCTTGGATCATACGCCCAGCACTGATCGTGCCATTTAGAGCTGTATTCAAAAATACGGACTGCCCACTGAGAGATATGATATGCGCACTATTATCAGGAGTTGCCGCATAAATATCCTCATTGTAGATTAGTGAAAGATTATCTATATCGTCCCGATAAAAACTACCATTATATTGCAGAGTACTTGACCAGGTATTGCCATTATAAGTAATACCTGCGTGGACCTCTTCGGTACTGGAACTGATAGGTTCAACAAAATTTACAACACCAATAGCATCGACGAAACTAGCTTCTTTATTACCAGATTGTTTTTCGTAGCTGTAATCTAAGAAAGCTTTATAGTCCTGATATAAATACTCAAAACCAGCACCGACTTTTTCTCTTTCTTTTATAATCGAAGTGTTAAAAATGCTATTAGCCGCTTTATCTATAACATTATTTCTAATAAAAAATGGACTTTGAACTTTTCTACCGTAAGTAGTCTGCAAACGGTAATCGATATTAGTTTTAAACTCGTCAGTTTTGTTTACCTGAAGATGAAAACGACTGCTATCTAAACCTAAATTATGGGCATTGACTTTAGTATCTAGCCCATCACTACTTCGTAGCCTCATATCACCACTCACTGCGCCTACTAAGCCATTACGATCTTTCCCAAACTCATTACCGCTGTATGCATCATCACTGTTAATTAAACCCAAACCTATTGAAACTTGCCCATTCAAAGAAGGATGCTCAATACAACGATTACATTGGTATTTATTAGTATCGACTTGAGTAGTATTAGCATTGCCAATACCAAAGTCAGCAGCTAGTAGTGGATCAGAAATTACTATTAGCATCGTAGTAATAATATTTAATTTAAAATACATATGACTTACCTCTACTATCAATGACTAAAATTGCTACCTGCAGGATGATTAGAACCATGAATCTGGCTATGACAATTGAGACAACTTCTGCCACTGCCAAATGCATCTATACCAGGTTTATTAGTGATTCGACTCGCATGCCCATCATCCATGTGGCACTGTTGACATAATAGCGGAGCTCTTTGTTTTAAAAGGTTATCATTAACGCTGCCATGTGGGTTATGGCAACTAGTACAATCTTCAGTCACAGGAGCATGTTCCCACAGAAATGGGCCTCGCTTATCCGCATGGCAGCTATAACATGTAGTGTTTATACTTGTTGTGTTTAAAGATTTTTCGTTATTAGAACCGTGAGGATCATGACAATCAATGCAACTCATATCTCCCCACTTTAATGGATGAGAAGAACGCATATTCATATCCGCTTTTTCCTGCAGATGACAGCTACTACATAAATCATTAGTACCTTCGAGGCTTAAAGCTGGATCGCTAGATGTGTGGATTTCATGGCAAGAAACACAGGTGACTTGTTCCAAATTATGCATACTGCTATGCCAGCCATTCCCCTTATCACTCTCATGACAACCTAGACAAATACTATTTTGGCTATCAGAAGAAAGTTTACTCTCGGACCCGAAACTAATCATAGGCTCTTTCCCCCCCCGATTATGCTTGCCAAGAGGGCCGTGACACGACTCGCATTGCAACCCCGCCATAGGAGATTTACTGCTATCCAATAATCCATGCGTAGAACTAAAGATTGCCATCACTTTTGTATCTTTTTTATGACACATTAAGCATGAATCAGCCCCCTTTGATGAATACTTTCCTTCAACAAACTTGGTTTTTAATTGTGATTCTAACTGCTCAGCACTCAAATCATTCCATGGTGAAGCATGCGCAATTGGAATTACGAAAAGGGTAAAAATCATTATAAATCTAAAAAGTATTGTCATAACTTAGTCCGGCATATTTACTTTGATGAGCATATGTTACTAAGTTATGAAATTGTGTCACGCAACTAGTTTACAATTCTAACGTGAGACTTCACGAAATTAGAATCACTTTAAAACATTGGTTAAGCCCGAATTCAGATAATAACAGCGACACTCATAGACTAGGTTAGAAGAAGGGATATAAACGTAGCAATTACTTATAAAGCTAAATTAAAAAACTGGATTAATTACCTCCAGCAACCTAGGGCCAATATATGCTCTCATCCAATATTACAATATAAAAAATAGCGTTTTGGCAGTGATCGGTTTACGTTCCTATATTCGGCTTCATAATTGAAAACTGAGTTAACGGCTAGAGCACTATCGATGGTATTTGAGCTTATAGGGAAGCCTAGTAATATGATATTTCACAGTGACCTGGGCTCACACTATACAAGCTGGTATAGCTTTACTTACTGCTATTAATAGTAGTATTAAACAAGCACTATCCGAAGATAAAATGTCTGAAGCTGCAATCATTACTTTTCTCGTAACAGCTTCAAACTTGACACTATGGGACATTAGTTAAGTATTGTGGGGGTTAATTGCAGGTTCTATAGCGCTACTCGCCATATCAGCGAAGTCATCACTCAGACTGACTCAGCACAAGTATCACTTAACAGCTTTAAATTTATAGAACTCCTAAATTACTATGAGTAACATATCAGGCCGTTTACCACAGGACTAAAAAACTGGATGTTCTCGACGTCGGTGGGTGGCGCTAAAGCCAGTGCGAACTTATACAGCCTGGTGATGACCTGCCGTGCCAATGATTTGAATCCCTACTACTATTTCCGTCATCTATTTACGGAATTACCCAAGCGAGCACCATGAGATGATATGTCTGATTTGCTGCCATGGAATGTTGATTTAGGAGAAACAGAATAAGCCTTATCAGCTCATTGGTAACTTATTATATAATAATCAATGCTTTACTGAAAATAACCACTCAAATAATCAGTAACATTAGTTGATATTATCTTAAACAATGAATACAGTTGTAAGCATAAGAGTGGCGATATAACTGAATTTTATCCTGTCTTCCTTTAGGATATTCAATTTATATCTAGCACTTTAATGTGCGCAATCTCAGCAGTTAGCCTTAAACAATGACCAACACGAGTAATGTGTTTCATATTTATAAATAACTGATACTGAATATTTAACTGGAAAGTTAACGCAGGGAATAGCGATGAAAACCAACCTTAAACTGATATCCATTGTGAGTATTTTTACGATCTTGCCTGCAAAAGCGCAAGTAGTCAGTTTTAATGATTACGGACCGTTACAGGTATATGCGCAATCACCGATGCAATCTATTAATCTTAGCCCACTTTTACGATCTGGCTTTTCGTTGCCCCAAGGTCAAAAAGAATGGTACATCACAGCCAATGCAGCCAGCGTCTGGTCAGAGTCAGATGAGTTATTAGCTGATTACTACCAAAATGCGATTAGCAGCGGCTTAAAATGGCAAATCACTGAGGATTTATTGTTTGATGCTAAATACACTTGGCAATTTAGCGGTGATAACCATTTAGACTCCTTAACAATGTGGTTTCACGATGCTTTTGGATTTGAGCAAAATGGTCGTAATAAACAAGCGAAACACCAAAGTCAGATCCATTCAGAAAAATACCATATCAATGTTGAAAACTTTAATGGTGAAACCCTCAATAATGCTCTTACTGCATACCTAGGTTATCAATTACTGCAAAATGAACACCATGGTATTTCCATCGGGGGAACCTTGTACTACAAGTATGTAGATTCAGGCCCATTTGTTGATGAAAGTTTCCAGCAAAGCGTACAAATCAATTACGGTTATCACAATGGCAATCACCATGTGAACTCGACTTTAGGAATGAGTTTCTTACACAATACAGAACCGTTATCGCAAAATGCCTTCGAATCACATTACTTAATGTTGGGGCTGGGTTACGAATATCGTAGCGGTAGGCACGGTTGGTTAGCTGAATATCATCGTTATGATGGCATGGTGAGTTGGGATAAAAACTTCTCAGAAGCCTCTAATGAAGCGGTGTTAGGTTATCGCTATTACTTCAATAACAGCGCCATCGAATTCACTATGGTTGAGAACTTTTTAAACATGGATAACAGTGCTGATATAGCTTATGTACTAGGTTATCGGCATAAATTTTAGACTCTAGGCCGCTTCGCAGATAGTGCGCTGCGCTTCTAGGGACAGCTGCGCTGTTAAGCTTAGATCCTAGGTTCTAGCCATCTAGGCCTTTGCTTTTATAGCATCTAGCTGCGAAGGGCTCTAGTTACCTAGGTGTTTTATTCTGCTAAACAACCTAACACTCTATTTCTGCCACGGCCTTTGGCTAAGTACTATTATTTATCTGCCGCTTCAACTAAATTTTTATTAGGCACATCATACATCGGCACTACCGTTGCCCCCTGCGCTTACAGTAACAAATTCAAATATTAGTGAATTTATATGAGCTATTTTCAATGACACTGTACTGTGAACAATTTGCTGAGCTAAATAAGTTCCGCCAATTAAATCGGTGTTTGGTAGCACTCAGATAAACTCTTCAACACCATAACGCACGATTAAGTCATAAGGACGATTAACCGTGTCTTGTATCTTCTGCGCAGCGATGCGTAAGCACGTATCGCCTTCAGTGTGGCCTTGGGTATCATTAAAGTGCTTAAAGAAATCGATATCCAATAAAATAATAGTCAATGGCTGATTTTCCCGCGCACATTGTAGCCAGCTTATAGGCAGCACTTGAGCAAGATTATTAGATTTAGAGTGTAAAGTCGGGGTTTACGCCATTGCTACA
>TARA_R110002124_G_scaffold65539_1_pt1 | contig 12401 bp, 9 predicted proteins | sample TARA_R110002124 | Tara Oceans TARA_R110002124 (sample SAMEA4397445) | marine metagenome | biome: Polar Biome; feature: [SRF] surface water layer (ENVO:00010504); material: water (ENVO:00002006), including particulate matter (ENVO:01000060) such as... | depth 5 m | reverse complement strand
CCGCGCAGGGTCGCGGCGGGGGTCTGGGCACTGTCATAGCGCAAGGTGATTTTCGGGGCGGCGGCATTGGCCAGGGCCAGGGCCAGGGTCAGTGCCTCTTGCGCCACGTTGATGTCTTGCGCTTCGCTTGGGTCTGGTCCGGTCGTGGCGGCGCGGTGCAGGCCGGGCAGGGCCTCGGCCAGGGCGATCGCCCTGGACAGGGCGCTTTCCTTGTCCCTGCGGTGGCGGATCTGCTCGGCCAGACTGGCAGCGAGATGGGTTTTGCGCAGCGTTGCATCGGCCGCGCGCTGCGCCGCGCGCGCCTGCGCCTCGGCCGTCTTGGCCGCGTCGAGGCGGGCGCGCGCTTCATCGCGCGATGCCGCCGTCCGGTCGGCGGTCCGCTGGGCTTCGATCAGGGAGAGTTCAAGTTTATCAAGTGCCTGCCGCGCCTGCATCGCTCGGTCCAGAGTGTCCTGCGCGGCGCTCGATATGCTCTGCGCCGCCTCAAGCCGCGCCTGCGCGATTGCCAGGGCGTCGGCCTGGCGCTGCGCGGCCTCATGGCGTTCGGTTGCCAAGGTCAGGCGCTGGGTGCGCAGACGGATCTCCTCGGGGTCGGACAGCGCGGCCAGATCGCGGCGCGCCTGACGACGCGTTGCCAGGGCTTCTTGCAAGGCGTAGTGCGTTTCGGTCAACGCGTGGCGGCGGGCTTCAAGGGCCTCCAGATGCTTGAGCGCCCGATCATAGGGGCCGCCCGCCTTGGCCCCGCGCGAGGTGGCCAGCGCCCCCAGATCGGCGCGGGCGCGGGCAAGCGCCCGGTCCATGCGCTTGCCGCCGGTCATGGCGTCGAATTCACCGGTGACCGACGACAGAAGATCGCGCCGCGCGTCATGGGCGTTTTGCTGTTCCTTCCGGGTGCCTTGCTCCAGATCGGTCAGGCCCTGGCGCACCCAAAGCAGACCTGCGGGGCCCCCTTCGGCCCCGCCGCTTGTCAACCCCTGGATGAACGCCTCGGCATCGTCGCCCTTGGCCAGCAGCCGCCCGTCGCGCCAGACTTCGGCTGTCTTGCCGCGCCCCCAGCGTTTGTGCAGCCTGTGCGCGGCGCCCTGAACCTCGATATCCAGCGTGATCTCCGGATTGCCACCAACGTCGGGTCGTAAGATATTGATCTTGCTCGATGTATGCGGCGTGAAGAACAGCGCGAGAATGGCGTCGAACAGCGTTGATTTGCCCGATTCATTGGGCGCTGACAGCACGTTCAACCCGTCGCCAATACCCCGCACCGCCACCGGAGTGCTGAATTGTCGAATGTCAGACATCGTGATGGCGCGCAGCTTCATGCGTCGTCCCGCAGATAGGCGAACAGCCGGGACAGGGCGGCGGCCGCGATTTGCCGTTGATCCTGCGGCAGGCTGTCATCTTGCGCGTGTTGCGCCAGCGCCTCGGCGGCGTGACGCAGCGCGCCGCCATGGTCCAGACCGCTCAGGTCCGACGCTTCAATTTCGGTCTGCAAGGACTTCATGTCCATATCGAAAAACGCAAAACCGGGGGCGGCATCCTTGGCCGTATCGGATAATGTCTGTCTTTCAAATAGCCCGATCCGGCCCGAGGCAAGCACCCGCAGCAGGTGATCGCGCCGGGCGGCGATGCCGGATGGCAGCACCGCGCCCAGGGCTTGCGCCATGTTCTGTCCGGAAACCAGCGCCAGCTCGACCGCGGACCAATGAAACTGCCCGGTCTCGATCCTTTCGATCCGGGGCGGAGCGCCGGCTTGGGCGGTCACGATCAGGCAGCCGCCGCGCCCGGCATGACGAAAGCCGTCGTTTTCCGGGGTGCCGGCATAGGCGGTTCGGTCGCCCAGCCGCCTGTGCCCGTGCCAGTCCCCCAGCGCCAGATAGTCCAGCCCCGAAAGCCGCGCGCGGTCGGGCGGAATGATCCCCGCGACCGCGTCGCCATCGCTGGAAAAATCCGTCACCGCACCATGCGCCAGACCGATCCGAATGGCATCCGGCGCGCTGGGCGCCGTGTCCATCCAGGCGGTCAGATCGTGGCTTGGACGGCGCTGCGGCAGGGGGGCGGGCAACAGCGTCACCCCGGGCGCCAGGGTCATCGGCGCGGCGCTGTCGATGACGTGCAGATTGGGCGGCGCCTGATCGATCAGTCTTGGCCAGAGCAGTTCAGCGCTCAGACTGTCGTGATTGCCGGGCAGGATCCACCAGTGCAGATCGGTGCTGGCGGCCATCACGGCGCGCGCCTGGTGCCAGACCTGGTGGCTGGGCGTTTCGGTATCGAATGTGTCCCCGGCCAGCAGGATGTCGCGCGCGCCATGCGCCCGCGCGGTTTGCGCCAGCCGGTCGAGGCTTTGGTGGCGCGCTTCGGCCAGGCGGCCGCGAATGTCCTCGGGCAGGGTGCCGAATCGGCGGCCCAGATGCAGGTCTGCGCTGTGAAGAAAGGTGAAGCCGCTTGCCATGATGGCGCAAATCTGCGGCATTGGCGGCGCGGCGGCAAGGGGGTGTCGGTTGGCCCGTGACCTTGCGCGCGCGATGTGGTTTCGTGCCGCCACGCGGATTGCGGGCAAGCAAGGGGGCGGCGTGCGACAGGTCTGGACGGCAGAGACGATCTTCGATGGCACGCGCCTGGTGCGGAACCGCGCGCTGCTGGTGTCCGAGGGGCGCGTGGTCGGGCTGATCCCGGTGATGCAGCTTGCGCCGGATGCCGCGCGGGTCGACCTGGGTGAGGGGATCCTGTGCCCCGGTTTCATCGACCTGCAAGTCAATGGCGGCGGCGGGGCCTTGCTGGGGCAGGGCGATCCGGACACCGGGCTGGAGACAATTTGCGCGGCCCATGCACGGATGGGGAGCACTGGTGTGTTGCCCACGCTGATCACCGGCTCGCCGCAGGTGACGCAGGCGGTTCTGGCCGCGGCGGCGCGCGCCGCGCGGCGCGGCCTGCCCGGCTTTCTCGGGTTGCATCTGGAGGGCCCGTTCCTGGACCCCGCGCGCCGCGGCGCGCATGACCCGGCGTTGATCCGCCCGATGACCAGCGATGATCTGGAGCTGCTTGTGCGGGCCGCGGCACGGTTGCCGGTGCTGAAGGTCACGCTTGCGCCCGAAAGTGTGACGCCGGACAAGATCGCCGCGCTGGCGCGCGCCGGTGTGATCGTCAGCCTGGGCCACAGCGATGCCACCGAAGAGGCCGCGCGCGCCGCGATGGGCGCGGGTGCCAGCGTCGTGACGCATCTTTTCAACGCCATGAGCCCCCTGTCCCACCGCGCCCCGGGCCTGGTGGGGGCGGCGCTGGACAGCGCGGTCTGGGCCGGGATCATCCCGGACGGAGTGCATGTCTCGGCCACCGCGTTCAGGCTGGCGCTTCGGGCCAAGCCGGGCCGGATGTTCGCGGTGTCCGATGCCATGGCAGTGGCGGGCACGGATCTGACCGAGTTCACCCTGAACGGGCGCCGGATCGCCCGGGCCGAGGGCCGCCTGACGCTGGCCGACGGCACCCTGGCGGGTGCCGATATCAGCCTGCCGCGGGCGGTGGGCTGGATGGTGCGTCAGGCTGGGGTCGAACTGGCCACCGCGCTGGCGATGGTCACGTCGCTGCCGGCGCGGGTGATCGGCGCAAAGGGGCGCGGCGTGCTGGCGCCCGGTGCGCGCGCCGATCTGGTGCATCTGACACCGCAATTCGGTGTGCGGGGCGTGTGGCGCGCGGGCCAGCCGGTGGCGTAGCGTGCCGGGCGTTCAGCGGCCCAGCGCGCGCGCCAGCACCCCGCCGGTCGCGTCGAGCCGCTTGTGGGCCTCTTTCGCCGGGATGCCCAGCGCCAGCATCAGCACCGCCGCCTTGACCGTCCCGGCGCTGTCCAGCGCCTCTTGCGCCCGCTCCAGCGGCTCGCCGGTCAGATCGGCGACCATGCGGATCGCGCGGCGGGCCAGCTTGGCATTGGTCGGGCGCATGTTGACCATCCGGCCGCGGTAGACATGACCCAACCGGATCATCACCCCCGTGGACAGGCAGTTGAGCAGGATCTTCTGCGCCGTGCCGGCCTTCATGCGGGTGGATCCGGCGATGATCTCGGCGCCGGTGCGGGCATGCAACGCGATGTCCACCTGGTCGGCCATCGGCGCCGGGGCGGCATTGAAAATCCCGATGGTCAACGCGCCCTGCGCCCGCGCCAAGGCCAGGCCCGCCAGCGTGAACGGCGTGCGACCCGAGGCCGCGACGCCGATCACCACATCCGCCGCGCCCGGCGCCAACCCTTCCAGCGCGTCGCGCGCGGCGTCGGCGTTGTCCTCGGCCCCTTCGACGGCGTGCAGGACCGCGCCCTCGCCGCCCGCCATGAGGGCAACGGCGCGTTCCACCGGCCAGTCGAAGGTGGGCAGCAATTCGGCGGCGTCCAGCACCGCCAACCGCCCCGAAGTGCCCGCGCCCAGATAGATCAGCCGCCCGCCCTTCGCCAGCCGTTCGGCCGCCGCGTCGATGGCCTGCGCCAGCAGGTCACGCGTTTCCAGCGCGGCGGCGGCGGCGGCCAGTTGGGTCTCCAGCAGCGTCTGCGCCAGATCGGGCGTGGGCCATGTTTCGATCCCGTCAAACCGGGGGGCAGCTTCCTCGGTGGTGCTCATGTGTCCTCGGGCGCAAAGGGTGTCTGGTTTGCAAAGCGTGTCTGGGCCAGTGTGGCGGCGTGGGCTGCAAAGTCCAGCGCGGGAAAGGTGATGGGGGTCGGGGCAAGGGCGTCCTGCACCGCGCGCGTCACGGCCGGATGTAGCGAAAACACGCCGCCGAACGCGACCACGGGGGCCGGCCCGAACCGCTGGATCAGGACGCGGCCAAGGCGCGCCAGCTCCTGCCCGGCCCGGGTCAGCAGGGCCAGCGCGGTTTCATCGCCGTCACCGGCGGCGGCGGCGACCGCCGGGGCCAGCGCGGCGATACCGCCCCGGTCGCCGCCATAGACCCAGCGCAGCGTGGTGTCCCAGTCAGTGCCGCCCAGAGCGGCGAACAGATGGGCGGCCAAACCCTCCATCCCAGTCGGCGCGCCGGTTTCCTCGATCCGGCGCCACAGGGCTTTCAGCGCCTGAAGACCGATCCAGGCCCCGGACCCGGCATCGTCGATCAGGATGCCGCGTCCGCCGATGATGTGCATTTGCCCGTCGGCGGCCTTGTGCAGCCCCACCGATCCGGTGCCGGCGGCGATCAGGTGCCCGCTTTGCGCATGGCCGAAGGCGGTGTGGCCGGCCAGCTGCATGTCATTCATTACCCAGATGCAGGTTTCAGGCAGGCTCAGCGCCTGCGCAGTGGCCGCGATCAAGTCCGTGTCAGGCGTCAGACCGGACCCGGTCAGCCCCAGAACGGCCCCCGCAGGCGCGCCGGGAAGGGCATCGGCCAGGTTGCGCAGGGTCCGGACAAAGGCCGCCCGCAGCGCCGGATCCGGCGCCCCCGTTCCGCCACCGAGGGCGCCCCGGGCGATTGTGGTGCGATCGGCGTCTCGCAACGCCCAGCGGGTGCCCGTGCCGCCCATATCCACGCCCAGCCACAGCATCAGGCCGGGTGCGTTCGGTCGTGGCTGCGTGGACGTGGCATTCGGGCTCCTTGGTTTGGGGTCGGTCCGGCGTTTCGGATGGTTTGAACGGGTATCCGGCCTGACCGCCCGGAATTCAACCCTGCGCGATTCAACCCTGTGCGCCGGCCTGCGCGCGGGCCTGCGCGCGGGAAACCCGGGCCGCGTTGAGAACCGGGCCCTCATCAATTGCACGAGGTTTGTCAGAAGCCCGGGCCTCATCAAATGCCCGGGCCTCGTCGCGGATCGCCTGCACCATGGCGGCAGCGGCCTGCGAGTGGCGCGGGCCCAGTGGATGCAGCGCATAGCCCCAGGGACTGGGGGGGCGCACCCCAAAGGGCTCTGCCACCAGGCCGCGCGCCAGATAGATCCGGCCCAAAGACGCCAGCGCCACTGTCGTGCCCATGCCATTCGCCGCCATCTCAAGCGCCACGTTCGAGCCGTTGCTGCGCAGGACGCATGGCGGGTTCAACCGAGCGGCCCCCAGCGCCTTCGCCATGATCGGCAACAGCTCCTGGCGCCCGGACACGGTGATATGGGGCAGCGCGGCGATGTCGTCGGGGCTGTGCATCCGGCGGGCGATGTCGGGCGCGCAGACCAGCATCAGGGCTTCGGGCCACAGCGGCACGGCCCCGGCGGGCACCGCATCCTCGCGGTTGGTCGACAGCGTCACATCGGCGATATCGTCCATCGCGCGCTCCCAGACCGTGGCATGGACCAGAACCTCGACCTCGGGATGGCGGATCCGGAACCGCGCCAGCGCCCGCGGCAGCCAAAGCTGCGCAAGGCTGGTGGGGCAGGCGACGACCACGCTTTGCTCGCGCGCCGATTTGGCGATGGCATCGGTGGCGCTGTCGATCTGCGTCAGGGCCTGGCGCAGCGTCGGCAGATAGGCCTCGCCGGCTTCGGTCAGGGTCAGGCTGCGGGCGTGGCGGGTGAACAACGGGCGGCCGACATACTGCTCCAGCGCGCGCACATGGGTGCTGATGGCGGCCTGCGTCAGGCCCAGTTCCCGCGCTGCGCGGGTGAAGCTCTGATGCCGCGCCGCCACTTCGAACGAGCGCACATGGGTCAAGGGTGGTGGCGGGCGCTTGGGTGGTTTTTTCCCGGTCATGGTGGCCATGTTTTGCGCGTTTTCCGCTCCATGACAACGAATTTCTTATGCCATGCGGTCGGTTTTCTCGCATGCCGTGGAGCAGGGCCGCGCTATGCTGGCGCCATGCCGGACGGCATATCGGAGGGGGCATGAACAGCATTCAGGCGATCAGCGACTTTGTTCTGGCGCGCCCCGAGGACCGGATCCCCGAGGCGGTTCTGCGCCACGCGGGTTTGTTGCTGCTGGACACGCTGGGGGTGTGCGCCGCCGCAACACCGATGGCGGCCGGGGTCATCGCGCGCAATGGGGCGGCGGCGATGTATGCGGCCGGGGCGGGGGCCGACAGCGCGCCGATGCTGTTCGACGGCCGCCGGGTCAGCCTGCCGGGGGCGGTGTTCGCCGCCGCCACGCAGACCGACAATCTGGACGCGCATGACGGGTTCAATCCGACCAAGGGGCATGTCGGTGTGGTTGCCATGCCGGCGCTGCTGGCCCTGGCCGAAGGACACGATCTGGGCGGGCGGCAGGCGTTGGCGGCGTTGGTCGTGGGCTATGAAATCGCCGGGCGCGCGGCGATGGCGCTGCATGGCACGGTCAGCGATTACCACACTTCGGGCGCGTGGAATGCGCTGGGTGTCGTGGCGATGGCGGCGCGCATCCGGGGGCAGGGCCGTGACCAACTGCGCGACGGGCTGGGGATTGCCGAATTCCACGGCCCGCGCAGCCAGATGATGCGCGAAATCGCCAACCCGACGATGCTGCATGACGGCTCTGGCTGGGGGGCGATGGCCGGCATGTCCGCCGCGCTGCTGGCCGAGGCCGGGTTCACCGGCGCGCCGGCGATCACCCTCGAGGCGCCCGAGGTGGCGCCATTCTGGGCCGATCTGGGCCAGCACTGGCAGACGCCGCTGCATTACATCAAGCCCTATCCGATCTGCCGCTGGGCCCATGCGCCGATCGACGCCGCGCGCGGATTGTGCGCCGATCACAAGATCACGGCAGAGCAGATCGAGGCAATCCATATCCGCAGCTTTTTCAACGCGGTGCAGTTGATTTCCGGGATGCCCGAAACCACGTCGCAGGCGCAATACAGCCTTGCTTTCGCGGTGGCGGCGCAGAGCGTGAACGGCCATATCGGGGTCGCACAGATTACCGGCGACGCTTTGGCCGATGCGCGTGTCGCGCGGCTTGTGGCGCGCACGACAAGCGAGGTCGCACCCGAGCACGAGGTGCGCTATCCGCTGGAACGCTGGGCCGATGTAACGATCACGCTGACCGATGGACGGTTATTGCATTCGGGGCCGGTCCACGCCCGTGGCGGCCCGGAAAACCCGCTGACCCAGGCGCAGATCGAAGCCAAGTTCATGGCTTTCGCGGCGCCCGCGCTGGGCGAGGGTCGCGCCGAACGGATCCGCGACGCCTGCCTGTCACTGGCCGATGGCGCGCCGATGTCCCGGCTTCTCCCACTTGTATCCGCCCCGCTCTGAAAGGACCTCTCATGCCGCATGTCGACATCAGGCACTCTGCCGATCTGGCCGTGGATCCGCGCCTGTTTGACTGGATCGAGGCCGAAATCCTGCGCCATGACCCCGGCGCCGGGGACAGCAAGGGCCGCGCCTATCCGGCGGCGGTGTTTCACCACACCCATTGCCATGTCGCCGTGTCGCTGTTGCCAAAACCGCACCGCAATGAGGCATTCACGCAGGCCCTTCTGGCGGCCCTGGACGGGGGTATTCCCCGTTTTCTGGGCGGTCCTTGTGCCTTTTCCCTGGACCTGACCTATAGCGGCGCGGCCTATATCACGCGCCATCACACGGGCTGACCCCACAACCAAGGATCCCTGTCACCATGCGAACCCATGCCCAGGCCGTCGTCATCGGGGGCGGCGTTATCGGATGTTCCATCCTCTATCATCTGGCCAAGCAGGGCTGGACGGATGTCGTTCTGTTGGAGCGATCCGAACTGACCAGCGGCAGCACCTGGCACGCGGCGGCGAATATTCACGGGCTGCATGACAGCACCAATATCAGCCGCCTTCAGCATTACACCATGAGCCTTTACAAGGCGTTGGAGGCGGAAACCGGCCAAAGCTGCGGTGTATTCCAGCCCGGCAGCCTGTATCTGGCCCAGACGCAAGACCGCGAACACCAGTTGCGCCTGCAAGAGGCCAAGGCGCGCCGCTACAAGATGAATTTCCACGAGGTCAGCCGCATGGAGGCCGAGCGCCTGCACCCCTTGGTCGATTTCGATGGCGTCCGCTGCATCATGTTTGAGCCTGATGGCGGCAATGTGGATCCCTCGGGCGTGACCAATGCCTACGCCGTCGGCGCGCGTCAGCGCGGCGCGGAAATCCACCGCTTCACGCCCGTGACGGGGACCGAGCTGCAACCCGATGGCACCTGGATCGTGCGCACCGAAAAGGGCGATATCCGCACGCCCTGGGTGATCAACGCCGCCGGGCTCTGGGCGCGCGAGGTCGCGGCGATGGCGGGGTTCGATCTGCCGCTGGTCCCCACCGAGCACCAGTATTTCGTCACCGAAACCATTGCCGAAATCGCCGCGCTGGACCGGCGCCTACCCTCTGTCGCGGACCGCGACGGTGAATATTATCTGCGCCAGGAAGGCAAGGGCCTGCTGGTCGGTGCTTATGAACGCGACATGCGGTTCTGGGCCGAGGGCGGCACGCCGCAGGGCTTCGGGCACGAGCTGTTCGCCGATGACCTGGACCGGATCGAGCCCAACATGCTGCGCGCCATCGACCGGGTTCCGGCGGTCGGCATGGCGGGGATCAAGCGGGTCATCAACGGCCCGATGATCTGGTCGCCCGACAGTTCCGCCCTGTTCGGCCCGGTGCCGGAATTGCCCGGCTATTTCTGCTGCTGCGGGATCATTCCGGGGTTTTCGCAGAACGGCGGGCTGGGGCGGCTGGCGGCGGAATGGATGATCGAAGGCGAACCGTCGCTGGATCTGTTCGGCTGGGACATGGCGCGCTTTGGCGCCTGGGCAGGAAGGGCCTTCACCAAGGCCCGCGTGCGGGACCAATACGCGCACCGCTTCAAGATCCATTTCCCGGGCGAGGAACGCGCCGCGGGCCGCCCGGTGCGCACCCGCCCGGCCCACGCGCTGCAATCGCGCATGGGGGCGGTGTTCGGGCTGAATTACGGCTGGGAGCACCCGCTCTATTTTGACGCGGTCACCCCTGACAGCGCCGGGTTCGCGCGCCAGCCCTGGTGGCACAGCGTCGGGCGCGAGGCCGCGATGCTGCGCGAACGGGCGGGGATCATCGACATCTCGAACTTCGCCAAATACCGCGTGCGGGGGCCGGGGGCGGAGGACTGGCTGAACGCCGTTTTCGCCAACCGGATGCCGCGTCAGGTGGGACGCTCGGCCCTGACGCCGCTGATCGGCAAGCGTGGCGGGATTGCCGGGGATTTCACGGTCACGCGGCTGTCGCCGGATGAATTCTGGGTCATCGGTTCGGGCATGGCCGAACGCTATCACCAGCGGTTCTTTCGCCAGGTGCCGCTGCCCGTGGGCACCACCTTCGACAGCCTGACCGACGCGATCTGCGGTTTCAACGTCGCCGGTCCGCGCGCGCGGGATGTGCTGGCGCGGTTGACCAACGCGGACCTGTCGAACGCGGCCTTTCCCTTCTTTCGGTCCGCGCGGATCACCGTTGCGGGCGTGGACTGCGTGGCGATCCGGGTGTCGTTCACCGGCGATCTGGGGTGGGAATTGCATTGCCAGGCCGCCGATCAGGTCGCGCTCTATCAGGCGCTGCTGGACGCCGGGCGTAGTTTCGGCGCGGGGCCGGTTGGCGGGCGCGCCTTGATGAGCCTGCGGGTGGAAAAGGGCTACGGCAGCTGGGGGCGCGACTACAGCCCCGAATACTGGCCGCAGGAATGCGGGCTGGACGGGTTGATCCGCCGCGACAAGGATTTCCTGAACAAGGACGCCTGGCTGGCCATCGCCGACAAGCCCCCGCGCGAACGCATGGTGCTGCTTGCGGTGGCGGCGACGCAGGCCGACGCCACCGGCGGCGAGCCCGTGTTCCTGCCCGATGGCACGCCCGCGGGGCAGGTCAGTTCGGGCGCTTACGGCTATGGGGTGGGCCAGTCGCTGGCCATCGCCTATCTGCGCGCCGATCTGGCGGTGCCGGGGCAGCGTGTGTCGGTGGCCGTCCTGGGCGGCAACACGCCCGCCGAGGTGCTGGCGCAGCCGCCCTTCGATCCGGCGGGCACCCGCCTGCGCCTGGGATAAGGGGCTGGTCAGGCCGGGCGAAGCGTATCATCTTGCCGGGGACACGACCCCAATCGGGGCCAGAACGGAGATCGTCATGACGCAGCGCGATATCGGCCTGATCGGTCTGGGCACAATGGGGGCGATGCTGGCCCTGAACATTGCCGAGAAGGGTTTTGGCGTCGCGGTCTACAACCGCACGCGGCAACGCACGCGCGAATTCATGGCGCAAGCGGGGGATCTGGCAACGCGCCTGACCCCGGCCGACAGCCTGGCCGATCTGGTCGCCGCGCTGGCGCGCCCGCGCAAGATCATCCTGATGGTGCCCGCCGGTGAAATCGTCGATCAGCAGATCGAGGCCCTGCGCGCGCTGCTGGACAGCGGCGATCTGATCATCGACGCGGGCAACGCCAATTTCCGTGACACCCAGCGCCGGGCCAGCGCGCTGGGTGCCGGGTTCATGGGGATCGGCGTGTCGGGCGGGGCCGAAGGCGCGCGGCACGGTCCTTCGATCATGGGCGGCGGGACGCGCGCGGCCTGGGACAGCGTCGCGCCGATCCTCACCGCCATCGCGGCGAAGTATCGAGGTACGCCCTGCGCCACCTGGATGGGCGAGGCCGGCGCTGGCCATTTCGTCAAGACCGCGCACAACGGAATCGAATATGCCGACATGCAGCTGATCGCCGAAAGCTACGGCGTGATGCGTGACGGGCTGGGCCTGGAGGCCGCCGCCATCGGGGCGGTGTTCACACGCTGGAACACCGGCCCGCTGCAATCCTACCTGACGGAAATCACGGGCGAAATCGGCGCCACTTTGGATCCTGCCTCGGGCGCGCCCATCCTGGACGTGATCCTGGACCGGGCGGGGCAAAAGGGCACCGGGCGCTGGACGGCGGTCGAGGCGCAGCATCTGGGCGCGCCGATTCCGGTGATCGAAGCCGCCGTGGCCGCGCGCAACCTCTCGGCGCTGTTGCCGCAGCGCCGGGCCGGTCAGCACAGCTTCGGTGCCGCCCCGCAGCGCCTGCCCGACGGGGCGCTGACGCTCAGCGATCTGCACGCCGCGCTGATCGCCGGCAAGATCCTGTGTTACGCGCAGGGCTTTGCCTTGCTGCACAGCGCCAGCGGCAGCTTTGGCTGGTCGCTGGACCAACCCGCCATCGCCCGGGTCTGGCGGGCCGGGTGCATCATCCGCTCGGCGATGCTCAACGACATGGCGCAGGCGCTGGGCGACGATCCGGCCCGCAACCTGATGCTGGCCCCGTTTTTCACGGATCTCTTGCGCCAGCACAGCCCGGCCTTGCGCAAGGTGGTTTCGGTGGCGCTGGCCCATGGCCTGCCGGTGCCCGCGCTCAGTGCCGCATTGACCTATTTCGACATGATGCGCACCGCGCTGTCGAGCGCCAACATGATCCAGGCGCAGCGCGATTTCTTCGGCGCACACGGGTTCGAGCGGCGCGACCGGGACGGCACCGGCCATCACGGGCCCTGGGTGCCCGGCGCCTAGGACTGGCGCCTAGGACTGGCGCCTAGGACTGGCGC
>TARA_R110002124_G_scaffold73735_1_pt1 | contig 12410 bp, 12 predicted proteins | sample TARA_R110002124 | Tara Oceans TARA_R110002124 (sample SAMEA4397445) | marine metagenome | biome: Polar Biome; feature: [SRF] surface water layer (ENVO:00010504); material: water (ENVO:00002006), including particulate matter (ENVO:01000060) such as... | depth 5 m | reverse complement strand
CTTGCCCAAAAACGCGCTGAAAATCTGGTAATGAAGTTTATGTTATTTTTTTCGACTAATGCCGACCTTCGCTTATGCCTTGGTCAAGGTGCACATCGCGGGACGGAGTGTGAATTCGCTGCGTTTGCGCAGGAGACTGCTTTTGTGCGTTTTGCGGACCTTCACCTTGGATTGCAAACAAGTTGCACACCAAAAGAGGCGACGACTTAGATTCAAACGCATAGTTTTTCCGGTCTTCCATCGGTTGCCTAGCGCTAAACCCGAAGTATTGTCTGAACCGGCCAATCAATGACGCCAGCAGCAGATGCCGGTCTGAGGCCATTCCTTGCCATCCATTTGCCGCGCAACAGCTTCGGTGTCGCAAACGGAAGGCCAAAGCGACAGCCGCATCGCTAGCAATGAGACAGAAATGTCCTACGGAGACCAAATGACTGCCATGAGCCAACCGTCACAAGGCACGGACGGGCACCGGTTTGGTGTCCTGTTTGTCTTTGCTGCTGGTGTGCTTTGGTCGACCGTCGGGCTTGGAATACGGCTGATCGAAGACGCGGTTGTGTGGCAGATATTACTTTACCGATCGGCCAGCCTGTCACTTCTGCTTTATGTGTTCATTCGGATGCGCTCTGGTGAAAGCCCTTTTGCCCAGATCCGTCGCACCGGGTTCCCAGCAGTGATCGCAGGGCTGTCACTGGTGGCTGCTTATTCCGGAGGGATATATGCAATCCAGGCGACATCTGTGGCAAACGCCATGCTTCTGTTTGCAACAGCACCCTTTATGGCGGCAGTTCTTGGGTGGATCGTCTTGCGTGAACCTGTACGCGCTGCCACTTGGGTGGCGATCACCGTTGCCATTGCCGGTATCGCGATCATGGTCGCAGATAAATCCGGAGGCGTCGCCCTGAAGGGTAGCCTTGCGGCGTTGGGGTCCGCCTTTGGATTTGCGGTCTTCACTGTGGCGCTGCGGTGGGGGAAATCGGGTGAAATGCTGCCGTCGGTGTTTCTGTCCGGATTGTTCGGCATCATCGTGACTTCCGGCATATGCCTAGTTTTGGAATTGTCCCTGGTGTTGTCGATCCGAGATGGCGGCATTGCAATGGGCATGGGGGTGTTTCAGGTCGGCGCAGGGTTGATCCTGTATACACTGGGGTCTCGCAGCCTTCCTGCTGCGGAACTTGCGCTGTTGTCACTGGCCGAAGTGCTCCTTGGCCCGTTATGGGTCTGGTTATTCATCGGTGAAACCGCCACGCTCAACACATTGACTGGCGGCGCGGTTTTGCTTGCGGCGATCGCCGGAAACGCTCTGTCAGGCAAGCGACGTAGGCCGCCGCCGATCACGTCACCATAGGGGATTGGGGACAACCTATTCCTGATGGAGTCGCCGTGAGTGGGTGCGTTGCATGTGTGATCCGATACACTTGCGCATGATGAGTGTTGCTTTTGGGGTTCCGATATAAGAGTTGCTATTGCGCGACATTGGCCCTACGACTTTATCGACTGGAGCACCATCATGGCGTGCATCGGTGTTTCTACGGCCAAACTTGATCGCTAACTTCGTCTTCCTCTTTTGCCTGATGTTTTCGCAGCCGGACAACGCAGGTCAGACGACAATTAATTGGCCAAATTGCTAACGAGCATTTCTGTTCGACCTTACGACATCGTTGTCAGGATGCTGCTATGAAGCATCTGAAGCGCTCCTGAGCCGCATGCATTGGCCGGTTCAGGCATCTAATAGTTTTCCATACGCGTCCAATTTTCGGACGAAACAACAACAGCCCCTAATAGGACTGTGTTTTCGAACTCGATTTGTGCCCTCTCGATGTCTCTGCGCGGTTCGCGCTCGGGGACGCACCATGGGCGTACCGACGTTGTGACATCAGGTTGCTGCGTCGTTGGAGCGTGACCTGAATTTGGACAAACATCTGCTTTTCACCCCCGGCCCTGTGAATGTGGCCGAGAGCCTTCGAACAGCTATCTGCAAAGACGATATCTGCCATCGAGAAACTGATTTTGATGCCCTGCTTGCAGGCATCGAGCACAAACTGCTCTCGCTTTTTCAGATAAGGAAACGAGAACGTTACCGCGCAGTAGTGATCACCGGCTCCGGGACCGCGGCGAACGAGGCGATCTTGTCTTCGGTTGTGGGCGATGGTGCCGTGTTGATCCTGTCGAACGGTGAGTTTGGTGGACGGCTGCACAAAACATCTGTGATCCACAACAAGAAGACCCATCTGATCGAAGTGCCCTGGGGCATATCCTTCGACATACCGCAGATCGCGACCTACCTGAGGAAACACAAAATAGATGTGGTGGCCATGGTCCACCACGAGACTTGTTCCGGCATGCTGAACCCGCTGGCGCAGATTGGGGCCCTTGCCAAAGCCAGTGGCGCGCTCTTTGTGGTGGATGGGGTCAGCTCAGTTGGCGCTGAGGCAATCGACATGGAAGCTTGCAACATCGCATTCATGTCGAGTTCCAGCTCCAAAGCACTGGGATCTTATCCGGGTCTGTCATTTGTCGTGGGCCGCAAGAAACAGTTCAAACGGCTCAAGCGTCACGCGGCGAAAACCACCTATCTGAACCTCGCAACATTCTATGCCTTCCTCAAAACCCACAGCCAGACACCCAACACGCCTGCTGTTCCATTGTTTTACGCGCTGGATCAGGCGCTAACGGACATTCTGCGCGAGGGCGTCCTTAAGCGCTTTGCTCGCATCAATGCGCGGGCAGATCTGCTGCGGAACGGTATGCGCAGGCTCAACCTCGACTTCCTGGTCGATGAGGCGGACATGTGTTCGGTTCTGACTACGGTGCATGTTCCGGCATCAGTATCTGTGCATGATCTGCGTGCGCGTCTACGTGAAAAATCCATCATCATCTATGAAGGAAAGGGATGCTTTGCAGGTAAGGTTTTTCAAGTCGGTAATATCGGGGAGCTCTCGGATGACGACATCCGGTATTTCCTGTCCACCCTAAAGGACGTGTTGCTGACGCTTCAGGCAGATACGGCGGACCTTGTTACTCCGGTCAGGCCAAAGCAAATGCCCTCCACAGTGTTGCCTATGCCCGCGCATGTGCGGGTGGTGTCTTGAACGATAAGCTAAAACGACTCTGGGCGACCAAGACCCGCGATGACGAATGGTGGTCATCCTTTGTCACGGCACCGCTGGCGATCATCGCCAATTATGGCGCTGTCGACGTCCCTTGGATTACACCCAACCGGATCACAGCGGCGTCGTTCCTTGTGGCTATCGTGGCAACGTTTTCAATTCTGATCGGGGGGACTGCTTGTTTTATCGCAGCGGCCATCCTGATCCATATCAGCCATGTCTTGGATTGCATGGACGGTCAGATGGCGCGCTATAGAAAGGTTTCGTCCCCCGTCGGCAGCTATTACGACCGTATAACCGATCAAGTGCAGGTCACGTTATGGTTTGGGGCGGCAGGCTTCGCTGCATTTGCGCAAACCAACAGCGTCACGCCGGTCTTTTTGTCTCTGGTTGGTATCGCGTTCTATGGATTGCGCGGCTACGCGAAATACGTGGCTCTTGAGATCGAAACGGGACGTAACCCAGATTATCCTGCTCAGATCGCGGAAATGAAACAGGTACAGACCACGGCAGGTCTAGGATTTGATCTGAAGGCGAACCTAGCATGGTTTGGGCGTGAACAAAGCAAAATGCTCGCCTTTGATGAAGGCGTCTTCATCTTCATGCTCTCTGCGGCACTGATCTTTGACCAACTCATACCTATGCTTTGGGTGTTTGCGTCAAGCCAAGTGTTCTGGGGCCTCTACAAATCATGGGCCAGATGCAAAAACCTTGGTGAGAACCTGAAAGTCCCGCTTCAGAAATAGCTGCTTTCAAAGCCACTTAAACAGGAGTCATTCATTATGAGATACGAAAAACACCGCGCGCCGATTGCTGTCATTCTGGCCGCTGGCATTGGCTCACGCCTCAGCCCCCTGACCGACAATTGCCCCAAAAGCCTTCTATCAGTGGGCGGGTCAATCATTCTGGAACGCATGATCCGCAATTGCCTGAGCTGCGGAATGTCGCAATTTATTCTCGTGCTCGGGCACCGCGCAGACGAGATAAAGAAGTTTGTAGACAAGACGTTTCGCGGCATCCGTGTGACCTATGTGATTAACGACCGATACCGCGAGACGAACACAGGCTACTCCCTGATGCTGGCCTCTAAAGCGATTGGCACAGCTGAGTTTGTGAAATTCGATGCAGACGTGGTGTTTGATGTCAAAATCTTACGCCAACTTTTGGACAGCGACCACGCAAACGTCTTGTGCATTGATCGAAATATCCCGCTTGAGGACGAAGAAGTTAAGGTCATCGCCAACGATCAGATGCAGGTCCTTGAGGTTGGCAAGTCCGTCGATCCGAAGCGCGCGTTGGGTGAATCTATCGGCGTTGAAAAGATTAGCGCTGGAACGGGTTCACTGCTGTTCGTAGAGCTTTCAAAAATGATGGAGAGCCGTGGAAACCTTCAGGCGTATTACGAGGCGGCTTACGCGCAATTAGTCGATAAAGGTACGCAGTTCCATGCTCTTGATATCAGCGGTCTGGACTGGACCGAGATCGACACAGCGATAGATTTTGCCGCCGCAAATGCGATGTTTAGCAGCCCTGTTACTACCATATCACGTGGCCAGCAAAAGGTGCTGGACGAGGCTGCGGAAGAAGCCGCCATACATACGCACGTCTGATACATCAACCGCCCTGCGCCGGAAATCCGGCGCGCGGTGTACGGCGCAGTGATGCCCTTGCCATCCCGGCACAGGATCGCTGCATTTGAAAGGACCTCTCATGGCCAAAGGCAACAACAGTAAGCGCGGCAACAAAGAAGCCAAGAAACCCAAGCAAGAGAAGCCGAAAGTGTCTGCGACATCCAATTCTCTGGCCGGAAAACCTGCTCTGGAGATAGCTGGCAAAAAAGTGAAATAACCAAAGCGTATCGGATTTCGTCCGCCCGAGGTATTCAGCTTAGCTGAGTTGCGCACCCTCGCGCGGGCGACGTCTGTGACGTATCCTGAAACGCCCAAAATTTAGATTTGGTAGCCCCGATGAGTGAAATAGAAGAGACTGGCACAAAGGTTCACTACGTCTGCCAGACATACATTGCCAAGACGACTGCGCGCGGGCAGCAAGGCAACCTTCAAATCGACAAGCAGTTGCAATATTCTACACCTCGTGAAGCACAAGATCGGGCCGAACGGGAATTTCGCGCGGAAAATTGCGTCGGTGCTGACGCTTATGTGGTGATAGAAGATAGCGATTCCGGCGAAGTCGGAGACCCTACATTTTTAGTAAGACTTGGGTCTGTCCCTGAGCAGGATTGACTTCAAAATCGCCAGTACATTGAAAACATAGATTGGCCCGCAAGCGTTTACCTGCGGGCCGGTAGGTCGTGACTTACATCATGCCGCCCATACTACCCATACCGCCCATATCAGGCCTGCCACTGCTGTTTGCTGCCGTAGGTTTGTCCGCAACCATCGCTTCGGTCGTGATCAGCAAGCCTGCAACAGATGCAGCATACTCAAGTGCTATGCGAACGACTTTGGTCGGATCGATAACTCCGGCCTTCAGCATGTCGCCGTATTGCTCTGACTGCGCGTCGTAGCCAAACGTCTTGCTGGAATTCTCGACGATCTTGCCAGCAACGACCGATCCATCAACACCAGCATTCTCTGCAATCTGGCGTAGAGGCGCTTGAAGTGCCTTGCGAATGATCACGATACCAGCCGCCTGATCCGCGTTGTCTCCTTTGAGACCTTCGAGGACTTTACCAGCATGCACCAGTGCGACACCGCCGCCCGGTACAACACCTTCTTCGACAGCAGCACGTGTTGCGTTCAGAGCGTCATCGACGCGGTCTTTACGCTCTTTGACTTCGATCTCAGTTGCGCCACCGACTTTGATCACAGCAACGCCACCCGCAAGTTTTGCGAGCCGTTCTTGCAGTTTCTCTTTGTCGTAGTCTGAGGTCGTATCTTCGATCAATGCGCGGATCTGATTAACACGCGCAGCAATTGCGTCCTTGTCACCCGCCCCGTCGATCACAGTTGTTGTGTCTTTGGTAATTGTGATCTTCTTCGCGTCGCCAAGCATGTCCATCGTGACACTCTCAAGCTTGATCCCCAATTCCTCAGAAATCACTTGGCCGCCGGTCAAGATTGCAAGATCTTCCAACATTGCTTTTCGACGATCGCCAAACCCAGGCGCTTTGACACCGGCTACTTTGAGGCCACCCCGAAGTTTGTTCACCACAAGCGTCGCGAGTGCTTCGCCATCAATGTCTTCAGCGACAACCAAGAGCTGCTTATCTGCCTGCATAACAGCCTCAAGCAAAGGCACCATAGGAGCCAATGATGTCAGCTTTTTCTCATGAAGCAGAATGACGCAATCTTCCAGGTTTGCGGTCATTTTGGTTGGGTCCGTGACGAAGTACGGGCTGAGGTAGCCACGATCAAACTGCATACCCTCGACAACTTCGGTCTCTGTCTCAAGGCCCTTGTTCTCTTCGACGGTAATGACGCCTTCATTGCCGACCTTTGCCATCGCGTCCGCGATCTGTTGACCGATGGCCGCTTCGCCGTTGGCAGAAATGGTACCGACTTTGGCAATCTCAGCTGTGTCGCCTACAGGGCGGGACATGGATTTGACTTCGGCGACAACCGCGGTAACCGCTTTGTCGATGCCGCGTTTCAGGTCCATCGGGTTCATACCCGCAGCGACTGACTTCATACCTTCTTTGACAATAGCCTGCGCAAGTACGGTCGCAGTTGTTGTGCCGTCACCGGCCTCGTCGTTGGTGCGGGACGCAACATCCTTGACCAGCTGTGCGCCCATGTTCTCAAACGGGTCAGCCAGTTGGATTTCCTTTGCGACTGTGACGCCGTCCTTGGTGATACGCGGCGCACCATAGGATTTGTCGATCACCACATTGCGCCCCTTGGGGCCAAGGGTGACTTTTACAGCGTTTGCAAGCGTGTTGACGCCCCGGAGCATGCGGTCACGGGAGTCCGTGCCAAATTTTACGTCTTTTGCAGACATGTTTGTAATCCTAGATGAGATTAAGTGGAAAGGTTCGGCGACGTTCAGGCCAAAATGCCAAGAATATCGCTCTCCTTCATGATCATCAGTTCTTCACCGTCGATCTTGATTTCTGTACCGGCCCATTTGCCGAACAGAATCTTGTCGCCAGCTTTGACGTCCATTGCGATACGCGCACCGGACTCGTCTCTTGCGCCTGCACCAACGGAAACCACTTCACCTTCTTGCGGTTTTTCCTTGGCTGTGTCGGGGATAATCAGACCGCCCGATGTCTTTTCGTCACTTTCAATGCGACGAACCAGAACGCGGTCGTGGAGCGGGGTAAACAACATAGGTATGCTGCCTTTCAAAATTTACTGGGGTGGATGGCGTGCTTAGAGATCCATTGGCACTCGCCACACCAGAGTGCCAATGTAACTGAGATGGCTATCGTTGAGGTTGGCTACAATAGACTAATCGTAAATATTTCAGGGCCTAGCACAGAATTGGGCGCGCCCGACCATTGATTTCTGCAGCCGCTCCGGACCGGCGTCACCTCTTCAGCCGCCAGCAATCTCGACCCACTCAAAGAGCAGGGTACTGCTTTGGATTTAGGTCGTATTCCCGCGCTTTGGTCGAAAATGGATAAGCATGGCGTGCAAAATGACCTGCATTGTCGAGTACAATTCAGGACAAGGGACTTAGCAGGTGAACGTACATTCTATTGACGATGGATTTACGCCTGCCGAATGCAGCGCAATCGTCAACGCCGTGGCATCAGCTCCAGCGAGAGAAGCTTTGCTTGTCGGCCAGAACCGGGATCATAATCTGCGCTGCGCTAAGCTCGTTTGGCTGGATGAGATAGACGGCATGGCGTGGGTCATGGAGCGACTTATCGACGTTGTGAGAACCTCAAACCGAAACTGGTTCGACTTTGATCTCAGAGAATTTGCCGAGAGCCCACAGGTTGCCATCTACGATGCCACGGATGGCGGTCATTTTACATGGCATTCCGACATCGGTGATGGCCCAATGGCACAAAAACGAAAACTGACGTTGGTCGCGCAGCTTTCCAGGCCCGGAAGCTATGATGGCGGTGATCTGGAAGTTATGCCGGGCGCGCATATCATCGCCGCAAACCGGACGCAGGGCTCCATCACCATTTTCCCAAGTTTTCATCTGCATCAAGTGACGCCAGTGACACGAGGGACCCGCCATTCTTTGACTGTCTGGGCGCATGGTCCAAAGTTTCGGTAGATAGAAGAACGTAGAGTTAGCCTTCGCGCTCCAGTTTTTTCCGCGCCAGTTTGCGGGCACGGCGGATAGCTTCAGATTTCTCCCGTGCCTTTTTTTCAGAAGGTTTTTCGAAGTGTTGCTTCAGCTTCATTTGCTGGAAAACACCTTCGCTCTGAAGCTTCTTTTTCAAGACCCTGAGTGCTTGATCGACGTTGTTGTCGCGAACACTGACCTGCATTTGGCTTTCTCTACTTTTTAGGACTTACCAGAATGACAGTTGCTAGAACCCGCATCTTGTCAAGATTATTTCGGCGACATCGCACGTTTCAGCATCGGCGTTCCGCGAGCCTCGCTGTTTTCGAGCGCGCGACAAGGGAAGTCGAAGGGAGCGATTCCGCTAGCATCAGGAAAAAGGCACAATTGGCGACCGGCCTCAGGTCTCATGAAAAAAGACCCGCTGCTCTATTTGCAATGGTTTCACTGGCTTCATACGGTTTTCGCCCAAACGCGGATGCAGCCGCCCGGCAATCCCCCAAGCCAGCAGGCTTGCCACACCTGCAGCGGCAAAAATGCCCGATATCGGGGCGGCCAATAGGATCAGCCATGCCGCGCCTGGTGTCAGGATGCCGGAGACATCCCGGTAAGACGCGTAGACGGCCGACATTTCGGTGCGTTCCGATGGTTTGACGGCCATCAGGAACGGCAGTCCAGCACTAATATCCAAGAGGATCAGAAAGAAACTGCCGGCAAAGAGCAGGCCGACAGTTGCAGACGGGGCTACAGAAACCAGACTGGCGGCACAGAACAGTAGGGCGAAGGCCATGAAGCCGGTTTGAACTGTGCTGCGCACGGAGTGTTTCTGCATCCATCTCAGCATCACCGGCGACAAGAATAATCCAGCATTTGTGATCGACAAGAGCGTACCGCCCAGCGTTTCTCCTAGACCATTCTCGACGGCGAATATGGGCAAATAGACAACATAGGCCCACCAGCCACAGGAGCGGATCACCGCAAAGAGCCAACCAGCGATCAGGCGGGGTTGGCGTAAGAAACGCCCTAGAAATGCCAACGGATTGACAGGTGCACGCTGCGACCGAGCGATCTGTTTGCCGTTCCCTAGCCGCAAAAAGATAAACGCACCCAGCATGGCTGCCGCCGCCACGCCCGAAATCACGAACGGGGCGGGCCTCCACCATTCCCACAACAGGACGCCCAGCATCGGACCGACGGTCCATCCAAGGGCCGAATAGAACATGCGCAGCGTTTCGCATTTCCCCAATTCGATCCGCGCGATGTAATCCAGAACATAGGCGTTGAAACACACAAAGGTCACGACCGTGGCAAGCGAACTCAGGACAAGCCCCAGAACGATCATCTCTGGTGAGCCCAATGTTGCAAGGCCCGATCCAATGACGAACCCCATCGCCCCGATGCCATACATCCATCGCCTCGCTATCCAGCGTTTGAGAAAGGGAACGTGAAGCCCGATCAGCAATGAGATGATGCCGATCGCGAAATAGATCGAACTGATCAGGGCCGCGTCCTGGAGTGCGTCGTACATCGCAATCGGAAAGACGGAAATCAGGATGCCGCGTGCAACTGCCTCAAATGCGGCAAGGGTCGCAAAGCCCCGCACTGAGGGTGCGGGTGCATGACGTAGCCATTCTGGAATTCGACGCTCAAACATCTCTAACGGGCCTAAAAGTATGGCTGGAAAAGTACGCAGTGCTCTTTGCGTGTCTGCTCAAAAGGCGACACAGATGATGGTTCACGACCCATTTTTGATTTTGACGGTCATCTCTTTGCGGTCTCAGCTATCGGAAATGAGCCAATGACTGAGCTGGGAAGAAGCAAACGAAGGCTACGAACGGCTTTCAGTGTTTGCTGGATCCCTCGATTTTCGAAGTATGGTCCAAGACCGGAGCGCCGAGGCCATTGTTGCCCTCTACCCAAAGCCGACCGTGAAATCACCGCAACCTTGATCGCTGCGCCGTGGGACAAATTGCCATGTCCCGCTACAGGCCTCATGCAGCCTTTACGTCACGGTGAATTCAAAGCACTTCAAATCGCGCCAATTCGCACAACCACCTACCACCCGACTGAGCGCGACAAAGGGCGATTTCACGTTGCAGACATAGTGCACATGGCGAAACTCAAGGACAGCTTCCAGCATTCTTAGACCTTGATGCAGGTCGCAGCATCCGTAGGAATGGGCTCTCTGCCGCCGTTCTCTGCGCGCAGAACGAATGGCTGCTTTCCCGCAAGGCCTGGTTAGCGCAGGGTCTGTCAACGCACCTAGATGTCGATCCGCCACATCCTAAAGCGCCCCTGCCCTGTCATCTCACGGATCAAGCCTTTTTCTTCCAGCCTGACCAGATTGCGTTGCACAGCAGCCCGGCTCGCACCGGTCAAGGCCTCGGCCATAGGAGCCGAGATCAAAGGCCATTCCGTGAGGACTTTGCGCAATGCTACAGGTGTACGACCCGACAGTTGCGCCATCGCACTCTTCGCGCGAACGCCCCATTCTTCAATACCATCCAGATGACGCATCGCAGTCAAAATGGCGCTGTTCATGCCATCCAGCCACCGATCCAACCGCTCTAACGGCAAGCCGGAGGCACGCAGCCCCCCTGCCCCACCCATGGCCAGCGGTGCAAAGATGGCACCGCTTCCGTCGCTGGCCGCGATCCTGGCAGCTGTGACGGCCGCTTCGATCTGGTCGCCGTGTTGCCCGAGACCCGCCATGCTCCAAAGGTGATACCCCATACAGGCGCGTGTAATAGGGTGCAGATCGGAAGCTGCCGTTATCACAGCTAGCCATCCGCCAGCGCGATCTTCGAAACGGTCGGCGCTGTCCTCGATGTTCTCGGGATCGCGGCGGTCAAGAAACGCTGCAAGATCGACCTTCGGGCCAGGACCACCTGTCAGGCGACGAACAGCCCACCCAATTCGGGCCAGCGCTTCCGGATCATCCTGCGCGCCAGACAATCGCATTGATATCCAAAGAGCGAGGCGGTCAGAACTCACCCGATCCCCTGCAAGCCAGCTGACGTCTGTCGCCTCGATCAGTGCCAGTCTGTTTCGCCAGCCATTCGGGCCACGCAGCAACCGGTCATCCAGCGCACCCAAGCGTCCAGCCACCTTTGCCAGCCGCGCAGAGTGAGCCCCCTCTGCCTTTGCCCAATCGTCGATGACCGCGGTATCAGGCGGTTCCGCCCGTGGCCCGGGAGGCAAATCATCCGATCCTTCTTCGAGCGGCCCCGGCAGGAACCAGAGGTCGTCTTCGTGAGTCTCCTCATCCCCCTCGGTAGTGATGAGGGGGTCGTCGAAATCATCAAGAAAAGTAGATGCTTGCGGCTTCATATGTGCAAATTACTAATATTATGCACATTACCCAAGCGGTTTTGTGGCCATTGCCCATGCTCTTTATATAGTATGCGCGCGCGACCGCTGGCGGAACCTCTCAGATCGCGCTCAGCGCAAGGAAACCAAGGGATTGTGCATCAGCACGACGAGAGAACACTTGCTTGCATTCGTTTACAAACGGTCGTTTATTGATGGTATATGAAACTGCAAACGGCCTTTTTTGATGCCCCTGATTGGTTATGCGCGCGTATCTACCGAGGATCAGACCCCCCTGCCCCAGTCGCAGGCCCTGAAATCCGCGGGTTGCGCCGAGATCCATGAAGAACAGGCCTCAGGCGGCAATCGTGCGCGGCCGGTGCTTGCGCGGGTGTTAGAACGCATAGGTAAGGGCGACACGCTGGTTGTCGTGCGTATTGACCGTCTTGCCCGCTCATTATCGCATCTGCTGGAGGTGATCGAGCGACTGGAGGCCAAGGGTGCTTTCTTCCGTTCTATTCAGGACCCGATCGACACCGGATCCCCGCAAGGCAAGTTCACGCTGCAGGTTCTGGGCGCCGCGGCCGAGTTCGAGCGGGCGCTGATCCGGGAACGTACCAAGGCGGGGCTGGCGAGCGCCCGTACCAAGGGCCGGGTCGGCGGGAACCCTGGACTGCGGGCAAAAGACCCTGCTGCCCTTCGCAAAGTGCAGCTGGCGCGACAAGACGGCTACATGGAACGTCTGAACGAGACGGCACAAGATTGGGTGCCCCATGTGCGCCGGTT
>TARA_R110002124_G_scaffold19719_10_pt1 | contig 12415 bp, 9 predicted proteins | sample TARA_R110002124 | Tara Oceans TARA_R110002124 (sample SAMEA4397445) | marine metagenome | biome: Polar Biome; feature: [SRF] surface water layer (ENVO:00010504); material: water (ENVO:00002006), including particulate matter (ENVO:01000060) such as... | depth 5 m | reverse complement strand
GTCAGGCAGACTCCGCCGCCAAACCAGAAGCGCGCGAGATGTACACACAGGGTCATTCCGGAAGAATTATTGAGGATTCTGTCAATGGCAGGGATTGTAGCGGCGAAAAAACGGTGTGTCTCAAACCGTCAGTTGCGTTCCTGCTGATAGAGTGCGGTCAGAAACTCTTCAATACTTTTGAATTTCTTCCCTTCTGCGGCAATGGTTTCGACCTTCGTACGGGCTTCGGTTGCCGAATATCCCAGGCTGAGCAGGGCTTCATAGGCTTCACTGAATACGTCGGTGTGGCCTTCTTCTGCGGGAAATTCTTTGGCGACAATCAGCGCGAATTTTGTCATCTTGCGCCGGAGCTTGGCAACAATTCGTTCCGCGACTGCTGGTCCGATTCCAGGCAGAGTGGTAAGCTGCTTAATATCTTTTTCTTCAATGGCGGTCGCCACTTCTTTGACGGGGCGCACCATCGCCCTTAGTGTTTTTTTGACTCCGACCCCATCTACCGAGCAGACCAGCTCGAAGAACTCCCGTTCGGCATGACTCATAAATCCAATCAAGCGAGGTGTGAGCCTGCCTTTCTGTGGATTACCTTCGATGTACTGAATGGTTTTCAGGCTGATTTCGCTGCCGATCAGTGGCTGCAGTTGACGGCGGACGAACTCGGGAATAAAAACTTCATAGTCGAATGCCCCGACGGAGATAATAGCTTCGGTTAAGCTCAGTTCAATCAGTTCGCCGCGGATATTTGTAATCATGGGTGCTCAGTAGATAAGAGAAAGTGGTTTCACAAACAGGTGACACGGATGGTGTGATAATGGCATAAAGCGGCCGCGAAGGCATCCGCCACGTCATTGGGTTCAAGAATGGCTTTCAGCCCCAATTCGGTTTTGATGGCGTGCTGCATCTGCTCTTTTGAAGCACGCCCGCTGCCGGTAATTAATTTCTTAATCTGCGTCGGCGTATAATGCACGACAGGGACACCCGCATCATGGGCAGCAAACAGGATCGCGCCACGGGCATGAGCCATAATGATCGAACTCTTGGGGAAGCGGGGAGTCGTAAATACCTGCTCGATGACCATCACATCAGGCTGATATTCGGCAATGACTTCGCGGATTCCAGAAGCAATTTCATGAACACGCGCGGCAAGGTTTGCTTCCTGGTTCGAGCGGATGATGCCCCCTTCGCACAGTACGGGGCCTTTTACCGACTGCTGTAGCAAAGCATAACCCGTCCGGTTCAATCCAGGGTCGATTCCCAGAAAGCGGACCGCTGTAGTCAACTCTGCTTCATCCATCGTTGAATTCAGATTCATGATTGGCTCGATGTGATCACAGGTAACGTGATTAGCCGCGTCGCCACAAGCTGCCTTCCGGACGATCTTCTACAGTGATCTGACAGGCGGCGAGACCTTCGCGAATTTTATCGGCAATGTCCCAGTTTTTGTTGGCACGAGCATCTTTACGGATATCCAGAACCAGTTCCATCAACTGGTTGACCAGGCCATCATCGGCATTCGCATCTTTGGCTGGGGCTTTCCGGAATACTCCCAGCAGGTTCGAAAGTTCCTTGAGCTGACTGGCACCGGTTTTCAGCGCCTCGACCATTGTCTGATTCTGCTTGCCTTCACCTTCCAGATTCTGCGAGTGAATCAAGGCGTTCAATGTCGAACGTAATTCAAACAACACGCCAATGGCGCCGCCTGTATTAAAGTCATCGTCCATCGCTTCCAGAAATCGCTGACGCAATTCGGATACCTGCTGAAAGTATTCCGCCGGATCTCCTTCCAGACCTGTCGACTGTTCTCGCTTGTCTGCTGTGGGAAGCTGGTAAAAACTTTCTCCCGTGATGCGTTCGAAAGTTTCAAAGAAGCGGTAGAAGCCTTCAATCCCTTTTCCGGTTTCACGGATATTCTCATCACTGAAAGCGATCGGGCTGCGATAGTGTGTGGAGAGCAGAAACAACCGCACGATTTCGGGTGGATGAACGGCAAACAGTTCTTTCACTGATGCAGCGCCTTTGGATCCGGAAAGTTTGTCCGCTTCCTGGGCCTGTTGATCAACGGCGACATCGCCGTGACGATCATGCTGGCCACCTACTTTTCCAGCGGCATCGCTGGCCTGCATCAAGCCGTTATGCACCCAGTAACGGACATACGTTTTTCCCGTGCAGCATTCTGACTGGGCCCGTTCGTTTTCGTGATGGGGGAACATCAGGTCCAGACCCCCGCCGTGAATGTCAAAAGAATCGCCGAGCAGTTTGCGGCTCATGGCGGAGCATTCAATATGCCAGCCAGGTCGACCAGGCCCCCACGGGCTGTCCCACGCGGGTTCACCCGGACGCGATTTCTTCCAGAGTGCGAAGTCGGCCGGGTTCTTCTTTTTATCATTGGCTTCAACACGCGTGCCTGCGATCATTTCTTCAATTTTTCGACCGCTCAGACAGCCATATTTACTGTCCGCTGCAGCAGAAAAATAGACATCACCATCGAGTGGGTAGGCGAAGTCTTTGTCGATCAGCGATTGAATAATCTCCTGCATTGCTTCGATATAGTCGGTGGCTTTGGGGAAATCGGTAATCGTATCGACGCCCATGGTTTCCAGGTTATCGAAATAATCCTGCGTCATGTCAGCTGCCAGCTTCTCTACAGAGATATTCAGTTCGGCTGCTTTATTAATCAGTTTGTCATCAATGTCGGTGATGTTATTAACGAATTTGACATCGTAATTGTTATAGGTCAGATAGCGTGCGATCGTGTCAATAATCACCGGTCCGACCATGTGGCCGATATGGGAATGCTTGTAAACTGTGGGACCGCACAGGTAGATGCCAACCTTACCCGGCTTGATCGTCTGAAAATCTTCTTTTTTGCGACTGAGTGTGTTGTAAATTCTGAGTGTCATTGTGCTGGATACCTGAATTTCTTCCTGTAATCAATTGATGAGGAACCTGAAATGAAGCAGGTTCCGTCTGATCGTGAATTTCATTGACTTCGCGTTAATAGCACTACAGCGTCTGCTGTCATCGCTTCCTGTCTGCCGACAGGGCCAACGCGTTCTCCTGTTTTTGCTTTGATATTGACTTGTTGTTCGTCCAGGTTCAGTAAACGGGCGACTGATTTCCTGATTTGAGGCTTATAGCTGGCTAGTTTAGGACGTTCTGCCGAAATAGTGCAATCCAGGTTTACAATTTGCCAGCCAGCCTGTTCTACTTCTGAGAATGCTGCTTTCAACAGGTCACCGGAATCGGCGCCTTTCCAGCGGTCGTCCGTGTTGGGGAACATCTCTCCGATGTCACCCAGACCGGCGGCTCCCAGCAGGGCATCGGTGATGGCGTGCAACAATACATCGGCATCGCTGTGTCCCACCAGACCCAGATCAAATTCAATGGAGACCCCTCCCAGGATGAGAGGGAAACCTGCCTCCAGCCGATGGCAGTCCTGGCCTGCGCCAATTCGCAATTCTGGGTTGTTCCGGGTTTCAGGGGCTGATGTCATGAGTTCGCATTTATCACAGTGGTCGTAATCACTCAGATGATGACGAGTGCTGTTCTAATGAATATGGGGTTAGGTCGGGTTGCGCTAAAGCAGGCAGATCATAGCTGGAGCAGTCAAACAAGGCAATATGAGCCGGCATTCCCAAGTCGTTCCCTGATCGAGAGTAGCGTAAATTGTGAAGCAAACCGTGCCGGTTCAGCTGGATGAGGCGAGTCGGGATTTTCAAATTGACATAAAATCTGAATCCCGTTAGACTCCCGACCCCTTCAATTAAAGCGGCGATCCTTTGTCGCGCACTGATCTCTCAAACTGATACCTCTCTCAACTTGAACCTTTCATGAAGTTATTCCCTGTCAGATCCTGTTTGGTGGTGGTGGCACTGGTTTTACTGGTCGTCAAAATCTCCGGCTGCGCACTGATGGAAGAAAGCGCAGTGTTCGGTTTGAAGAAATATGCCGAGAAACAGACGGTCAACAAGCTGCCTGCGATTCCGGTATCCCATGATGCCATGCAGGTCGAAATTGTCTTCATCGAACGACCAGCCACAGATCCTCTGCTAGGTTCCACGCTCTGGAATGAGGTGGATGAAATCGGAGCCATCGAACTGATGGACCAGGAAAACCTGAATCAGAATGGGCTGCGAGTCGGCCATGTGAGTTCGGTCCCCCCCATGGCGTTGCAGACGTTACTCGGCTTGAAATCACACCTGGGAGGGCTTTCCCGGGAAGATGAATCACTACTGCTTTCCGGCAGGCGTCTGATGTTAAGGTCGGGCGTTCCGACTGATATCCAGACCAGTGACTTCTACCCCAAATGCAGACTGAAACTGCTGACGGGGGACGACGAAGAACCTGAGGAAGTGAAAGAGTTTGAAGAGGCCCGTTGCGTGATGCGAGTCAAAGCACATAAAGTGCAGGATGGCTGGGCAAAACTGGAATTTACTCCTGAAGTGCATTATGGTCCACAGCAACTGCGCCGCACGCCGACAAATATTGGCTGGCAACTGGAAAATCGCCAGAATACCAGCCCCTTCTATAACCAGAAGTTCGAAGTCACTCTGAATGTGGGTGAAATGGCGATCATCACAGCCACCGACGGAGTCAAACCGAACTCGGCCGGGCACCTGTTTTTCCGCGGAGAAGGTTCTAAAGCGGACATTCAGAAAATCCTGGTCGTGCGTCTGTCCAACATGTCCAAAATGGATGTGGTTCGCAGCGAATAAGACTCTGTCCAGAATTAACCGAGTTGTAAAAAAAGTGAGCTGCTTCGGAAAGAAACAGCTCACTGAATATCAGTTTTTCAGCTGAAACGCAGACGCGGATCAGACTTTACCAAAAATGGTTTTTCCGCTGGAGAACAGGTCGTCGCAGGCTTCACTCATACGCTTGACAACTCCCATTTCACCGGCTTTCAGATAGCTGCGTGGGTCATAAACTTTCTTGACTCCGACTTCACCATCGATTTTTAATACGCCGTCGTAATTTTTCATCATGTGATCCACGACCGGACGGGTGAAGGCGTACTGAGTATCGGTATCGATATTCATTTTCACAACACCATATTCCAGAGTTTCCCGCAGTTGATCTTCGGGAGTTCCGGAACCGCCATGGAATACCAGGTCGAATTCTGCTTCTTTACCATATTTGGCAATCACAGCTTCCTGACCCTGTTTCAGAATTTCCGGACGCAGTTTGACGGCACCGGGTTTGTAGCTGCCGTGCACGTTACCGAAGGTCGCGGCGAACATGTAGCGTCCCAGGCCATTAAGTGCTTCATAAACGGCGACCATGTCTTCTGGTGATGTATACAGCTTGTCGGCTGGCTGGTCGGAGTTATCCACACCATCTTCTTCACCACCGACTACACCGGCTTCCACTTCCAGAATGATTTCGTTGGCCGCACACAGCTTGAGCAGATCAACCGATAATTCCAGGTTTTCTTTGAGAGGCAGTTCGGAAGCGTCCAGCATGTGAGACTGGAACAGGTTCGGCAGGCCGGCTTCGCGACGACGGGCTGTTTCTGCGATTAGTGGCTTCAGGAATGAGTCGACTTTTCCGGGCTGACAATGATCTGTGTGTAAAGCGATCAGCACATCATAACGTTCTGCCAGTCGGTGAGTGGCTTCTGCTAAAATGATTGCACCTAAAACGGCGTCTGCCTGATCCAGGCCGGAAGCAAATTGACCGCCGCCGGTGGATACCTGGATGATCCCGTCTGACTTCTTATCTGCAAACGCTTTCAGGGCTCCGTTGATTGTGGTCAGCGAAGTGACATTCATCGCGGGATAGGCATAGTTACCTTCTTGAGCGGCATCCAGCATCGCTGCGTATTGAGCTGGGGTTGCAATCGGCATTGGTTTTTCCTGTTCAATTTAAAAGTGATAAAAGTTTGATTCTGAATGATCTTTTAGTCGATTCGACATTACGATCTCTGACCAGTAACTGGTTTGTTTCCGGATGAATTTCCAAGACGATGTTCATCACGGACTGGCAACAGCAGGGAACCGGAAAAGATGATCGAGAGAATGGTCTCTGAGTCTCCGCTGATTCAATCTTTAATATCAGACAGTCATCAGTGCTCTCAGAGCATAAGTTCTGTTGAACAGCACCAAGGCGATTGTTGTTAAAGTTGAATGCGGTCTGAAAATGGTTTGACAGAGTATAAAACCCCGAGCCAGATTTTCACTCTGCTTATATACTGTTTATTATCAAGTTCTGCCCGGTCATTCAAGTGTCGGGGGAATCTGTGACCCGATGCATTCCAGAGGTTTTCGTACGTGCTCTCAAAAAATACCCGTTTTCACCGGGAATTAGTGGGAAAACTGGGAGAGCAGGGGACGCTTTTACAGGGCTGAGGGGCGACTGGTATCAGCCGAGATTCCAGACGTTATTTCGGAACCTTGTTCAGTAAATCGACTGCCGCGGCGCCTGTTGTTTGGGCAGGCAGCACTTCCAGCCCCTGGGTCTGCTCGTAAATCCGAGGTTCGGGAGTATAGGTTATCACCCGTAAATCATCAAATAAGATGGCGCCCAGCCCATTCAATGACATTGTAAGAATGAAGTTTTCACTTTGCGGCACTTCCCGGATCAGATCAATTTTCTGCCACTCAGTCTTCTCATTCCAATGGAGGGCGCCGCCGGGTCCCATAATACTGTCCTGCAGCGTTGCCCCCAGTGGATTGCCCGTAATGGCAGTCGACACCTTGACCCAGCCTGTGACATGTACAATCTGGCCACTGCGGACCGCCAGCGGAGGCGTGGAGAGTTGTACCAGCGGAACTTCTATATTATTTGGAATTTCACTACGGTTCAGGGGAGTCGCCAGCAATCTCAGGCTGAAATCTCCGGACTGTTTGTCTCGGGGATACAATTCGGCGATCGCCTGAGTTCCTTCAATCGCATTTTGTACGTGCGTCCAACCTTCCCCGATCATCGTGTCGATGTCTTCACAATCACCCGATCGCAGCATGTTGGGGTCAATGTGTTTCGCGCTGCGACCGATCTGTTCAATCATTCTCCAGTGATCGGGCAGGGTACTGTAGGAAACCGTGTACGGGCTCGTCATGGATAACGAAAGTGTTCGGGTTGCTTCCCGCCATTGGATGCGCTGTAAGATTCGCAACATCTGTCTGCAGTCACGAGCCGCATTGTGGGCACCATGAAAATCCTGGCCGGAAAAAGCCGACTCTGCCTGGCTCAGTTGCTCTCTGGCCCGTTCCAAAATGGCTGGTCCATCCATACGCGCAACCTGGCTCACTCCCAGTTCCAGCAGTTCTGCATTTGTTTTCTGACAGCGTTCCAGCTTGGCGCGACTCAGTTTCAGGCTGGTTTCTGCTGCCTGCGGGCTGATCAGGGCCACTTTTTTTCGTAGTTTCTCGATCAGTCCCTGATCGGATGTCATGATGATGATCGATGTCATATCGAATTTGGGAAGTGAGATTTCAACACCCCCGTTGACGCGTTTTCGATCTAAATTTTTGATTCGTGTTGTGCTCAGTTCCCAGACAGACGCGGATACATTTCCACCAGGTATCACAATCGTGGCATCGTTTCCCGCCATTTGATCGGGTACAAACTGAGACCCGTCGCGATACCAGACGGGTAGAATCAAAGTGCCATACTCAGAATGAATCACAGCTGCCTGCATTTCCGCAGCCGCATCTTTTTCCCGCTGTAACAGCATTTCCCGTTCGGACAGTTGTTCGTTGACCTGCAGTCGCTTGGAGCCGGAACGCTTGAAGTCGACTCCTAACTGCGTAATCCGGGGAGATCCCTTTTGTTTGAGCTGGAACGGAACATGAGAAATTACAGAACCGGTAGCCAGCCACGGCTCGATCAGATCGATTTCCCGATTCAACTGTTCAATCACCAGTTTTCGTTCCAGCGCACCGGGAGCACTCGTATCATCCAGGCGGTTGGTGGTCCAGTAACCGACGGCCCGACAACCTGCTGACAGCGTGGCGTAGACCTGCAGGCGAATTTGCTCAGGTTCAATCACAATGGGTAGCTTATTGGAAGAATCACGCCAGCGTGCATTGGCGAACGTTGGTTCCGTCTGAATCCAGGTCCAGAGAAATCGTCCCGGGGCAAAACGGGTCTTTTCAATGAGTGTATTTCGGTATTCCAGCAGACTGATGTCGCTGTTCAGAATACGCGGGCTGGAACCAATCATCGAAACTTCGCGTGCAATCTGTCGTTCTCTACCGAGGACATCAGCCATAATCGGACGCTTGAACTGCTGATCGGCACTTTGAATCTGACCGACACGACTGCGGATTTCATTCCATTTACTACCGGGGATTTGTGTTCCCAGATACCAGAATACAATGGGTGCCGTCTGCTCATCAAAGGGGATCAGCGTAGCATTACGGGAAGGCAGGAACGTCCCATCTTCGTCCTGGGGGCGGGGAGGTGTTGCCATCGCCCATAGTCCCTGACTGCGCAGTTCTGAAAGAAACTGGTAATCATCAAATTGCGGCGCTTCGATAACATTCAGTCCAGCCTGTCTGAGTGATTCCAGATTTTCGCCATGATATCGCGACATGCGGGGAAAAAAAGGTCGCCCCTCCAGCTGAACCCGGTCCAGCAGAAATTCGACAATCGGTTTGGCTTTCTGTTTACTCAGAGCAGCGGCAGTCTGTATGACCGATTCGTTGGGACGGACAATCGGGCTTAATTTCAGGTCGTCCAGCAGGAATTCCACCTGATCAGAAGAGGAACGCGTTACCACCAGAACCCGCTCTACATACATTTCTCGTGTATCCAATTGACGGAGCTTACTCCGCCCCCGGAGCAATCCCAATGACTGATTCACCAGGGTTTCGGTGGTGGTACACTTCAACTGCTGCCACTTGCCTTCTTCTGTGTAGGTGTCTCCAATCAGATAAATGCGGGCGACTTCTCCGGTTTCTGGATCAATCTGATGAGGCAGAACCGCTTCCAGGCCAACCCGAGTCCCGCGCCGATTGGATTTCAGCCATACGGAAACGGTCAGTTCATTGATGATCCGACTCGAAGGGAGTGGATGAGAAACTTCGATCAGCGAGCCCAGGTTTCCTGTCACTACCTGCAGATGTTCACAGGCAGCACCGGAATGCATTACCGTCGTATTGCGGACATGCCACTTTTTCTGAGCCTGATTGGGATCAATGCGAACCTGCCAGCTGACGCGGGATGTATCATCGAAATGTTCATGATAAGTTTCTGCGCGCAAAACCGACTTGCTGAACAATCCCGTGAATAGAATGATCAGCAGGCAGAAGTAACTCTGAAACAGCTTATTCAATATACGTGGCATCGATGCCTGAACTCGAACCCATCCCTGGGATAAAATGATCGTAACGCTGCAGTTTCTATACTGATTTACACACTCTGGTGACTCAGGAATGTGATTTTTAATCCCATCCGTCTGTGGAATAGATTCCCCATTTTCCACAAACCAATCGCCGTTCAGCATTCTTTACGAAATGTTGTAAGCTGTCCGGTTTTCGTTGCAGTCAGTCAACGACGACGTTGCCATAATACAACCAGCCATAACATCGCCAAAAATGACTACATTCTCTGGAGATTTTAGAAGATTTTGCAATCTAAGCCAATACGAAGCCTCCCTTTTTTGTGATTCAGTCAGCAGACAGCGTATTACTGGTTGTTATTCTAACAGGCCAGTATGTAGTAACTTAGAGCGAATCCTTTAATAAATATTCATATTCGGCATGAAATCTGTTCTATTGGCTTTCAGTTCATCCCTTGATGAAATCGTTTCTTGAGAAGGTAATGGCACAAGCTGAGAATTGAAAACTTATGAATATTCGACTGACCGACGAAACAGATAGTGCAAGTCTGCCCCGCGAAGTAATCGACCTGGGCAAGAAAATAGCCGAACTGCCCCGCGAACAACAGCAATTACTGGAAGTCTCCTATTCGCGTGTCGTGGAATCGGTAAAGCGGCGCAGACGAATTCTGGGGCTGATCCAGGAAGCACTGGCTCAATTGCGCCTCGATGTGAAATACCTCATGTTCGATCTGGATATCACCAAAAAAGAACGTGACGAACTCAAAGCCCGCCTCGAAGAAACTTAATCTTCAGGAGCCGGACTCGCTCCGATTCTCTCTTGTTCAGGCTGCCGTTCGGATCGATATGACCAGTACTGTGCCAGGATCGTCCCGGTCAACATGCAGCCAAACATATACAGCGCCGGCGGTAAGGCGATCAGTTCCTGCCCAGGAAACAGTTGACCTGCCAGAACCGCTCCCAGCCCCGCGTTCTGCATCCCCACTTCCAGGGTCAAGGCCCGCCGCATTGATTCATTCAGTTGGATCGCCGCACCTGCCAGGTATCCACACAGATAACCCAGCAGGTTGATCACTAATAACGCGGCCGCCAGCGAAAAAAAGACTTTCTTCAACTGAGATTCCTGCAGGCTGATTACCGTCGCAATAATCCACAGGATCGAGAAATTTGCGAATGCAGGGCCAAAAACCTGCATGACTCGACTGAATCCGTAGTGATACAGGGCCAGCAGATGCCCGCCAATCACAGGCAATACGACCTGCGTCAGTAGCTTAAAGAAGGAATCTTTCGCCAGCTCCGTCGCATTGATATCCGTTCCGCTGACAGCCAGATAAAGCACAATTGGCACAAAAATCGGCGAGAGCAGGGTGGCCGACGCCGTCAGGCAGACCGAATAACTCACGTTGCCCCGCGCCGCCAGCGTGAGCACATTCGAAGCCATTGCCCCCGGAACACAGCCCACCAGGATAATGCCGATTCGCAATTCCGGTTGATCGAAAAAAAACAGGCTCATCAGAAAAGCCAGGCTTGGCATCACCGTGTATTGCACAAATGTGCCGCCCAGTACCTGGTGCCAGCGACGAAACACCGCCCGCACTTCATCAGGCGGAAGCAGGGCACCAATGACGAACATCGTGGCAGTAAATAAATAGGAGAGATATGGTTTCGATGCATGAAACGGATGAAACGCGTCAGGCAGGATCTTGTCCCAAAAAATCGCAGCCGCAGAAAGCACGATCAGCCAGACTAACAGATAACGTTGCAGCATAAGAGCATTTCCGGGACTTAATTGGCGGAGACAGGCTTGAGATCGTAATAATCTGAGAGGTTCACAGCCACGATCATTTGTTGACAGTAATGAATCGGTTATGATTCCTGACTGTAATCTATGCCATTCCGAATTTCTATGAACAACACCATAATGATGCATGCGGACCATCTGGCGGAATTCGTCAGCAACTTTGAAGAAGCAGGGCTGCTCGTCCGGATCTCATCCCCGGTAGAGACGCAGCTCGAAATCGCTGCCATCACCAAACAGGTTGTGAAATCCAGTCCGACCAACTCCGCACCCGCATTGCTGTTCGATCAGGTCTCCGGACACAAAATTCCCGTGCTGACCAATCTCTATGGCAGTCTCCCCCGAATGCTGCAGATCCTGCGAACCGATTCGCTCGACTCCATCGCCGACCGTGTCGCCGGGCTCCTCTCTCCCGATCTGCCCGAAGGCTGGCTCGATTCACTGAAAATGATTCCGCAGTTCTCGCAACTGGTCAACATCAAGCCCCGCATCGTCAAAACCGCCAGCTGTCAGCAGGTGGTCAAGCTCGGCCGTGATGTCAACCTCAGCGAATTCCCGCTGCTGACCTGCTGGCCCGAAGAACAATCTCCCACGATCACCGCCGCCCAGATCATTACGTTCGACCCTGAAACCAAGGCCCGTTTCGTCAACGCCCGGCCCATTCAGGTCATCTCGAATCAGCAACTGGCGATCCGCTGGAGTCAGCATGACGCCGGTTATCAGCTCCTGCAGAAATTCCATGCCCGCGGTCAGCAACTGCCCGTCGCCATCGTGCTGGGCGGCGATCCCGTTGGCCTCTATACGGCTCATGCACCATTGCCCAAAATGACCGACCCCTATGCCTTTGGCGGCTTTCTGCGTAACAATGCGCTGGAACTGGTTAGAGCCCGCTCCATCGAAATCGATGTCCCTGCGCAGGCCGAAATCGTGATGGAAGGCTTTATCGATCCTGCTTCTGATCCGGTCGATGTCGGTCCCGTCGCGAATACCACCGGCTACTACAGCCCGGCTGAAAAAGTGATGCCTTTGAATCTGTCCGCCGTCACCCATCGTGCCAATCCGATCTGGCATGCGTTGATCCCGGCGGCACCACCCGCAGAAGCCGGTTTCTTCGCTCAAGCCACCGAACGTATTTTTCTTCCGCTGTTGAAGCTGATGGTCCCCGAACTCGTCGACATCCATTTTCCCGAAGCCGGTGCAGGCCGTTATCTGATGTTCGTCAGTATTCATAAATCCTATCCTCAGCAGGCCCGTCGGGTGGTCAATGCATTGTGGAGTCTGGAAAGTCTATTATCATTGAAGCTGATCGTCGTTGTCGATGATGATGTCAACGTGCA
>TARA_R110002124_G_scaffold90859_1_pt1 | contig 12441 bp, 8 predicted proteins | sample TARA_R110002124 | Tara Oceans TARA_R110002124 (sample SAMEA4397445) | marine metagenome | biome: Polar Biome; feature: [SRF] surface water layer (ENVO:00010504); material: water (ENVO:00002006), including particulate matter (ENVO:01000060) such as... | depth 5 m | reverse complement strand
GCGATCCAGACGGAAGCGTCTGGGTTGGCCGGCTGCTGTCACTCAGGGGGCTCTGGTGGGTGTGGTGATTGGTGGGATAATGAGGTAATTGGGGTCAGAGCACAAACTCCCATTGAAAATGGGCAGCTGTCGCTCAGTGTCTCGTGCGATACAATACGCGGTTGTTGGTAGCGTGCGGGTCTGGAGATAGTATGCATTGAGGAATAAGGGGACGGAGGCCATTTACACCCTGCCGTTAGCGGCTCAAGTCTCATCTGTGGGCGTCTCCAGCTCAATGTACAATCTCAGCATGTCTTTGTGCTGGATGCCGTTCTCAAGGATTGGGTCGGGATAGTTGAGTAAGAAATGATCCTTAAGCACCGAATCAACCCGAAAGCCAAGGCGCTGGTAGTAGGTCAACTGATAGCCGAACGCACCGGTACCTAACTCGACGCGCTGAATGTCTTTTGCTGCTAACTCGGCAAGAGCGAACCTGAGTACAGCAGAGCCTATACCCTGCTGCTGGAACTCTGGATAGACAGCGACATTAAAAATTTCTGCAGTATGTTCGCTTATGCGTTTAGCGACGCATGCTCCCACAATTCGACTATTCTGTTTGGCGACAAAACACCAGGCGTCGCTGAGGTAGGAATTGATTCTTTCCTCTGATGGGTCAGCTTCCAGCAATAGCGGCAAGGGTACTTCACTGGCTATAACCTCTGAATACTCCACTTGGATCTCCAGTCTCTATTGCTGCAACAGTAGGCGCTGCTGTGCTGCGTCCGGGGTAATTGGGTAATTGGGGTAATTGGGGTAATTGGGGTCAGAGCAAAAACTCTATGAGTTTTTGCTCTGACCCCAATTACCTGACCCCAATTACCCCGTGACCCCAAATATCTGTCAGAATTGCCAGCTAACATAACAGAGTGACACATTATGAAATACTGGGTTCCAATTCTTGCCCTGCTTGCGGCGCCTCTTGCCAGTGCCGCCCAGCTGGATGATGTGCTGTCGAAGTTCGAGGGTGCGACAGGGGGCGAGGAAGATTTTATGGCCAACGTCACCTGGTCTGCCACTCCGGACAAAGCCTACTATGCCTGTACCGAGCGAATGGATTTGCTCACGCTGGAGCTGTGGCTGGGCAGTGAGAACATCGTGCGCGCCAGAGGCGTTGCCGACCAACCTGTTCTCTATGGCACGAATGGCCCGATACAGGTGCTGTCCTATGTCAATGACGAGGGGGCACCGTCAATGGCCACTTACTTGATGCTGCCATCCGGTGAGACCCATATATTCAGGTTGAGCCCGGAAAAGCATATCGTAAAAGCCAGTAAGCAGTGGCAATGCAGTCCCGCCGAGTGGCGGGCGCCGTAACCGAACTCTGCAGCCCCAAAACGAAAACAGGGGCCTGGGCCCCTGAAAATTGCTTGTCAACTTTATAGGCCTATACAAGCCCTACAGTTTGTTAGCACCCGATAACGACATCCTCGCAGGCGTCACCGCGCCCGTCGGCATCGGCATCTTCCTGCCCGGGGTTGGCTATTTTCGGACAGTTGTCAGTGTTGTCAGGCCAGCCGTCGCCGTCGGTATCCGGGTCTTGCACTGGGTCACAGGCATCCCCCACACCATCGTTGTCTGAATCCGCCTGGCTTTCGTGGGCCACTGATGGACAGTTGTCCAGACCGTCGAGATGACTGTCGCTATCGCGGTTGATCGCCATACGTTCGCCGGAGCCCGGCGGCACGCAGGTGTACGTGATGGGCCCTTCCACAGCCGCAAGATCGCGCAGCCCTGCATCGGTGATGACGGTATTAACGTCAGAGATAAATAGCCCGTTGATCTGGCGCAGCCAGCCTCTCGGCTTACCGGCCACAGTCCCTTTGGCAATTAACTCACACTCCGTTGTTGCGCCACCCAGGATGAATGATTGGAAATCCGAGCTGGCCCGCGTCACAAGCAGGTCGATACGGGGGTCTGCAATAGCCCGGTTGGTGGAGGTCAGCGTCACCTGTTGCCCTACAATGGGCGCCAGATCCGTTGGGAAGACCGCGGCAAAAGCCGCCAGGTTGCGTTCTTCCGTATCGTTAGTATTGAAGACGCCTGCGGAGAGGAACGTCTCTATGGTGTCGTGAGAGCCATCGTGCAGGAACCCGAAGCCTCTGATCTGGTCGCCCTGATGCCCGTCCGTATCTGAATTGATATCGGAGGAGGAGTGCCCAAACATACCAATCTTGTGATACAGGTTGCGCATATGCGCGACCTTGAACGACTGGGGTTCACCTTCGAAGGTCTGGTCGCCCCGGGTGCCAAAGAATCCATTTTCAGGCTCAAGCTCGTGGCAGCCCTCGCAGGCAGCTACACCGTCGTTAAAGGGTGCAAAGAAATCGTCTTTGCCGGCCTGTTGAATCGGGGTCAGTGAGTTGTCCAGCGCGCGAACGGGGTTGGGTGGTAGCGTCAATTCCATCGCGAAAATCGTGAACTTGATCATGTCATCTGTCGATATGGTGCCTTGCATGCCCAGCAAGCCCTCGAAGGCGACAATGAAGTTGAAAAACGAGAATATCTCGGAGCAGTGCGCACCAGTTGGCTCCGCGCAGCCATCCTGCCCCAGGAAGCCATCAACCCGGTCGCCCCGCCAGTGAAGTGCGCCGTGCGTGGACATGCCGCGCAGCGTTTGCGTTGTCATCGGTCCCTTCATCGGGTGGAAGGTGGCGTCAATGCCCAGCGGAAGTCCAGGTGACGCTCTCTGGAAATTCGTTGTGATGTGTTCATCCGGGTTGCCCAGATTCCAGGCGAGCTGATCCATGTCACCGAAAATATGGCAGCTGGCGCAGGACGTTTCACCATTGCCGGAGGTGGCTACCGCGTCGTAGAGGAATGGCCGCCCATCGACCACGTTTTGTGGCTCGGGGTTGTGCAGGGCATGGGTCTCTACAATGCTGTTGTTGGACAGATCGATCACTTCGACCTGGTTGGCAAACCGCGTCAGTACATACAGGCGGTTGTTCGTTTCATCCAACACCATGCCGGCCGGGCCGCCGCCGGTGGCAATATAGTTTGCACTCTCTGCCGTGGGGTCAAAGTTGGCCTCAAAACTGGCCGCTTCAATATCCGGTGTATCGAACACCCCGATTTTTGCCGAGCCGAAGGCTGCCACGTACAGTTTTGAGCCATCACTGGATACCACGGGTTGCAGTGGTGTCGCGAGGCTGTGATTCTTTTGTGCGTTGATCGCGTTGTGATCTGCGCCTGGGTCGGTGTGCAGATTGTCGTAGTCAATATGCTGGTTCAGGTGCTGTGGATCCACGTTGCCGTTTGCGGGGTTCAAAACCGTGATGCGGGATTCTGAAAGATGCCCTTGAACGGTGCTGCCGCCATGATTGCCTGGGCCTTCAAAGATAATATGGTTGGGTAATTCTGTATTGGTCACGTAGACCATGCCCGTCACCGGGTTGACGGCCATGTTGAACAGGATGGTGCCCACGTGGTCGTACTCCACTACCGAATTGGCAGCGAGGGTGTTGGCATTGATCGAGAAGACATCATGATCTGGCAGATTGAAGTTAACGAAGCTGCTCCAGTTGGTGCCGTCGGCATCGAGCCAGTTGGTGCCATCGAACTTGACCATGGCACCTGTATCCGGGCGGGTATCGCCAGTGATATTGTTATTCGGGCCGGGCATATTGCCGTTCACGGTGGTCTCGTTGATTACCGTCGTCTGGTTGCCTGACTGATAGGCGGCGACGTAGACGGTGGTATTGTCCGCAGAGACAGCCAATGCGCGCGGTGTGTCAGCGAAGAAGCTGAGAATTTCATCCGGCGTGCCGCCAAAGGTGTTACCAAGGTCAGCGGTGTCAAACACCCACACATCTGCCCGGCCGATACCCGGCGTGATCAGTTGCGGGTCGCCAGCGCCAGGGACAGCGGCTATTGAGGGATCCACACGTTGTTGGCCCCGGTGCGCTGTCGTAATAAAGGCGCGTTCAACGGGTTGCCCCCCGTCTTCAGTCCCGGCAAATACGATGTCGCGGGGTTCATCACCGACCAGCAGAGTGCGCGTTACACGAAAGGGAGCAGTGGACAGATCGACGATACTCACGCTGTCGGACAGGTGATTCACAACCCAGAATTCCGTATTAGAACGGGCTGCCACTGCGACCGGCTCCATGCCGACTGGCACCGAGCCAAGCGGCAGCAGTGATCCAGCCACGACCGCGAATATTTCAAGGCGGTTATCCGGTGTGTTGACGACCGCCAACAGGCCACCGTCGGGGCTAATGGCGACAGGGCGTACCGGTCCGCTCTCGAAGGTGATAAATGAAGGCTGGGCCTGGGCTGGTGTGGTTGCAAATGCCAGACACGCCGCAATGGCAATGCATATTAGGGATGCGCGCAATACAGGCAGTGAGCCAATGCTCACAATTCTAGAATGTGTCATGAGAAATTATCCTTTTGTCGGACATCGATGCCGTCCGATCCAATTTTTATTTTAATGTCGAGAAAGCATAGCACATGGGGTAATTGGGGTCAGAGTAAAAATAAAGTGCTAGAGTTTTTGCTCTGACCCCAAATATTCTAGAAAGCTCGAAACTTTAACCCACCAGGGAGCGCGGGGATCATAATTCAGGGTGTTGTGTCCCGCATGCTCATCTACATGCAGCCACTTCGGGCCGTTATAGCTGTCATAGAGCTGCTGACCCAGTGCGGTCGGCACTATTTCATCACGTCCAGCCAACAGAAACGCGACCGGCCCTCGGTAAGAGGACAGCGCTTGTTGAGAATCATAGCGGTCCCGCAACAGGATTCGAACCGGCAGAAACGGATAGTGGTGTGCCGCAACATCCGTAAGGCTGGTGAAAGGTGTAACCAGCAACAGGCCCGCTACCTGATCCGGAAAGGCGGACGCCAGATAACTGGCAACGCCACTGCCCAGGGATTCACCGGTAATGAAAACCGGGTTCGAATTATCTGCCAATAGTAGTGCCAGCGCTTCTTTTGCACTCGCTGTAAAGCTGGCTTCCGATGGCGTGTCCTCTCGAGATCCGTATCCGGGATACTCGAACAGGAAAACATCCCACTGGTTTCCCAACTGCTGCAAGCCTGCGACAAAATACCCTCGGTTCAGCGCATAGCCGGCATTGCCGTGGAATACCAGCATTCGATAGCGCGCGTCAGGATTCTCTGGCGTTTTCCAGCCTATCGCCTGTCCTTCATTGTCGCGCCAGGCCTGCAGCCCAATGCGCGACGCCATTGCGTCCAGTACCTGCGCCTGCTCGTTGCTGGGAAAATAGATCAAATGGCGTTGCAAGGCAGTCAGCATAATAATTGCTACCACGGCAAACACGACAAGCGAGAGCGTCCGCCACAGGTATCTCCGATAAGTCCTCATGGCACAAAAAGATCGGGACGCATTGAATGGCACTGCCCTATGCGTGAGCGGTTGATAGGAATTGCGAAAGGCTGATTTCGTGATGATCCGATGGGTGCCACATGAACAAGCACCAGCGGATATCAGCCTTGATGAATACTAATCAGAAACTGGTGGGCGTTCAACGATTGCGTCATTGTGTAATTGGGGTCAGAGTAAAAATTATGGGAATTGGGGTCAGAGCACTTTAACACGATTCTATACCTTGAATTCATCGACGGCTTCGAGTCCTAAGTAAGTGTCACTCGACGCTGACGCCAATTTATAGGCAGCTCCTGACAGTTTTTACTCTGACCCTAAACTCTCCCAAACTCTCAATCCATATCCGCGGCTAGGAACGTCACAACAGCCCAGGCGGCGATATTCTGTTTCAGTTCATCGGGGTCGACTTTGTCGAGCGTATCATCGGCGGTGTGATGGTAGTCAAAGTAATCGGTGCCATCCTGTTTTAGTCGGAGAACGGGCACACCGGCATCCAGTAGTGGCTTGATATCGGGGCCGCCGCTGGAGGCCTCACCGCCTTTTTCGATATCCAGCGGCGTGAGATGCGGCATCGCTTTAGTCATCAACATTTCGTTCGTCGTATCAAAACGCCATACCGGGCCGGCACCGAAATCGGACTCTGACGCAAACAGGTGATTCTTCAGCTCATCCTGATGTTGCTCGGCGTATGCCTTGGCGCCCCAAATTCCCTGTTCCTCGTTGGCAAATAAGACCACCCGCACGCTGTGCTTCGGTCGCTTCGGTAGCTCGCCGATGAGCTGTGCTGCGGCGACGGTGATCGCCACGCCGGCGCCATCGTCAATTGCACCGGTTCCCAAATCCCAGCTATCCAGGTGTGCCCCTATTAATACAATTTTTTCTGCATCAACGCGGCCATCGATCTGCGCGATCACATTATGGGATTGACCGCCGGGCTGTTGCGAGACATCGATATCCAGCGCCACAATCAACCGTTCCTGGCGATCGAGTATGCGCTGTAACTGCTCTGCGTCGGGAGCCGACAACGCGGCGGCGGGTAATGGGTCATCCACACGGGATGACACACCGGCATGGGGAAAACGGTGGCTATCGGTACCCGCCGATCGAATCAGCGCGGCCACTGCACCTTTCTCTTTGCCGACAATACCGGCGGCGTAGCGATTGGGTACCACCTCGGCGTAGCCTGCGCCTTCGCGGTCCCGGAGCATTGGCTGATTGATGAATACTATTTTGCCCGCCACTAAATTCGCATCGGCCCCTTGCAGCGCGGCCAGATTGGGAAATGAGATTACCTCGGCACTGATCTCACCGTCGGTAGAGCCGCTATAACCCAACGCGGTGATCTGTAGCGGCTGGGGGTAGGGAGAAACCACCCGGGCCTGCTCCCGGTGGCGCTGCCAGATGGGAAAGCTCACCGGCTCCAGCCACACTTTATCGAAAACGCCGGCCTCTTCTGAGTGTTCAAGCAACGCCCTGGCCCAGCTCACCGCGCGCTTGTCTGCCTCTGTCCCTGCCAACCTCGGGCCAACCTCTGTTGTCAGCGATTCGACAATCTCCCAGCCCCGGTTGCTCTGAAGCGCTTTATCGCGCAGCATCGACGCCGTTGCATCCTGGTCATCGGCAGAGGCCAGTGATGAGAAGAGCAGTAGCAATAGGCAATGGCGGATACGCATGGTGAATCCTTTGTTAGGTATTTGCGGCGGTATTTGGGGTCAGAGTAAAAACTCCAGGCTAAAGCCCCGATAGCAGCTGAGTGTTTTTACTCTGACCCCAATTATGTTTTCCCTAGTTCTTCTTCTCAATTGTTACTTCGAGAGACCTGGACGTTCCAGCAAACCATTTCTGCACATACAAGCTGCCAACAATGGGTGCCTGTCCCTCGGGGGGCACCTCTTTATAGCGAACACTGTTCTTGGTCTCTTTTTCAATTTCAAACTGGATCGTCTGCTTCGCCATGTGCCACCTCTGATCGTCGGGATTCAGGGGCCTACCCTGATAGGCACAATCTAACCCATTTTGAGCGCGAACGTAGCTGGGCAGCGCGTTATTAGTCTCAGGTGTAGTCGTGCCGCTATTGCGCAACGTGAAAATACGCCTCGTATTTGCCGTCTTTCCACGATCTGTGGCCATATCGGCAGGCTTCCCCGGCAGCCGCCCAGTGGCGTGCGCCAGAAGGTGAGTGCCCGTTTACATTCTTGACCCGGCTGAAATCCTCTAGTACTTTCAGGTGCTGAGGGCAGTTGGGTGCATCATCGATACCGCAGTAGGTGAGCGCATAGGCCCGCTACATAGTAATTATAATTAGACGGATACGGAGCTATCATGACTCACACATTCGGTAAACTCTTGCCGGCAGTTCTTGTCGCCATGGCCCTTGGGGCCTGCTCAGACAACAATAATAACAACAACGATGGCGGTAGCAGCGAGCCCCCGGCCCCGACGCCCATCAGCATCGCAACGCCCAATGCCGATCGCTGTGAAATCCTGGATTCCGACAACTGCATGTTTCCGTGGCCCAGCAGCACATTTACCGTTGCTGATGAAGCCATGGTTACGGGTGTACGCGTCAATCTGAATCAGGAATCCATGCCCGCGAACAAGCAGGGTGTGAAGCTGGACCCGGCAGAGTGGAATCGCAACGATGGCTTTTCTCCCTCGCAGATGATTCTGGCGCAGGTGCCAGGCGTGGATCTGGACAGGACCGGCGCACCGCCCATTACCGATCTGGAACAATCCCTCAGCCCAGATTCGCCGGTGGTGGTTATCCGCGCCAGTACAGGTGAGCAGCACCTGATATTTGCGGAGCTGGATGCCAACACGGATGACCCGTCAGAGCAGGCCTTTATCATTCGCCCGATGGTGCAGTTCGAGCGCGGGGAGCGCTACATCGTCGCACTCAGAAACATGCGCGATGCGTCGGGTGAGTTGTTGGAGGCACCGGAAGTGTTCCGAGCGCTGCGCGATGACACCCTCACAGACAATGACGCTATCGAGGGGCGCCGCGAGTCGATGGAGGAGATATTCAGCATCCTGGCAGATGCCGGCGTGGCGCGTGATGAGTTGTACCTCGCGTGGGACTTTAACATTGCCAGTGTCGAAAATATTACTGAACGTATTTTGCATATTCGGGATGACGCCTTCGCCAGTCTCGGTGGCGCGGCCCCCGAGTTTACCGTCACTGAGGTGGTTGATCTGGCGCCCTGTTCCGAAAGTGGTTGTGAGAGCGGCCAGGACCAGTACAAGTCACGCACCATTGTCGGCACATTTGAGGTGCCGAACTACCTGAATTCCGACAGCGGTGCGCCGGGTTCGCCCTTCTTCTACGACACGCCGAATGACGGCCTGCCGGATCGGCTGAACGGCGACAATATGTTCACTGCGCGTTTTTACTGCAGCGTGGCGCGCTCTGTAGCGGAGGACTTTGACGTCGCGCCCAAGGCAATCGCGCGGCCTTCGCTGTACGGTCACGGCCTGCTGGGTAGCGGTTCCGAGGCGTTGCGCGGCACCGGTGCCAACGTCAATATCATGGCGGACAACCACCAGATGATGTTCTGTGGTTCAGACTGGAGCGGCTTCTCGTCAGAGGATGCGGGCTATGCCATCCAGGCGTTACAGGATTTCTCACTGTTGCCGGCTTTCTTTGATCGCCAGCAGCAGGGCCTGCTGAACTTCATGTACCTCGCCCGCCTGCTCAAACACGAAGCGGGACTGCGCAGTGATCCGGCCTTCCAGGCAGGCGGTATCCCGGTGTTCGATAACAGTACGGTGTACTACGATGGCAATAGCCAGGGCGGTATTCTGGGCGGCGCGCTGATGGGCGTGATTCAGGACGTCACCCGCGGTGTGCTGGGCGTGCCTGGCATGTCCTACAGTATGCTGTTGCGTCGCAGTATCGATTTTGCGGTGTACAAGCCTTTCTTCTCTGGCGACGGTACCGGCGATACCGGTGGTGGCTATCCCAGCATCAAGGATCAGAGCTTTCTGTTGTCCATGGCGCAAATGCTATGGGACAGAGCCGAGTCCAGTGGCTATGTCTATCACATTGAGCACCACCCGCTGCCGAATACGCCAGCGCATGCCGTGCTGATGCAGGTTGCCTATGGCGATCACCAGGTCAGCATGTGGACAGCGGAACTTATGGCGCGCAGCATCGGTGCCAAGCTGCGTGTGCCGGCTGTGGAGGCGGGGCGTCACCCGGACAGCAATCCGTATGTTGCGCTGGAACCGGTACCTGCTGGCGACTTCGCCGGCTCAGTACTGACGATATGGGATAACGGCCCGGAAGGTGGCGGTTCGAATAACGGCGGTACCGTAGCGCCGCCGATCACCAACCTGCCCCCGTTTGAGCCGGATTTTGGTTACGATCCCCACAGTCTGCCGCGCAAGGACCCCAACGCTCAGGAGCAAAAATCTTACTTCCTGATGCCCGATGGTGAAGGCAAGTTTGTCGACACCTGTAATAGCAGCCTGCCCTGTACCACCGATGGCTATGTGCCCGGCGGCGGCGCGTAATCCACGTCACTTATGCCTGTTCCAAGGCCGACGCTGCCCGGGGTTCGTTCCCTGGGTAGCCGCTTGCTGCACACCGCATCCTCGTGTAGCGACCGGTTGAAGTTATCGTGCGGGAATCCAACACGCGGTACCTGTAAAACGTAAGTTGCGTTGCACACTTACAAACTGCCCTCGGTGTGATCGGAGTGAGTGTTATGTCTGTTGGTGGCTCAAACCTCAACCCCTCCCGCGTAATCCCACGCGAATATGTAACCGCATTTATTCTGGTGACCAGCCTGTTCTTCATGTGGGCGATCGCGCACAACCTTAACGACATTTTGATTCGCCAGTTCCAGAAGGCGCTGGATTTGTCTCGCGGCCAGGCGAGTTTTGTCCAGGTGTCGTTTTATCTGGCCTATGCGTTTGCCGCGATACCGGCCGGTTACGCGATGAAGAAGCTGGGCTTCAAGCGGGCGATCCTGACCGGGCTGCTGCTCTACGCGCTGGGCGCTGCGCTGTTCTATCCGGCGGCGGAAGTGGGCAATTACAGCTTCTTCCTCGTGGCGCTGTTTATCATCGCCATCGGTATTGTCTTTCTGGAGACGTCGGGCAGCGGCTACATTACGCTGGTGGGTGATCCGGCGACGGCGGCGCGGCGCATCAATTTTGCGCAATCCTTTAACGGGCTGGGTGGCTTTGTCGCCCCGCTCATTGGGGGCGTGTTTATTTTCTCCGGCATAGAGCACACGCCGGACGCCATCGCCGCGTTGTCGCCTGCGGCGCTGCAGGAGTACCGAACGCTGGAGGCGCGACAGGTGCAGCTGCCTTACCTGAGTCTTGCTGGCTTGCTGGTGTTTGTCGCGTTGCTGGTGGCTGTCACGCGTTTTCCCGCCCCGCGCGCCCGCACCCGTTCCGCGGGCAAGCCCACACTGGACGGCGTCTTTACCCACAAAAGTTTTGTCTGGGCCATCGTGGCGCAATTCTTTTACGTGGGCGCGCAGATTGGCGTATGGAGTTATTTTATCGATTTCACCAAAGAGTTGACGCCGCTGACGCCGGAGAAAACGGCCGCGTTCTATCTCTCAGCCAGCCTGTTGTCGTTCATGGTCGGACGCTTTATCGGCACCTACCTGATGAAGTTCATCGCGCCGCGCACGTTGCTGGCCCTTTACGCGCTGATCAACATCGGCCTGGTTGCTGTCGCCCTGATCTCCGGCGGTATGATTGCTGTGGTCGCGGTGGGTGCCACCAGCTTCTTTATGTCGATCATGTTCCCCACGATTTACGCGCTGGGCCTTGAGCACCTCGGCGATAAAGCGGAGATGGGGTCATCGCTGATCATCATGACGATTATCAGCGGGGCTATTATTCCGCCGATGATGGGCTACCTGTCCGATATCCTGTCGGTGCAGTGGGCGTATGCAGTGCCGCTGGGCTGTTACTTTATGGTGTGGTTGTCCACGCGGCTCGGTGGGCTGGAGCAGAGAGGGCGGCAGGTCGTGGAGCAGCCGGCCTGATGTGTGTAGATGGCGGAACTGGAAGTGCCTATGAGTACGATTGAGCGAGTAGAGCTGTCGATGGTGGATCTGGTGCCGAGGGTCAAGCGTACCGATGCGATCCAGAGTTTTGTCAGCCAGGAAACACCGCTGGTGAGGATCTTCGATTCCGACGGTGCCGAGGGCGTGGGGTACAGTTACACCATCGGCTCGGGTGGCAGCTCGGTGATGGGCTTGCTGCGCGATCACCTGGCGCCGCAGCTTCCGGGCCGCGACCCTGCGCATATTGAGGCCATCTGGCGCGATCTGAAGTTCTCCACGAACGCCACTACTACCGGTGTGATCACGGCGCTGGCGTTGGCGGCGATCGATACCGCGCTGTGGGATCTCAAATGCAAGAAAGCCGGCCTGCCACTGCATGTGGTTGCGGGCGGCGCGAAGGATAGGGTGGGGCTGTACACGACGGAAGGTGGGTGGCTGCATATCGAGCAAGACAAGCTGGTGGAGGATGCCCTGGCAGCGCAGGCAAGCGGCTTTGGCGGCGCCAAGGTCAAGGTGGGCAAACCGCATGTGGCGCAGGATGTCGAGCGCATCATGGCCGTGCGCGAGGCCGTGGGGCCGGCCTGGGAACTGATGGTGGATGCCAACCAGGCTTTCACCGTGGACGAGGCCATTCGTCGCGCGCGGTGTTTTGAGCCGGCGGATCTGGCGTGGCTGGAGGAGCCCATGCCCGCAGAGGATGTGTCGGGGCACGAGCGCTTGTCGCAAGCCACCACACTGCCGATCGCGATTGGTGAATCCGTGTATTCCATCGGCCATTTCCGCGAGTACATGCAGCGCGGGGCCTGCTCAATCGTGCAGGTAGACGTCGCCCGTATTGGGGGCATCACGCCCTGGCTGAAAGTAGCGCACACAGCAGAGAGTTTTAACCTGCCGGTATGCCCGCATTTTCTGATGGAGTTACATGTCTCGCTGGTGTGCGCGGTGCCCAATGGGCGCTGGGTGGAATACATACCCCAGCTCGATGAAATCACCGAGCAACCGCTGGTGATCGAAAACGGCCAG
>TARA_R110002124_G_scaffold71959_7_pt1 | contig 12526 bp, 9 predicted proteins | sample TARA_R110002124 | Tara Oceans TARA_R110002124 (sample SAMEA4397445) | marine metagenome | biome: Polar Biome; feature: [SRF] surface water layer (ENVO:00010504); material: water (ENVO:00002006), including particulate matter (ENVO:01000060) such as... | depth 5 m | reverse complement strand
TCTGGTTTAAGATCGGCTATACGGCTGTGCACAAAATGCTTCAACTCCTCCAGGTATTCATCAACCGGGTGCCCGGTAAGATAGAGTCCCAGCGTTTCTTTCTCACTCCGCAGGCGCTCCTTGGCACTCAGCCCCCGCTGCTGCTGAAAGCTCTGATAGCCAATTTCCGGGGCACTTTCCCGGGGTGTGTCACCGAATAGGTCTGTCATGCCGGAATCTGTATTACGGGAATTTTGCTCAGCCATTTTCACAGCTTCTTCACTGGCTGCCAGCATCACTGCCCGGCGATAGCCGATCTCTCCTGTTGGTCCGATGGCATCCAAAGCCCCGCACCGTATTAAAGCCTCCAGGGCTCGCTTATTGAGCTTGTGGCCATCAACGCGGGCACAAAAATCAAACAAGTCGCCGAACGGGCCGCCCTCCTCCCGCGCAGCTATAATGCTGTTGACTGGCCCCTCACCAAGCCCCTTGATGGCGCCGAGCCCATAAATCACTTCATTGTCATCAGAGACAGTAAAGGCAAATCGGCCACGATTGACATCCGGTGGTAACACAACGAGATCCATCGCCCGACATTCATCAATCAAGGTCACCACTTTGTCGGTATTCTGCATATCGGCTGACAACACGGCCGCCATAAATTCTGCAGGATAATGGGCTTTCAGCCACGCCGTCTGGTAGGCCAGCAAAGCATAAGCGGCGGAGTGAGATTTGTTAAAACCGTAGCCGGCAAACTTTTCAACAAGGTCAAAAATCCTCACTGCAAGCTCGGGATCTATCCCCTGTTGGCGAGCACCCTCTTCGAAAATACTGCGCTGCTTGGCCATTTCTTCGGGTTTTTTCTTACCCATAGCGCGGCGCAACATATCAGCACCACCCAGCGTGTATCCAGCCAGTACCTGAGCGATCTGCATGACCTGTTCCTGGTAGACAATCACACCATAAGTCGGGCCCAGTACCGGCTTCAGCGACTCATGCTGAAATTTTGCATCCGGGTAGGCCACCTGAGCGCGACCGTGCTTGCGATTGATGAAATCATCCACCATACCGGACTGCAGTGGACCGGGCCTGAACAACGCTACCAACGCGACAACATCCTCAAAACAGTTAGGCTCCACCCGCTTGATCAGATCTTTCATTCCCCGGGATTCAAGCTGAAACACCGCGGTCGTTTCCGCACGGCGCATCAATCCATAGGTTGCCGCGTCATCCAGCGGAATGGCGTCAATCGCAATGGGGGGGGTACCGACCTTCGCCAGACGTTGATTGACCATTTTAATGGCCCCGTCAATAATGGTCAGTGTTCGCAAACCGAGAAAGTCAAATTTCACCAGACCCGCTTTCTCCACATCATCCTTGTCAAACTGGGTTACCAACCCCTCGCCGTTTTCATCGCAGTACAGGGGCGCAAAATCTGTCAGGGTAGTTGGCGCGATCACAACACCGCCGGCATGCTTGCCCACATTGCGGGTTACACCTTCGAGCTGGAGCGCCATCTCCCAGATTTCCTGAGCTTCTTCATCACTTTCAAGAAACTCTCGCAGGACCTCCTCCTGAGCAACCGCTTTTTCCAGAGTCATTCCGATATCCGGCGGAATCATTTTTGATAGTTTATCTGCCAGGCCATAGGCCTTTCCCTGCACGCGCGCCACATCACGAACAACTGCTTTAGCCGCCATGGTGCCAAATGTGATGATCTGGGAAACCGCATCCCTGCCATAGCGATCCGCCACATAGGCGATCACCCGATCGCGATTATCCATACAGAAGTCAATATCAAAATCGGGCATCGATACCCGCTCGGGGTTGAGAAACCTCTCAAACAGTAGGTCGTATTCAAGCGGATCGAGATCGGTGATGCCCAGCGCGTAGGCCACCAGTGAACCAGCACCGGATCCCCGTCCCGGGCCGACTGGAATATCGTTATCTTTGGCCCACCGGATAAAATCCATGACAATGAGGAAATAGCCGGGAAAGCCCATCTGGATGATGATATCCAGTTCAAAGCGCAACCGGTCAAGATAGACTTGACGTTGAGACCGATAATCCGGAGCAGACGGGTCCAGCAGTCTGCCCAGACGTTTATCCAGGCCGTCGAAGGAGACCTTTTCGAAAAAACTGTCCTTCGTCATACCCTCTGGAATCGGGTAATCCGGCAAAAAGTGCTCACCCAGTTTTAAATCCAGTGTGCAACGTTTGGCAATCTCAACACTGTTTTCCAGTGCTTCCGGCAAATCGGAAAACAATTCGGCCATCTCTTCCGGTGAACGCAGGTATTGTCGATCACTGTAACGTCGCTCTCGGCGAGGATCACCGAGTACTCGGCCCTCGCCAATGCATACCCGCGCCTCATGGGCTTCAAAATGCTCACTGTCAAGAAAGCGGACATCATTCGTTGCCACCACAGGACACTGGTACGTTGTGGCAATGGGTAACAATTCATGGATAAAATTTTCCTCATCCGATCGACCGGTTCTGGTGAGCTCCAGGTAAAATCGATCCGGGAAATCGGCCAGCCAATCCTGCAGCAGCTCTTTGGCATAATCCGACTTACCTGAAAGTATGGCCTGGCCCACATCGCCCAGGCGACCTGACAGAACAATCAAGCCCTCACTTGCCTCACTAATCCACTGGCGTTCAACATAGGGGACACCCCGGTGCTGCCCCTCCTGGAAGGCTCGTGAAATGAGCTTGGTCAGATTGCGGTAGCCCTGCTGATTCATTACCAGAAATGTGAGGTTGGCAGGCAAACCATCGGGAACAGGGCTGCTCATCTGCAAATCTGCTCCGCAAATGGGTTTAACTCCGACGGCCTGAGCGGCCTGATAAAACTTGACCAGTCCGTAAAAGTTGGTGACATCCGTCAATGCAATTGCGGGCATACCCAGCTTAACCACCTGTTGCACCAGCGGCTTGATCCTGACCATTCCGTCAACCAGCGAATATTCACTGTGCAGGCGGAGGTGCACAAACGATGTTTTCACGTTGGATATTCTCTCCTGTGTTTTGATCGGCACTGACTTCGAACTCTAATCGTCTTCAGGAACCGGTTTTGCTGGCATTTGGTTTGCGCTTGGCAGTTTTGGGAATTCTGACCTTACGGATAACCTGTGCACCTGCCTCATCACACTGTTGAGTCGCCGCACAGCGCAGCTCATCCAGAGAGCGCTGCCAACAGTCCTCCATAAACTGGGGATCGGGCAGGATGTCCCTGTCTGACTGGAATGAGACGCTAATGCGACCATCGTAGCTCACGGCGTTGAACATCAGTGTCAGCCCTTCCACCAACGGCGCCAACGCAGACACATAGACCAGCTTCGCCCCACGCATATAAAGTGGACACTGTGGGCCCGGAACATTGGTCATGACACAGTTGCCGATCCCCGCCAGTGTTTTTCGCGACAAATGGCTGTGCGTGGCCATGCCAATACCCAGCGCCATGGTAAAGGATGGCATGTGCCGAGTAATGTCGGTCATATCTTTTGCTCCCTGTGCTTCCTCGAGAGCAGCACTGGTGGACGTATCCCATTGAATCGCTTCAAGCCTCTCCAGTGGGTCAACCACCTGCGTATGTAGCGGCGGTGTCATCACCGCCATGGTTTGTTTGCCTCTGTGGTCTTTTTTGTTCTGTCTGACCGGTACTATCGCGCGCAGGGAATGATACGGCAGCTCGTCTTTGTCTTGCAGGTAATGGTGCAATGCGCCCCCGCACAGGGCCAGCAATACATCATTGACGGTGGCACCATTAACTGCACGCTTGATGGAGCGAACATCCTCAAGGGAAAAATCCACACCACCGAATACCCGGTGAGGACTAACGTGATCTCGATTGAAACGGGTTTCAGGCCTAACAACCGTTTCCTTCGGCTCCATATCCTGTCTCAGGGTTTTCGCGAGCAGTTTTTTGCCAAATGCCGGTAACATGTTGACCAAATCAAAGCTGGTTTCAAAATTATGCCGGGTATTGTTCACCAGGGTATTGACCAGCAGCGTCCCCAATTTCGGCTTTGGCTGTGGTTTCCATTGCCGCTCTATCATTTCTCTACCCGGTTCCGGTGACTTGTCATGGAACAAGCCAGCCAGATCAATGGCCGCCGCACCGTCCACAGCACAGTGATGAATTTTGGTATAGATAGCGAACGAGCCCTTGGGCATTGAGGGAATATTGTCCAGACCTTCTATAACATACATCTCCCACAAGGGCCGGGACATATCCAGGGGCCGGGAGTGCAATCGGGCAGCGAGGATGCAGAATTGTCGCCAATCCCCAGGCTTTGGTAACGCAAGATGCCGAACATGGTATTCGAGATCAAAATTTTCATCATCCACCCAGTAGGGATGATCAACATCCAACGGCATTCTCATTAAGCGGGAGCGGAAGACGTGTGATATATCCAGGTGTTCCTCGATATGTTGCAATATACTTTTGAAACGAACCGTTCCGGTTTCAGCAGTGGATTGATCATAAATATAGAGCAACCCCAGATGTCCGGGTGTAGAGGGTGTCTCAGCGTAGAGATAAACCGAATCGTGACCACTTAACTGTTTCATTGAAATTCCCGTATTAAAGCCAATATATCAACTGGGGATTGACCAGCAGCGATAGTCATAGGGATTTTGCGGGCAGACAAGCACTTCTTTTGTAGGCTATTGCCACTTTCCAACCAAATAGGTGGCGGGCGTAGGCAGGCCTGCCTGGCTCTAGAAATAAAATTACGGTGGTTACCTACTTGCGTGCTGCCCCCTAGCATAGCAAAAAATCCCGCTTCGCAGAGTCCGACAGCCGATATCGATCTGGGAAGATTCACTGACGATCAGGTCAACACGCCCTGACGGGCTGACAATAAACTTTTTACCGGTTCAAAAGATTTTCGATGAATTAGGCAAGGGCCCAGCAAAGCAATAGCCTCGCGGTGCGCTCTGGTTCCGTATCCTTTATGGGAGGCAAAGCCGTACCCCGGAAAAGCTTGCTCCGCCAAACACATTTCAGCATCGCGACAGACCTTTGCCAATATAGATGCCGCGCTGATTGCCGGAACTTTATCATCGCCGCGGACAACCGCTTCAGCTGCATAACCCCAGTCTGGGAGCCGGTTTCCATCGACGGCCACATACTCAGGTCTCAGTGTCAGACCATCGACTGCCCGCACCATGGCCATCAAGGTAGCGCGAAGAATGTTGTATTGGTCAATCTCGTCCACAGAAGCTCTGGCGACATACCAGCTGAGCGCTTTTTCCCTGATCTCCTCAGCCAACTGATTTCGACGGGTAACAGAAAGCTTCTTGGAGTCGGCCAGACCAGCCACTGGCCTGCGGGGATCGAGAATCACGGCAGCCGTAACAACATCGCCTGCCAGTGGCCCTCGACCAACCTCATCGACCCCGGCCAGCAATTTCCCCTGATAACGAAGCTGGTAGCCAGTCATCGCCCGCGTTTCTCCAACAGGTCCACTAATGCCTGTGCCGCGGCTCGGTTGCCACCGTGGCGAAGCGTTTGGTGAAGCTCAGCAAATCGGTGTTGCAGCGCTAGAACTTTTTTCTCGTCCAGGAAATACGTCAACACGGCTTCGCTTAGATTATCCACAGTGGCCTTATCCTGAAGCAGCTCTGGCACCAGTGTTTCCGACGCAAGCAAATTCGGTAACGATACCCAGGGAACTTTCAGCATTCGGGAAACCAGTGCATACGTCCATTTACCCAGACGGTAACTCACTACCATGGGCTTGTTGAGCAACATTGCTTCTAATGTCGATGTGCCGGACGATAACAGCACCACATCTGCCGCGGCCATGGCCAGATGGGATTGGCCTTCGAGCAACGTGACCGACAGCGCAGGGTAATCATTCAGCAGGGCATTTAACTGTTCCAGACGGTCATGGCTGGCGGCGGGGACAACCAGGTGCAAACCGGGCAACTGCCGACGACAGCTTTGTGCCACCTCAAGGAACAGTCGACCCAGAGAATCGACTTCAGAGGCCCGGCTACCCGGCATCAATGTCAATATACGACCGGCTTCCGGAAGATTGAGCGTCTTGCGGGCCTGTATGCTGTCTGTAACGAGAGGGATTTCCTCGGCGAGGGGGTGGCCGACAAAAACCACCGGGACATCATGCTGTTGATAGAAGTCTGCTTCAAACGGCAGAAGTGTCAGCATTAAATCCACGGCACTGGCTATTTTTTTAACCCGACTCTGACGCCAGGCCCAAACGGAAGGGCTGACATAATGTGCCGTCAACAATCCCTGTTGCCTGAGTTTTTTTTCAAGCCCCAGGTTAAAGTCCGGAGAATCGATACCCACCACCAGATCAAATCGGTTGTTGGTAAAGTGTTGATAGAGATGGCGACGTATCCCGAGTAATTCAGGCAACCGTTTCAGTGGCTCAATGAAGCCCATAACTGACAGACGATCCATAGGGTATAAGGAGCGGAAACCCTCGAACAACATCTTATCACCACCAATGCCCTCAAATTGTGCATCCGGGTAGTGTAATTTTAGAGATCTGATGAGGCCCGCACCCAATTGATCGCCGGATGACTCCCCGGCAACCAGTCCAATTTTCAGGGGTGATGACATGGGCTAACGAAGAATACCGCGTGAAGAGGCGCGAACAGAGTCAACCAGTAGTTTTACCGCAGGCTGCTCCCTGGCCAGGCTGTCCAGTAAATCAATAGCTTCCTGCAGGCCATACCCCTGCCGGTAAAGAATTTTGAAACCCTGTTTGATGGCCGCAATCGCTGCCCTGTCAAAACCGCGCCGTTTGAGTCCTTCAACATTGATGGTTCTCGCCTCAGCTGGTGAACCAGCTGCCATGACATAGGCGGGCAGATCCTGGGTTAGGTAGGCGGCAGCACCGGTAAAGCTATGGGCACCAATGGACACGAACTGATGGATCAGCGCATACCCGGAAATAATCGCCCAGTCACCCACGTGAACATGTCCCGCCAAAGACGCATTATTGACCAGGATACAGTTGTCACCTACAACACAGTCGTGACCTATATGTACATAGGCCATCAACAGGTTATTGCTTCCAATTGAGGTTAGGCCCTTGTCCTGAATGGTACCCCGATGGATAGTCACGCCCTCCCGAATGATGTTGTTATCACCAATTTTTAGACGGGTCGGTTCACCTTTGTACTTCAGGTCAGGCGTATCTTCGCCAATCGTCGAGAACTGAAAAATTCGATTGTTTTCGCCAATCGTAGTCAGACCCCGAATCACCACATGGGAATGAATCACCGTGCCAGCCCCGATAATGGTATCGGGGCCGATCAAGGTCCAGGGGCCGACCTGAACGCCTTCACCCAACACAGCGGAGGGGTCAATAATGGCGCGGGGATCAATGAGAGACATAAGCTAATAGGTTTTCAGGGCGCATAAAATCGTCGCCTCGCAGGCCAGTTCACCGTCAACTGTTGCGCGGCATTTAAATCGCCAGATTGTCCGCTTGACGGAGTCAACTTGGGCCTCAAGCATCAACCTGTCCCCTGGAATCACTTGCCGTTTAAAGCGGACCCCATCAACGCCAGCGAACAAATACAGTGCGTTGTCATCCGCATATTTATCCTCAGTTACGAACCCCAACACACCGGCAGCCTGAGCCATGGCTTCAATAATCATCACACCGGGAAAAATCGGGACGTTGGGAAAATGTCCGTTAAACACTTCTTCATTGGCGGTAATATTTTTGTAGGCAAGAATCCGCTTTCCTGGATCAAGCTCTACCACCCTGTCTATCAGTAGGAAGGGGTAACGGTGCGGCAACCGCTTCTTTATTTCAGTAATATCCATCAGCTTTTCTCAATATTCTACAGGGCGACAATAACAGTGGCGGCTATAATTTTTTTTCCAGCTTCCTGACTCGCTGAGCCAGGTCATCCAATTGGTTGAACCGAACTGCATTTTTTTTCCATTCACGGGTTTTACTAAACATTGTGCCGGATGAATATGAACCTGGCTCTAGGAGCGATTTTGTCAGTATGGTTCCACCGGTTAAATGGGAGCCGTCACAGAGTGTGATATGGCCCACACAACCGGCTCTGCCGGCAAAAGTACAGTTTTTTCCGATAATTGTACTGCCTGATATGCCGGTGAAGGCTGCCATGGCAGTATTTTCGCCCACCTGAACGTTATGAGCTATCTGAACGTGGTTATCTACAATAACACCATCTTTAATAACCGTATCAGCAAGTGCACCACGATCTATGGTAGTACAGGCACCTATTTCGACATTGTTGCCAATCACAACACCACCAAGCTGATGAATTTTGATCCAGCGCCCCTGATGTTGAGCAAAACCGAAACCATCCGCACCGATAACGGCACCACTGTGAACCGTCACAAAGTTACCCAAGACAACACTGTGATAGATACTGACATTAGCGGCAATTCGACAGTTTTCGCCAATCGCGACGTTGTTATCGATAATGGTACCGGCGCCAATCCGGGTGTTGGCACCGATCTTTACGCCTTCACCAATCACCGCTAACGGGCCAATCGATGCGCTTGGATCGATATTGGCACAGTCCGCCACAACAGCGCGGGGATGGATGCCCACGGCGGCAACCGGTGCGCGATCGAATAAGGCGGTTGCCAATGCATAACCGAGATAGGGGTTAGCTACAATCAGCATTTGGCCGGAATAGTATTCCGCCATTTCCGAACTCAGGATGACGACCCCGGCCTTTGTTCTCTCCAAGTCTTGGCGATAAGCGCTGTTGGCAAGAAACGCCAATTCATTCGCACTTGCCAGACGGAGTGTGTTGATACCGGAGATGCGGAAATCATTGTCGCCGCACATGTCGGCACCAATATGCTCGGCGATATCCTTAAGAGAATAACTGACTGTCACCCTCAAGAACCCTCTATTTGATAATCAACAGACTTACTTTGTCTTTTTATTCAAGCGATCGGTAAGCTTGTCAGTGATATCCAGTGAGGGAGCCGCAGTGACCACAGCCTCAGCATTGATCAATAATACGATCCCTTCCTCATCGACGACTTCCTGGAGAGCCTCGGCAGCTTTTGGACGCAATTCCTGAACAATACTGTTCTGTAGATCTTTTTGGTCCGCCTTGATTTTTCGGGTTATCAGCTCCAGGTCGGCACGGTAGTATTCCATTTTCTTCTGTGCCTCTTCTGCTTGCTCCTGTGACCAAGTCATGCTTTTGCTGTCAACTTCCTGTTTCAGTGACTTCATGTCGGCAACCGTACTCTCATATTTTGCTTCAAGACCGGCGTAATCCGACTCACCCTGCTTCTGTTTCAGGCGCGCCTTGGCCACATCAGTGCCAAAGATTGCCCTGCCAAAATCCACAATGGCAATATTACCCTCCGCCGCATTGCCTTCAGCCGAAAATGCAGAGACGCTACACAGGGCGACGGTGATAATGAATAACTTTTTTACTAGGCGCACATCTATTCTCCATTCGTTTTAATTAAATTATCAGAAAGTCTGGCCAAGCTGAAACTGAAAGACTTCACGCTCGTCCTCTTCGCCAGCGTTCAGCGGGAAGGCGATACTGGCCGTTATGGGCCCGAAGCCACTGATCCAGGTGCCGCCGATACCCACCGAGTAACGGAGTTCACCGACATCCGGTTCCTGACAGAAATCTTCATCTCTGTCACCGCAGTCAGTATCAAAAACATTACCCGCATCAAGGAAAACAGCCGCCTGCAAAGATCGCTGGTCCTTGATAAAGGGAACAGGGAACATGACCTCTACACCGCCAGCAACCAGTACGTTACCACCAAATGGGTCATCGTCCGTTTCACAGGTACTCAGGTCATTAGCATCTGCGCAATTGAAGGGATTTACCGAGATATCTCGTGGGCCAAGTGTATTGTTCTTGTAGCCGCGCACTGAACCATTACCACCCCCATAGTAATGTTTGAAGAACGGAAATACCGAGGTGCCACCATAGCTCTCACCGTAACCTACATCGGCCCGCACTCGCATGGTAAGTGAAGAAGTCAGTGAGCGGTAATGTTGCCCTGCATAGGATGCCTTGTAATATTCCAGATCACTTCCGGGAATAGCCAGCTCTCCAGTCACCCTGTGAGAGGTCCCCGTGGTTGCGAGCCTGCCACGGTTAAGGGTGGAATAACCCCAGGATAGGCTGGTCGTAAAAGTATTAAAATCCTCGCCGTTCCGGTCAATAAATTCCTTTACCCCTTCAGAGGCAAATGCCCCCTCATCAATTTTCAGGTTTTCGAAGCCAAGGCCAAAACCGACGCTTGAAATCTCGGATATGGGGTAACCAAACGTCAGGTTGCCACCAAAGCTGTCCGTGGTGAAACTGGACAGATTCACCTCACCATAATCGGTCTTGCGGTAAAAAACCCCAAACCCCGCAGAGATTCCATCCCGGGTAAAATAGGGGTCAGTGGCACTAAAAGAGAAGTTGGTGGAATATTGACTACGGTTGACACCTATTCCGACATTGTTGCCGGTACCGAGAAAATTGCGCTCCTGAATATTGCCACCGATCACCAAACCGTAGGTTTGGGCAAAACCCAGACTCGCGCCAATACTTCCCGACGGCTGCTCTTCTACCGTGTAAACCACATCAACCTGGTCATTCGTGCCCGGTACCTGCTGGGTATCTACGGTCACTTCTTTAAAAAAGCCGGTACGGTTCAGACGGGTTTTGGACTGCTCTATTTTCCTGGTCGAGGCAGATGCACCCTCCATCTGCCGCATCTCACGACGCAAGACTTCATCCATGGTTTTAGTGTTGCCACGAAACTCAATCCGTCTCACATAGGCACGCTTACCGGGATTGACAAAGAATGTCACCGTTGCGGTTTTGTCATCCTCATTAATCTCTGGAGAACCGTTAACCTCTGCAAATGTGTAGCCCTCGTTACCCAAACGCTGGGTAATGAGCTCTGATGTATTGGTCATCGACACTTGGGAAAATGTCTGTTCTTCTTTCAGCATGACGAGACGGCGAATTTCAGTCTCGGACACAATCAGGTCACCGGCCAGCCTGATTTCATCCACCGTATAAATATCACCCTCATTGATATTCACTGTAATAAAGACCGATTTGCGATCCGGACTGATGGTGACTTGCGAGGATTCAATACTAAACTTCAGATAACCGCGATCAAGATACCAGGATTCAACCCGCTCAATATCACCAGCCAGTTTTTCTCTGGAGTATTTGTCATCGCCAAACATCCAGGAAAGCCAATTCGTGGTTTTCAGTTCGAACAACCCCAGCAACTGATCTTTTTCAAAAGCACGGTTACCAACAATGTTGATTTTTTTGATTGAAGCGACCTGGCCTTCGTCCACAACAATATTGATAGCAAGACGATTTCTTGGCATTTCCTGAAGATCAGTAGTCACTTTCGCGCCATATCTACCCTGTGACACATACTGACGTTCAAGCTCTTGAGACATCCCGTCAAGAATGGATTGGCGAAATATTTGCCCCTCGGCCAGACCATTATCCCGCAGTGCTTTTAGCAGTTCTTCTGTTGGTATGGCCTTGTTGCCTTCCATCGTTATTTGAGCGACAGCGGGTCGCTCCTTGACAGAAACAATCAGAATGCCGCCATCTCGCGATATACGAATATCGTCAAAATAGCCCGTGCGAAAAAGCGCCCTCGTGGCACGGCGTACCGTATCGTCATCGACCAGATCGCCTACACTGAGCGGCATAGAGGCAAACACGGTGCCGGAAGATACCCGCTGCAAACCATCGATACGAATATCTTCGACCTGAAACACTTCTGCTCGAACCGAGACAGCCAGGAAAAAAAGGCACAACAATAGATAAAAGTGTTTCATTGGAGACTGATTTTCTCTCGATTCTTGTTGGTTACAGCAGCTACAGCCGCATCAGATCATTGTAGAGGGCGAGCAACATCAACCCAATCACTAGGAACATCCCAATCCGGAAGCCAATCATCTGGATTTTTTCGGACACCGGTTTCCCTTTTATTGCTTCTATCATGTAATACATCAGGTGCCCCCCATCCAGAACCGGGATGGGGAGCAAATTCAAAACACCCAGGCTAACACTGAGAAAGGCCAAAAATCCGAGATAGGCCGTAAACCCGTATTGGGCAGAAGCGCCCGCCACTTTAGCAATGGTGATGGGCCCACTCAAGTGTTTTGAGGAAATCAGTCCTGTCAGCATCTTTTTTACCGAGTCGAGTATCAACACAGACATATTCCATGTCTGCTCGACACCCCGACCGAGCGCCCCAAACAGGCCGTAATCAGTTTTTCTGACCATATGCTCAGGCCATTCCGGCATGCGGACGGACATACCCACCTGACCTATTGCCTTACCATCATCGTCATTGACCTGATTGGGCACTAGGTTCGTTGTAAAAATGTCCTCACCTCTCTGCACACTGAGCTCAATGGCAACAGCCGGTCTGGCCCGGACATAATTTACCCAACTGATCCAGTCGCCCATGACGGTACCATCGGCCTCTAATATTCTATCACCGGCAACCAGACCCGCCTGATCCGCCGGACCACCGGAAGTAATATCCTCGGCAACT
>TARA_R110002124_G_scaffold126756_1_pt1 | contig 12533 bp, 8 predicted proteins | sample TARA_R110002124 | Tara Oceans TARA_R110002124 (sample SAMEA4397445) | marine metagenome | biome: Polar Biome; feature: [SRF] surface water layer (ENVO:00010504); material: water (ENVO:00002006), including particulate matter (ENVO:01000060) such as... | depth 5 m | reverse complement strand
AGCATCGCGAACATCGGCGAGAACGCGACCACCGGTACCGCAACGACCAACATGATCCAGAACATCCGCCGGAAGCCGGCAACGTGATCGCCATGGCCTCCACCACCATGCTGGGGGTGCCCACCGTGCGGTTGCTGTGAATCGGGCATCCCGCTTTCTGCAGCACCCGGTTCATTGTGCTGCGAATGAGCGTCGTCGGGTGCTGCGTTCGCGGTACTGCCACTGTGGTTGTGAGCGCTCATTGGCCAATCCCTACTTTTGTCGTTTTACTCAGACTCGGCGAGTTAATTCGATTCGTGTTTGAGACCCGGCGAAGGTTCTTTCTGGGTGGTTGCTAGCGAGTAGCCGGCTTCTTCGACTGCAGAACGAACGTGCGCAGGATCAAGGGCAATAGAGCTCGAGACACTAGCTGTCGATACCCCATCCGAGACTAGAGCGACCGTCACTGCGAGCACTCCTTCGAGCGAACCAAGTTGCTCGGTCACGTTTGCGACGCAATGCGAGCAAGTCATCCCCTGAACTAGAACCTCTGTTTCGTATGCCCCGGAAGCGGGTTCACGCGCTGGGGCCGCGGATGCGGCGCAGCAGCTGCACCCAGACCCGTCCTTTAGGCCAAGGTCTACGCGATCGATTGAGGTCATGTTCTCTCCTTGTTGAAGTGTTGTCATGAACGAACGAGACGAGCTATCGCTTCGTTGGCTTCGCGGATTTTCTGGGCGGCGACAGATCCACCTTCACCGGCGGCTTCGGCAACACAGTGGCCTAAGTGGTCTGCAAGCAACGACAGCGCGACTGACTCCAGCGCTTTCGTGGCCGCAGACACCTGAGTCAGCACGTCGATGCAATATTTGTCGGACTCCACCATCCGTTCTATGCCCCGAACCTGTCCCTCGACGCGACGGAGCCGTTTGAGAACATCATCTTTATTCTGGGCATATCCATTCATGCACATGCCATACCCCCCTAGAGTATAAAATGTACAGTGTTCGGCTCGTGACCACACTGGGCAACTTGGTTCGGACGCGGAGCAGCCTCGGTTCAACCAGCTAGCGTTGATAATTCCGATCATCCCGTTGGCTTCGTTGCTCAGGCCGTGGGAGGTTAGGCGCCGTTACTGCTGAAGTCCTCAAGCGCGATCGGCATTGCCCCACTGGGATAGGTGGCAATTGTCGCCTGGCCATTCTCGGCGATCAGCTCGCTAGGCTGCCGAGATTCTTGGATCAGATTTTTGTGGACCCGGCCCGTCGCGCGACAGAGTGGGCCCTGACTTCAAGAACCCGATCTGAAGTCGCTTTTGCGATTTCACCAGTACACTGGGAATTTAGAACTTTGTCGAGCAATGGTCAGATTAGTCGTGCCCACATTTCACCCACACTTGGGGAGCAGCCCAGTCAACGTGGGGCATCGGAGTCGCGCCCAGTCACCAGTGTTCTGCAGCGATTTTGAGCACTTCCGCATAGTTCTGCGGGAATGGTTTTCGACTACGGATCAATAGGCCGGGGGTTCAAATCCCTCCGGGCGCACCAACTAAAACAGGTCTGATCAGCACTTCCTTGTGGAGTGCGGTCAGGCCTGTTTTGTGTTTGCCCACACTTGGAGAAGTTTTGGGCGAGATTCCGACTGAAATTCGGACTGAGTCACTCTTCCAGAACTAGCGGTTGCCTGATTTTTTTCGGACACGTGATAGGGCCTATTGACCGCCGGACAAAGCCCTAGTTGGCGAGCGAGCGATCAGTTACAGCGTCTAGATACGGGACTTGTAGATCGTCGAGCGAGATTTGGGGTGAGTGGTTGGTTTTTCCGCCCCTAAATATTGGAACGTCCCGATAGTTCGATCATGGCTGCCGTGGCCCTGTCGCGGGCGGCATTCCACCTCTCTCGTTCACGGCGCTCGGATCCGAAGTACTGGACCGCGGCGTCGCCGACTGAGCAGGCAGACGTGTACAGATAGGCCGAGTGCTGGATCGCGAGCTCAAGCGGATATCCAAAGCCGCCGTCGGGTCGGCGGTACATTCCGAGTGACGTGACGTTGCCGTGCGCGATACCAGATAATTGAGAGTAGACCTCACGGAGGGCCTCGTCTGCGGCCTCGGTCTTAAGCATCGGGCGCATCAGCATCTTGACCAAGTTCTCGGCGCTCGGCATTTTGGGAGCCGTCAAACCCAGTTCAGTAAGCGCGGTTGTGAGGCGTTGTGGATATGCTTCCGGATCGACGATCCCCCCTGTCGCGTCCTGAAACTTGGTTCTTACTCGCGCCGGATGGATCACGTCATGATGGCTGAGAGTAACGAGCCGCGTTACCAGCTCATCGAACGAGTCTGCCCGAAGAAGGTAGCTTGCGCGGGACATGTTCTCGAGGGCAGAGCGCACGACGCTAGCGAGAGCAACCGTGGCTAGCTGATGGCGAGCCCCCTCAACGTAGAACTCGACATGATCGACCGCACTGGTGCTAGTGACGAGCATGACTACGTGAGCGTCGTAGACGAGACTCGCGGGGCCGCCAGTCGCGAGATTTCGCTCGCTCCACATGTTCGTTTCGGCAGGTGATCCTGAACCGTCGGACCTATTTACGCCGGACGCTATCAACTCGCTGGCGATACTTGTGACTTCGAGAGTCGCGCCTGCGAGCAACTCAAGGTCGTGATCAGTCGGCGGCGGCGCAGGATTACCTCGATTGAAAAGAGTGCTCATGTGCTTAGCTAACCTCATAATTGACAATCCGGGATCGTTCGGGAGCGAGGGGTGGCTGGCTGAATCGGCCAACTGATGACGTCATCACGCTCTGCGTGACGGTTCTGAGCCCGTCAATTGCCAGGAAAAATCGCACAGGGGCAACTAGTTGCCCCATGAGGGCCAACTCACCGTCCAAATTTCGGTCTTCGGAATCAACCGCGCTAGGTCCTTGAAACCGATGTGGGCTCTTCTGATGTGTGAATGAGCGGGTCGCTACCGCTCAGTCATCGCTTCTTCCTTTTCTTATTGTTGTTTTTGCGCTTCCTCTTCGACGGTGGCAGAGGTGCGATCTTGATCCGGACAAACTGAGCTTTGAGCGTCGTTGATATGTATCCGATCATTACTGGGGTTCCAGCCGAGCCGATGGCGATGCCAAGTGCTCGGTCGCACGCCCACTTCGAAAGTACGGATTTAAACTCGTAACGCATCTGTCCTTCGATATCGGTGGCGTCACTGCCTTGTGGTGATGAGAACACGATGATCGACCCGGCTCCAGAGCTGCCGGCGAGCGACAAATTTTCGCCCCAGCGACGGTGGCTAGCAGCTGCCATTTGTGCCTTACCGACGACGGACCGAAGGGTGGCTCTCTGCGCCACGGTAAGGCCGAGCAGGTCAGCGGCCGCGACCGTCGCCCCGATCATGCGTGATGAGCTAAAAGCGCGTACCAGCACCGCGTTCGAAGGCTCGACTGAAAGTTCCGGCTTCGCAGCCTTGGGTCCGTCCCCTTGTTTGTATTCGTACCAAGGGTTGAGCATCGCCGTCGTGTAATCGTGGACACGCGAATTGGTCGGCTGTTCATCCCAGAGCAACTGCTCGTCGGGCCCTGGGGCCGGTGCAAGTGGGTGTTCCGCAGTGACCCGCGCAGGCTTGGGCTGGTGCTCGAGCGCCGTGTGGAAAAACAACATGACTAGGTCAAGCTCGTCAACGACGCGCCACCTAGCTGCCGACTCCGGGTCGGTCCTTCGGCGCAAGTAGAGAAGGAACTGGGATGGATCGTGGATAAGGTCAGCGATGATCGCCAAGTCGTAGGCCGAGACGATCCATGACGGGTCATCACGGGTCATGACTCCAGCCGCATCCAGATCGGCGATCTCGCTGCCGAGGGGTCCGAGGTCATCCAGGGTGACGACGATAGTGCGGACTTCGCGGACATTGCTGAGGTCCAGCCACGTGCGATCTCGCTTCCACAGCCCTCCGTTTGTGCGTATCAGCTTCGCTACGCGGCGGGCCTGTTGGGCACCGGCACCGATCGTTTTCTTGACCTCATTCTCGAAATAGTCAAGACGCGTGGAGCGAGCTTGTTGTGAAAATGACGCACCTTTGACCTCTACACAGATGGCGACATCGTCGATTAGGAAGAGCAAGTCTCCCTCGCACTCTTTGCCCACGGCCGTCGGCTTCTGTGCAGTAGGTCCAAGGTCGGAGGCTGTGAACCCTTGCTTCTCGGCGTAGTAATAGTACGCGAATGCGGCCGGGGCTACCTTGAGTATTTGGCTCAGGTAGTCGCCAGCGGTGGCTTCGGTTACCTCTCGGCGGTGGTCGTTGTACATCTGCTGAAGCACATCGCGGCCGAGGGATCGTTCGGTGATCTGCCGGTAGTTGTCGTCACCAATCTCGAGGCCGAGTTGGAGGTAGTTGCCCTCGTCGTCGCGAATCAGGGCGGCACCGGCGAATGGGCTCACCCCACTTAGATACGCCTCGACGGCTTCAACCGGGTCCCTCACAATGAATCTGACGCTGAAAAGGTGGAGGATTTTGTCCGTAATCTGGAGAGCAACCCCGCTGCGCCGGGCAATTTCCTCCGCAGTGAAAGATGCTCTGTGCCCTGGATGAGTCATGACCGATGCGTGAAGTGTGCGAAGTCGCTCGCGTTCCTCGCTGGTGGGGACTGCCTCGGACTCGTATAGCTCGCGCGTTTCGGAAGCTAATCTGTCGAATGAATCAAAGAGGTCCGTCGAATAGCCATCGATAATCGCATTTCGTACGTTCTGGAAGTCGACCCAAGTGAATTCCAATCGCTTAGTTAGCTCCTCGGCGAAAGCTCCCTGCCCGAACAGGCGCTGGTTTATCGCATCATCGATACTTCGGTAGTGCAGATTTCGAATGGACAAGCGTGTGAGCCGGTAGTTGGCACCGAGACGAGCCCACGGGTCTCCGGCTTTCTCGGCATCAGCGAGGGCGGAGAACGTGCCGACCTTGCCGATCCTCGCCCCCACGATGTGGAGCATCTCCATCGCTTGTAGGCCTTCATCGTCCCGAACCGCCGTGCCAACAGTACGAGCGCCACGGGAAAGAAGTGCGGTGCCCACGATCTCGAGCGTCTGCGGGCTAGCCGGTGTCGCCTCCTCTTCGTAGCCCATGCGTGCGGCCATGATCTCCCGGTTGCGGAGCAGCTCCAGTACATCGAATGCGTCGACTCCTTGGAGGCGACGGATGATCTTTTCGACGCCCTCTCGCACTATTTGAGGTCGACGGGCAGCGAAATCGGCCAATGACTCGCCGGGTCTCAGAGAAGCGCTCGCGGCAATAAGCTGACGTCGAAGCTCTTCGCTGCCTGCCACACCATTGGTGTATACCGTGGGTTTGCCCGCGTCGGTAGGGTTCTCTTCGATCATATTCTTACTTCTGATCTGCGGTTGCGAACACTCGTCGCTTTTTATCCGGAAGCGAGTCGTGCAGGAATGGCGGCAACCGCAGCTTGTTGGACGGACCTTCTACCAAGACCTTCGCGGCAAGAGGATCCGAAATGTATTCGACGAGTGAGTAGGCGAGCATCGCAGCGACGGCTGTTGTGTAAAGCGTGGCGTACTCAGCCCCGCCCCTCGGCTCGTGCCGGAGTTGAGTGCCTGATTCGGTCTCTTCGAGGTACGTGCTCACAGTGAGGTGAGTAGGATGCACGCTCAACGAAAGGTTCCGGTACGAGGTGCGGAGGAACCCTCCGCTGTCTAGATCCCACATCATGTGGGAGACGGGCGGCAGGCCTTTGCCGTCAGGTGCCTCGTGCGACTCCGCTTGTTTGCGAAATTCCTCGTCATCGAGATACTCGCTCATGGTCATGTAGTAGCCCTTGAAGTCTCGGTTCACATCTATGGCGAGCCGCTCCACTCCACCTTCCGTGAAGTAAGACCAATGCGCGGTGACTGCGTGTTCAAAGCTGCATCGAGCGAGAGCGGCAGCTTCGCGCTGGAACCCTTGATTGCTTAGCAGGACGTAGCTAGATGCGAACCGAGCTGCCTGCTGGCAGAGTCCGTAGAGCAATTGAAAATCTCTGGCTCGCTCTTTGGGAACGATGAACTCGTCGCGAGGTAAGTCGTCGGCGACCTTGCGAATCCAATCCTCTAATTCAGCGGCCGGGGGCTTCTCGGCATTAGGGGCGCTCACAAGCGCATCTTGAAGGCTTGAGACATCGGCATCGGCTCGCCCTTTCGTAACGCTTTCATGCGCAATGCAGCAGCGGCATCCTCGCGTTCCTTAGCGGCCAGTGCCGACTTGGCGCGTGCTTCTCGTTCCAACAGGAATGACGTACCCATGGTGACAGCAGTGCTCGCTACCCCGATGATACTGCCGAGCAGAAAGGCCTTCCACGGGTTCGCAGCGGCATCCATGAAGGGGAGTGCAATCAAGACAGCGACCACCCCAATCGCATACGTCGAGCCGCGGGCAAGCCGAATTAGCTTGCGGCGCTTCGCGTTGTCGGCATCCAGCCACGCATTGAGATCCGTGATCGCTCCGATCAGGTGGACTTCAAAAGTGTCCTTCTCGGGGGAGATGGGCATCAGCGCATACACTGAACCCAGTCGCTCAACTCGAAGCAGAAGTCGCCCCTCGCGGGTCGCGCGTCGTGAAAACCACGTGACAATGGGTATGCCGATTACCGCGAGTACGCCAAGCGCGGCGACGAAAATCTCTGACATGACACAAGGCTAGCGAGTCACAAGGACATTGCTGAGGGTTTTGACTCATGGCAGTGACGCCGGGTTTGGCTCGCGCGGGCTCAGGTGTCGCGGTTGGTTTTTACGAATAGTTCGCCGAGGAAGAGCGCCCGAACACCACGAGATGACACGGCTTGAAGTGCGGTGAGTTCGGGCCAACCGGTCGTCCTAGGTAGGCAGGGCTCACGGATCTCTCGAGACTTAGTTGCATTGTCTAGATGCGGGGCCAGGGTGGTGCGGCGAGCCGAGTTCTACTCGACGCTGGCGGGGCAACCCGTCCACATATTTCACCCACATCCGGCAAGCATTGTGCTCAGTTCGCGTCAGCAAGATCGCTCCCAGTCATCAGCGTTTGGGTGGAAATTGAGGGACTTCCGCGCAGTTCCGGTCACACGGCTTTCGGCTCCGGGTCAATAGGCCCGAGGTTCAATTCCATCCGAGCACACCGAATAAAACAGGTCTGATCAGCATTGCTTCGTAGAGTGTGGTCAGGCATGCTTTGCTTTTCCTCTTATGTCGCCCACATTTCGAAGGACGAGGCTTTCGGGTAAAAATAGGTGCATTGAGGTGCCACAGAAGCCAGCGTTTGTTTGGTTTCGAGCACGACGTGCGCAGCCGATCTATTGACCTCTGAACGCTCGCCCTCCGAAGCGGCCAGACCTCGGTGGAAGCTTGACGGGACTGCCGTGTGCCTTAACTATGGTCGCTGCGCGAGTATTCTCGATACCTCGCTGTTGCTGACAAGATGTGCGAGCGCATCCGGGGAGAGCAGTCGAACGACGGAGACTATTCGTCGACGTTCTGTTTCCGAGCCGGTCAGGATGTGCTCGTGGTGTGCAACTCGATTTCGGAAATCACGGAGCGACGCAAGGGTTGCGTTCAGCTGGTTGCGATCGGTACCTAGCGGGAATGCTTCGTGTAGGTAAGGGACCCAGATCGTCTTCTCGTGCAGATCAGAGAAGAGATATGTCCAGAAACCGAACATGATCTCGGCCACCGTTTTGCCTGGAACGGGTGGGGTGTTGCGAGCGATGGTTGCACTCTTTCGCGCGCGTTCGACGTTCGACCGGGGGATCGCGTTCGCGTCGTATTGCCGACCGGTGACGCGATCACGCCGGTTTACAACTGGAAACAGAATCAGGAGCGTCGCTGGGTCGGTCCAATGAGTGTCTGCCCCGACAACTGCTGCGGTTAGCTCTCGGTCGCACGCATTTCGCAGTCCAACCTCTAGGTGGCTGAGGTCGCGGAGGAATGCCGCGCTTAGTCGTGCGTTCCAATCGTACAAGTCGAGTGCGCGTTCTCGAGAGCCACCCGATACGGTCAGATATGTTGCAAACCTGCCCGCGCTGAGCCAATCCTCGATCCACGCGTCAGGGGGTTGTGCGGTTGTCAATTGTCAACCTTCCCGCTAGAGTCGGAGAGCAAGCCCTTGATGACCGCTGTTTCATGTTACTTGGGCCACGAATTGGAAACTCCGGTATTTCGCTTAGGTGAACCCGGAGTTTTTCATTTCTCCAGCCGGTTTTCGGCGCCTTAGCCATCGTCACTTATTCTCTCAGCTTCGAAGTCATTGCGGCGAGCTTCGTGCTGGTAGCTGTCAGCGATGCCGCGCAGCACGCGAGCGCTGCGCGGCCATTGAGCGGAAATTTTTGCCGCCATCTCTCGGTAATTCTTCTCTAGTTCGCGCTCCTGATCGCCCCCATCAAAGACTCCGCGGGTGGTGACCCCACGTTTGTTGGTCTTGCCGATATGCAGTCCGGTGTCGAGTCGTGCGTTGCCGATGTTCTCGATGATTTCTCTGACGGGTTCCGCTGGCCAGACTCCATCGGTGCCGACGGGACTTGATGCGAGGACTTGCCCGATCCGCTCATCGCCGATTGCAGTCCGCTTGCGGTCGGAGAACGCGAGACGTGCGCCGCGCACCCAATCAGTCAGGTGAGGGCCATCGACGGTGCCATCTTCTGCGAGTCCGGGAATGGTATGCCAGTTATGCAGAACGCTGTAAGAGAGCCGAGCGAACGCCTTCTCTTGGGCTGTGAGCGACCGCTTCGGTTCGTCATCGCTGCGGAAGAGCGCCGTGATCATGCTGACGAAGTCGCTTGGGTCCCTTCCGAGTGCGCGGTAGAGCGCCCCAGAAGGTTGGTGATCGTGCAGCAGCTCAAAGAACACGAATTCGTACCCCGGAAGGTCCTCGTCGTCGGGAGAGTCCTTCTCCATGTATTCCAATACATTGCCGACGTAGTGGCTACTCATCGTTGTGTCTTGTATGGGGTCGGCCCCATTGCGGAGCGCATTGAGAACCGCCTTGACAAGGCTGACTGCGGGCTGCTGATTGTCATGAAGCATGCCGCTAAGAAGACCCACGGCCTCCCACGGGCGAGCGTGTTCCACGAGTAGACCAACTGCTTCTGCGCGCTCATCGGTGGGCACGTAGTGATGCTGCACCTGCTCCCAGTACGCGGCTTCGAGATCCTTTCCGAGCATGGCAATCTTGGTCCAATATTTCTTTTCGAACGGAACGGCCGCCATCAATGCCTTCTGTGACGGAGCCTCCCCTAGCGCAGCGCTCGCAAGCGCCGTGGTGAGCCAAGAAATGCCCTCAATATGGATCTTGTCGCTCGCAAAAGTTAAGGCAGCACTTCGCAGATTCTGCTCCTCGGAACTAAGCCAGCAGAGGATCGCTTGCTCTGGGGCATCACTTCTCGCTGAAAGCATGCGACCAACGACATGCGGAGTCTTCACCTCAATAATCAACGCTGCAAGGGAGTCCACTCCGAGTGCGAGCACGTCGTCGAGGGCTTCGTTCTGTAAACGATCAAGCTCGACGTCGTACCCTTCTTCTCCCCGCTTGAGGTTGGGGATGTGAACCCGCCAGTCAAAGAGATTCGCGAATTGGCGGGCATCCTGCGACGGGGCTAGGTCATCGGCTACCGATCGCAGCAGCGCCACATCGTCGGCAGGCATGGCCCATTCGGCGTCGGCATACTCTTCGTGATTGTCTGCTTCGTTCGTCAGCGCTCCCCAAATCGCATACCGTTCTTCATCCGTCCAAGCGTGAGAGCTGGGGGCTTCGCGAAGCCTCTCGATTATCTGCCGACGCTCACCGGTGGGGACCTCATCGATCTTCGGGACAAGTTCCAGCCACCGTTTCGCACTGTTGCCTACAGAATCAACTGCGAGGGCTACAAGGGCTTGAACGAAGCGGCCCCAGTCGGCGTAGGTGACTACCTGCTTGACCGGTGTCCAGTCTCGGTGCGTGGGGGAGCGAGGGGGGAAGGCGACCATATGGCTGTCGGGCCATACGCTCATAATGAGCTTCCAGCCAATGTCGGGTTCACGCTGCAGCAGCCGCTCGACGACCGCGAGTTTGTCATCGACCGTTGCCCCGCTTTGAGGGAGCCATCCCGCAGTGACCTTCTGAAGGCTCTCGATCGGACGGTTGCTTAGGCGGCCGCCCGGGTCGAGCGAGGAAAGTCGACCAAGCAGAATCGCCGCGCGACCAAAATGGTTAGGTGACCAACAAAGCGATTCAATCGCCCACAACAAATTCGGGTGAGGTGACGAAGCACCGAAAATAACGTCATGCCCTTGATCTTTGAACATCGTGCGGAGGATAGGATCCGATCGCTCGAGGTCCAGCTCGACTGCGTCCAGAAATATTTCCGGGGCCGCTTCAGCCAGGGCCGGGAGAGAACTGGAGAGTCGGGCCCAGGTCGCGCCGGACTCGTCGTCGCTCGCGGTGGAAAGCAATGCGCGCACGATGTTGCTGACGTTTACCTGCATGTAGAGGTCCACAGGAAGTTCGTCGTCGCTCGCGGCCGCGAGCGCCAAGCCGTTCGCAAGCCCCTTCTTCAGCGCTTCAGAGTAGCTAGGTATCGTGCCTTGCGCATTCGCAGTCAGGCGAGCAACGGTGTCCATACCTTGATACGGATCAGGTTCGAGCAACACTTCCGAAACGACTTCAGCCCAACGCACGAGATCGCTGCTGGTTAGGGTGGGCAAAAGCAGCAGCGCGGCCTCCGCAGGAGAAGTCAGTCTCCACATTCCGCCTGAGCGGACAAACGGGGCATCGGTGCGACGGGCGAGGCTTCTGAGGAGGCGTTCGATCTCGTCCCCTGATCGCCCCGTCAGCTTCTCCAGAACCTCGAGGTCACCCTCGTGGCTGGACCACGACCCGGCCAGCACGAGTGGGGCGAGAACAGCAGCCGATTCAGGGTGGGCAACCCAGTCGGGTCTGCGAAACCGTGGCTCGAGTGCGATCGAACGGAGAAGTGCAGGAACGCTGCGACGCGCGAGAGCTACCATCGCTTCGGCCTTGTCCGAGTCAGAAATGGTGGCCTTCAATGCCTCGCGGGCGGCGACGCGGTCAATTTTTCGCAGTTCAATCCTCTTCCCGCCACGAACGACGTCGTCGGGCTCGGCGATCAGGACAACACGGTGCCCTCCGTTCACCGCCGCCGCAAGGTCGGGGTCGCCCTCAAACAGTGGCACAAGAATGAGAGGAATAGATGACTCGGTCAGTCGTTGCCACGCTGCTCCGTCAGTGACAAGAATGGTGCGGTAGAGAAGCTCCTCGTGTCCCTCCAACGTGGAGAAGACGAAAGCCAACGCGTCATCTCGCCACGGAGCGACCAAGGTCACGATCGCATCAGACTGCCCAGCGCCAGTCAGGGCGCTACGCAGTCCATCGGCACCCCCCACACGGCCAGCGGCGAAAAAACTCGGCGGAAGAACAACCGTGGAGCGCCCCTGGAATGAGTTCCACCAACGTTCGATGGTCTGTGCATCGCGAGGCCGGTAACCGAGGCGCTCGGAGATCCAATAGTGCACCGACGGAGATGCTTGAAGCCAACTTTCAAGACTGTGGGCATCTATAGCTTTTACGTCGGCGAACTTCATTTCAGACTTACTGTTGGAGGCCCATCCCTTCGCTCCGGCCCAGTTGCGAGGCGTGGCAAACACGAAAACTGACGCCGAGTCGTTGGGGAGGGCAAGCACGCGTTTGTCGTAGTCGTTCTGCGCCTTTTTCTTCGGGTTCGCCTCGGTTCCGAACTCGAACCGTAGCTCGCCGGATGGGAGATACGTGCTTCCGGTGGAAATCGCCGTGCCATCCCAGCCCGGTGCCGCACCACCCTCGTGTGCGCGCACATCAACGTTAGTTACGCCGGGCGTCACCGCGAGAAGGCGGCGGACAAGTTCCGGGAAGGCGCCCTTTGCATCGGCGCGCGCTGCCCAGCTGTCGAGCTCGTTGGCGCCGATAAGTTCAGGTCCGTCGGTTCGAAGTGCGGGAGCTACCGAGGAGGCACTCTCGCCGCTATTTTTGAGAAGACGCTCGACTTCTTCGCGTGCGAAGCGATGCTGAGAAGATCCGGGCAGACGTGCCGAGATCAACGTGCCTTTAGCGACCCAGTTCCTGATGGTGTTCTCATGCACATTGAGCAACTTAGCGGTCTCGCGCACGTTCAAGAACGGCTTCAGGTCCTTTTCACTATCCATGACAACAACTTATAATATTGTGGACTTTGTGTACTTATACATATTTGACAGCGCGACGGGGGCGCTGCGTACTGAGAACCAGTGGATTCAGGCTCGCGAGGATTCGATTCGATTTGATGACCATCATCGAAGGCCGAGCTCATCGGCGATGCCCGCGGCGAAGTCGACCATCGCCAACAAAAATGATCAAAATCCAGAAAATACCCTGCCCACATTTCACCCACACTTGGGGGGCATCGTGGTCAGCTCACAGCATCGGAGTCGCGCCCAGTTGCCAGCGTTTTGCTGGGATCTTGGGCAATTCCGCATAGTTCTGCGGAAACGGTCTTCGACTACGGATCAATAGGCCGGGGGTTCAAATCCCTCCGGGCG
>TARA_R110002124_G_scaffold23491_3_pt1 | contig 12554 bp, 11 predicted proteins | sample TARA_R110002124 | Tara Oceans TARA_R110002124 (sample SAMEA4397445) | marine metagenome | biome: Polar Biome; feature: [SRF] surface water layer (ENVO:00010504); material: water (ENVO:00002006), including particulate matter (ENVO:01000060) such as... | depth 5 m | reverse complement strand
TTGCATAACGCCTTGCATACCAGAACTAATCCCGCCCATAACACCGCCCATAACACCCATTTTCATAGAGTCTTTAAAGCTGTTTCCCTGAACAAGTCCCGTTATTCCGCTTCCAATAAATCCCGCAGCAACTGAGCCCAGACCCGGAGCAAACCAGTTTAGCGCCATCGGAATCACAATGGGAGCTATGGCTTTAAATAGTTTTTTAACGCCGCCAACCAGCTTCTTAAAGAAAAACTCGCGCTGTCCCGTATACGGGTTTATGGAGTTTGTTTCGTTGCCGACAACATAAGCGCTCGGGTCCGCACCCTCATTAGCAATCGCATTATCTATGGCAATTACCAGATCAGGGTTGTTTTCACGCACTCGGCGGGGAACAACCCCCTCGCCGTGCTCTAAGTGACCCACATGAACATCTCCGCCACGGCCCATCTGGGCCATGCGCTCGGCAGTTTCCCGCATGGAGTTAATGCCCGTTTGACGACCAAAAGCAAGTCGGCTGTCGTCAAATTCGTCCATGTTAGACGTAAGAAACGAAGCGAGGCCGCCTTCCGGAAATGTCATTTGCTGGTTCATCAGGTGTCCCCTTGCATCGCTTCTGGAGCCGTTACTAAAACACTTATACTCTGACTTTTGGGTTCAGTAAAGTGCTCTCCGCAATCGGGGCACACACCTTGATGCTGGTTGTGAGCCATGACTGCCATCTGGACTAAGTCGTCGTCTTTACAAATACATTCTTTACTCATGTTATTACCACCGTTACTGGGCCCGTTTGGCCTGTTCCAACCATTCCCCTAACGTTAGGGGAATCTATCAATGCGATCTTTAGAAACCCGGCCTGTTGGAAAACCGCGCCGTTTTCAAGACCGGAATCATCCGTCTGTAGATTGGTAAACACCGTGAAAGTGTTTCTGCCCTCCCCCGGAGTTTGGTTCTGCTGAACAAAAACCGAGAATGCCCTAACAATCTCCGACAAATATTTTTGGTCGTACTCCGATGGAGCATTAGGAAAATAAGGAATCGCATTAATTCGAGACATTATTTTCTCCCGTCAGGGCGAATGTCAAGCCTCGGTGACCCAAGCCTCCAACCAACGCCCGTCGTGTCGTTCTCAACTTTTATTGCAACCGACCTGCCTCTCAGTCGAATGTGGGCATCTTGAGTAAACTGCTCAACAGGTACAGACGCCGTTTTCTCTACGACCTTAGAGTTTTCTTGAAGATACGCCCCGCCCGGAAAGTTTCTAGTTTTAATTGTAAAATTAACCGTAGGGTTTGCGGTGGTAGAGTTTCTGAAAGTCAGGTCCGGGATAATCCGGTTAACAAACATAAACTGGTCGCCCTCGCCAATATCAAATTGACTAGATTCAACAAAAGAGTTGATCGAAGATGGGGGGTTAGTGCTTCCGTCGTCGAACCCCGTTTCGTGAGTGTAAAGATATCCGTCATTGCTAGCAGCGATTGGAAAGTCGGTTACTCCCCGGTCAGTCCAAGCTGTGCGATCCAAAGTGCCGTTATACCAAATCTTTTGAACGTAGTTATATACAACATAACGATCAACGCTATCAGAAGACGATGACGGGTAAAACCACCACACTTCAGAAAACGCCGTGTTGGACGCTGCAAACACTTTCTCCGCTTGAGATACGTTGAAGTCAGAGAAAACATAGTCTCGAACGGAACACGGCATTTTTTGAATGCCGCCGCTGTAAGAATAAAACTCGTTTTTGCCCATCCAAAACACCGCGTCGTCAACTGCAATTACAGAAGCGCCGCTTCGAACAGTCGTGTTCTCAGAGATCATGTTTATACCGAAGGTGAACGGAGGTCCGATATACTGCATAGCATGAACAGAAACGTCTGTGAAAACCAGCATCTGTTGTCGAGTCTCTACCGCCGTAACAATTCTTGACCCAGAGCCCAAGCGGAGGTCGCCCGCGGTATTGAGCGGAGTAGGGGTCCAGTCCGCCGGATTCTCTTGAGTAGAAAAACGAATTAATAAAGGGTCTTGCGTCCCTACATTGTTTATAGGGTCTGCGCCAAACGCAATGACGTGACGATCAACGTCTGATACAATTACTTTTCGCGCAACGGTTGGAGCGCCGCTCGCCCCGGCAAGATCAGACAACGCAACCCCGCGCGTTTCCAGAGGAGAAGCACCCCCTCCAGACCAATAGTAAATTCCTCCATCTTCTACGTTGTAAACAAGGTCTTGACCAAAATTATCTTGGGTCCAAACGCGAAGAAGATTAGCCACGGTTAATACCGCCGCACTCCCCCAAGAGCCTCGACTCCATGTGCCCGCCCCCCAACCTGTTCCGAAGACCGTGGTGTTTAGCCCGATGTTCACCTGATATACGCCAACAACCGAGGTGCCTCCGTCCCCTGTGTCGGAACCAGTAGCCGTCACTAAGGTTGGAGAATACTGGCCGTCCACCGTTATAGCGCCCAAAAGGTCGGGCGCTCTAGCTTTAATAGTGTACTCGGACCCATCAACTACCGTGTCAACTTCATATTCTTGGTTGAGAACCGCGGCTGTAACGGTGCCTCCGAGGCTTACGGCTCCGCTGTAGGTTACAAAGTCTCCCGGCCCGGCCCCGTGATTAGTGTCTGTGATTGTTAAAACAGACGACCCCGAACTAGCCGAGAAGGTAACGTCTCCGGCAGCCGTTGTTTGCCGTATCGGAGTTATGTCATAGTATGCTTGACCAGACTCAATGTAGTATTTGGAGTTAGTGCCAAGACCCAAATAGTTCTCTAAAGACAAGCTGCTCCAAGGGTGAAGAGAACGCCCCGCCCCTAAAAAAGAATTGTTTCCCATGCGGCTCCAGCCACCAATTTTCTCAGGTAACCCCGCTCTAAACCGCACTTTGTCACAGTCAAACCACCCCCCCTCGTTGGTGTAAGAGGTGGTTTCTTTGTTTATACCGGGTCGAAACTGCAACTTTTGTAAAGGCATTAGTTAACTCCTTCAAGTTCGGGCCAAGAAATGTCCCAAGGAAAAGACTCCTGAGAAGTTATATCACGAAGAGCTTGGCGATAGGTAGCCATTTCAACGCTCATATGGACATCCGAGTTAGCCGTCCAGTCTGTTTGCTCCAGTAGCAGTTTTCTTTCACGCCGTACTTTTTTCTCGGCATAAGCCGCAAGATTGGTCTGACGCTTCAAAACAAGGTCTTCGGCATAGTCCGTAACAACCCAAGTTTGCACATAACCGCCGCGGCAAAGTACAGGATTCCCTTCCGCTACATGCTGAACGTCGGGATTAAACTCAGGACGTGTAGTCTGTTGAACCAGCCTGTATTCCCCAACCTCAACAGGCTTTTTGGAAAAACTAACGTTAGGCAAACACTTTTTTACCTGTGAAAAAGAAACAGGGTGCTCTCCAGTCAAAACGTTTATGTAGCTTCCCATTATTTACCTATTGAATTGTGACAAAATTAAATTGGCCTGATTGTGCAGGGGTTTCCGTTGCTTCGGTCAGGGTTGATGCACTGTCCGTCAGGGTACTTGTTGAGCTTGTAAGAGTAGAAGTGCCGGGAGTCATAGTAGATACGGCGTAAGTTGCAGGGCCGTAAGTGCCCGTAAGAGACCCGTCTCTAGGCAACTTAGCGACAAACGTGTTGAAAAAGTTGCTAACCGCATTGTTTTGCGCTGTACCGCACCAAAGCACGTTCTGTTTAGAATCTATCGAAATATCGGAGCCTTGGTCGTCTGCATTGAATGAAGCGTCGAAATCTAAGGTCCGCTGGAATTGCAGAACTCCAGCGTTGGAATACTTAGACATTGTTGCTTGAATGCCCACCGGAACAGGCCTGTTCCGAGTCCCCGACACATAAATATTATTGCCAGAGTCTAAAGCAATTCCGGTAGCTAGATTAAGTTGTCCAGAATCGGTTAACGTTTTTTGCCACTGCAAAACCCCACTTGAATTGTACTTGAACACGAGCGCATCAGAAGTATTGCCCCCGGGGCCAGTAGCCGAATTTGTATATCCAGCTACATAACTGTTGCCGCTAGAGTCCACAACGCACGCTCCGGCAAAATCTGTAGAAGTCCCTAATTTCCGTTGCCACTGCAACACACCACTGGAGTTGTACTTAACTATAAGCGCACCCCCGCTGGTTGAGTCGACACCCACGGCAATGTAATTATCACTGCTGTCTCCAGAAACACCATAAAAAACGGTATTTCCTGATCCTGTCAGCGTCCGTTGCCACTGCACCGCGCCACTGGAGTTGTACTTAGCTATAAGCGCTATGGAATTGGTGGAGCCCGCAACTATGAGATTATTACCAGAATCTATATATGCCGAGTAAAGAACCTCTGTATCAATGGATGACAACGACTTAAAAAACTGAGAAGTTCCAGAACTGTTGTACTTAGCAATTATAGCATCGGAGTCGGAGTCGCCCGCCGCATAAACATTGTCACTAGAATCTATCGCGATTGCACGATACCTGTCATCCGTTGACACGTTCGAAATCCCTCGGCAGAATTGCAGTGTCCCATCATTACTCCACTTGTAGAGAAGAGCCTCATCTTCCAATGCAGTCAACGCCTCGGGCACCCCGATTCCTGCTGCATAAACATTATCGTTGGAGTCACTAACCAAGCCTTTAGCGGTGTTGTTTCTTGTGGTTCCGGCCAAAGAAATCCAGTAAGAAGACTCCTCCGAGCTTCCCGCCGCCATCAACATCTTGTTCATTACTGCCATCGGTTAACGGCTCCTTTATTCCACTGTTGTGCGAAGGTACTCTTGCAGAAGGGTCTCTGACGCCGTTGAAGCTGTCAAAGTCGCGGTAGAGTTGCTTTCAGTTGCCGCAATCTGTTCTTCCGAGGCGGTATAGCTAGTGTGAGAAGACGCTTCGTATGTGTATATGCCGTATGTTCCTGTAAGAGACCCGTCGTTTGGGAGTTTTACAACTATCATGTCTTGTTGAAAGTTGTATGAATTGAAATCGTCGGGTCTCGCGGAGCCTGTTATTATCATGTCTTGATTAGAATCAAGGGCTATTGCGTAAAACTCAGTGTTTGGTGTCAAAGAAGAGGGGTTGGTATTAAAACTTCTTTGCCACAGGAGAGACCCCGCAGAATTGTACTTAGCAAGCATCGCTTCTTTACCTCCCTCCACAGTTGTTCCATCAGAGTACCCAACAACATAAACGTTGTCGCTCGAATCTGTCGCCACACCGTTAAATGCGCTGTCTTTCCCGGAAGTATAAAGTTGCCTACCCCACTGTATTAGCCCGTTGGAATTGTTTAACTTCCACAAAATAGATGTGTAGTAACTATATTTTCCGCAAACAAGGACATTGCCGCTAGAATCTACCGAGATGTCATAGGCTTCTCCATCATTTGTGCTCCCGGCCCTATCCGTGTTAAGACACCTCTGCCACTGGCTTGTGCCGCTAGAGTTTAGCTTCATAACAAAGAGGGGGTCTGGGGACCCGCTAGCGAAGCCTCCAACAAAAATATTGTCGCTAGAGTCCACTGCTACACAGCGTGCTCCGTCGTTGCTGTTGGTGTCACCGGGGTAAGTGGGATGGAAATTCTTTTGCCACTGAATTACCCCAGAAGAATTTAACTTGACAACATAAATGTTGTATGTCCCGCTAAATGATGCTGTTGCCGCAATGATAATATTTCCGGATGAGTCTATTGCAGAGCCTGCTTCGCCCAATAACCCCCCAAAGCCTAAAGTATTTATTAGTTTTTGCCACTGTATTACTCCCGAAGCATTAACCTTTTTTATATAAATTTCTTCCGCACTAGCAGGTTTTATATGGCCTACAGAGTAAACATTATCGCTTGAGTCTACGGCCACCGAGGAAAATTGGTCCGTATTACTGTTTGCTTGAGTGTTGCTTATGGTAACCGCCGATTGAAACTGACCGTATCGGTCATACTTCCAAGTAGTGGCGTCCTTACTGGCTCCCAAAATGCCGAGGTTACGGGTAGAACCAGCAATATATAAAGAGTTTAAGGAGTCATGGGCTATGCCGTACCCATAGTCATCTTTATCTCCAAAAGAGCCATAAGTGCTTAACCAATAATCCGCCATGTTCGACCCCTATCCTCAAGCAATAGCTTGACCTGCGGTAAATCCGTACCACGTCGTTCCGCCATCTCGAGTTGAAAAAACAAAGACATCTACAGCATTGGCAGCGGGGGATATAGTTGGCGCAGTAGCCGCGGGCCAATCTATTGAAGTGGGCCAAGTCACTGCAAAACCGCTGCCCGAAGCGTCTTGGATAATCTCCAAACTCATTACATACCCTATTCCCGAAGCGGGGGGATTGCTAAATGTAAACGTAGTTGCTTCCGTCAGTGTGTGCATAAACATATTGCCCGTTTCGCAGTCCACTGATGTGGCATTCACAGATGAGGTCACCGCAAGATATGTCTCGTTATAGCTTTTGGCTATAATTTCTTCCGAAAAGCTTACATCGCCGTTTGCATCCGCCGTCACAACTTTACTGGCAATAGATGTTCCAAGAGGGGTAGATAAATCAGCTATAGAAGTATAGAATTTTGCTGTTATGTCACTTACCGCAGCACTAGCACCGCCGCCATCGGCGTAAATAACCGCCGCACTATTGGTCGGAATAGTTGCATTACTCCCTGCACCTTGTGACAGAACAACTTCTTGACCCGAAATGTTGTAAAAATAATAAACCTTTTGAGCGCTATTGGGCACGATAGTAACTGTGTGTGAGCCCGAGGGAGAACCTGTAAAAGTAATTAGTTTAAACTGCCCATCGGATAAAGTGCCATCCGTTGTCGTTAAGTTAGAAGATGTCCCCGACAAGGGCACAGTTCCTACCCCATTGAGAGCTCGGTCTAGTATGTCGGAATTGGTGTTTACGGTATCGCCCCATGTACCCGATTGTTCGCCCGTTGCGGGTTTTTCAATTCCAGTATTTAGTGTGTATGTGCTTGCCATTTTCTATCCTTACGCCGCTTCGTCTTCCCAATCAGGGGATTGAGAGGGCACTATCTTTGACCAACCGCTCGACTGCGGCGGAGTTACTGGAGTATAACCTGAAACTTGATTCGTAACAATAGGGGACCAATCCTCAACCACCGAAGGCACTATTGGGGCGTAGCCCGGAGTCGGAATTGGGATTATTTTCGACCACACTTGTACCGAGGAAACTTCGCCCGTAGCGGACACCCCTGAAACAAATACGTTGCACACTCCGGTTATGTCAACATCGCCCAAAATACCGAGGGCGGACACCCCTGAAACAAATACGTTGCACACTCCGGTTATGTCAACATCGCCCAAAATACCGAGGGCGGACACCCCTGAAACAAATACGTTGCTTTCAGAGTCTACTGAAACAGAGCCGACTGCGCCTGTAGATTCAACGCCAGTGACGAATACGTTGCTTTCAGAGTCTACTGAAACATCGCCTACATACCCCGTTGCAAAGGAACCAACCGCATTGATGTTAGCTGGGGCAGATACAACAACTGTGCCCACATTCCCAATGGCTTGAACGCCAGTGACGGATACGTTACCTTCAGCGGATACCGAAACGGAACCAATCTCTCCCGAAGCCTCAACGCCAGTGACGGGTATCACGCTTTCAGCCTCTACTGAAACGGAACCAACTGCACCTGTAACCTCAACGCCAGTGACGGATACGTTACCTTCAGCGGATATCGAAACAGAGCCAACGGAACCTGTAACCTCAACGCCAGTGACGGATACGTTACCTTCAGCGGATATCGAAACAGAGTCAATCCGCCCTTCAGAAGAGAGCCCGGAAACAATAACGTCTCTTGGAAACGATAAAGAAACTGTGCCCAGAGCGCCTGTCCCAAACACGCCCGATACTGAGGCGACACTTTGGGCTTCTACTGAAACATCACCAACTGCACCTATTGCTCCAATACCCGTAACAGGTACGTTGCTTTCAGAATCTATTGAAACTGTGCCCACATCTGCAATGGCTTCAACACCAGTAACAGATACGTTGCTCTCAGAATCTACGGAAGAATCGCCAACTGCACCTATTGCTCCCCCGGAAAACGCGACTCCTACGGCTTGGAAACTTGCCGCGTTAGCGGGAGCAATCATGTAAGGCTGCATAACGCCTTCTATATAGGCAGTAACGGTCGCCGATGAGACGAATTGCTCCCAACGAGACGCCTCAAGAGCGTCAAAAGAACCAATACTCCCTGAGTTAGATATGTCTCCAAGTTTTCTACCATTAATTTCTACGCTAAACAGGGTAGCTTCAGGCTCGTTACCAGCAGCCGCGCTTAACAGCACAGTAGATAAATTATCTTCGATGCGCTGTATGGCAGTAGCTAAAGTAACAGATACAACGCATTCAGCGTCTACGGAAACAGAGCCTACCGCGCCTGTAGATGCAACACCAGTGACAAATACGTTGCTTTCAGAATCTATTGAAGCTACGCCAATCTCTCCCGAGGCCTCTATGCCCGTAACATTTACATTACCTTCAGAATCCACCTCAACGGAACCAGCCGCACCCGTCGATGAAACTCCTGTGACTAAAACGTCTACGGTTTCAATGGCTTCTACTGAAACAGAGCCAACGGAACCTGTCGCTTCAATGCCCGTAACAGATACAACGCATTCGGCGTCTACTGAAACAGAGCCTGCTGCGCCTGTGGATTCAATGCCGGAAACCGGAACGTCTACAACAATAACGGCATCTACTGAAACAGAGCCTACTGAGCCTGTAGATTCAACGCCAGTGACAGATACGTTGCTTTCAGAATCTATTGAAACAGAACCCACATTGCCAAGAGCTTCAACACCAGTGACAGATATAGCGCTTTCAAATCTCACAGAAACAGAGCCAACGGAACCTGTCGCTTCAAGGCCAGTGACGGATACAGAACTCTCAGAATCTATTGAAACAGAGCCAACTGCGCCTGAAGCCTCTATGCCAGTGACGGATACAGAACTCTCAGAATCTATTGAAACAGAGCCTGTTTCGCCTGAAACCTCTATGCCAGTGACAAATACGTTGCTTTCAGAATCTACTGAAACAGAGGCGACTGCGCCTGAAGCCTCTATGCCAGTGACGGATACGTTGCTTTCAGAATCTATTGAAACTACGCCAACTGCACCTGTAGACCCAACGCCAGTGACAAATACGTTGCTTTCAGAATCTACTGAAACAGAGCCAACTGCACCTGTGGACCCAACGCCAGTGACAAATACGTTACCTTCTAGGTCTGCTGAAACAGAGCCGACTGCACCTGTAGATGCAACACCAGTGACAGATACAGAACTCTCGGAGTCTACCGATACTGTACCCACATTGCCAATAGCTTCAACGCCAGTGACAAATACGTCTACAATAACCGAAGTTTCCCCAGCGTCGGCTAAGGGGTTTGAAGCTAGTGGGCTAAATCCAAGCATGCTTTAGGGTTCCCCGTAATAATCACAGCCTACACAGCAGTAGAGCCTTCCATGTCAGGCTGACCCATAACCCAAGCGTAACACTGGGATAAGAAGGAATCACCAGATGAAGCCTCAATTTCCGTTAGACTTGCGTTGTATCGTTTAAAATCAATTTCTCGGGTGTTATCCGTTGGCGTAGCTGTCGCATATGCTGCCAAGTCAATCATAACACTGAATTTATTGTCGCCAAGCAGTAGGCGGCTGATAGTCGCTGTAGCAATGCGATAGTAAGCGTCGTTAAAGGCGATGCCATACTGACTCGAGACTTCTGAGATGTCGTGTTGAATAGCCATTTTCTCAACTTCCTATATCGTAGTTACATTGCCATTGCTTGAGGCTTGATCGGTGTTTGTGGTAGGGAAAGCTCTTCCTTCGCCCCAAATGATTCTGACAACTCCAGCATTTCCGTTTCCTCCGGCATTTCCGGAATCGTCTTCGGCCCCTGTGCCCCCGCCACCGTAAGTGCCAATTTGGGTTGATGTTCCAACAGCAGAGCCTCGGTAGCCACGCGTGGTTTGTTGATTGGACTGGTTATTAGCGAGGGCTCTCGCCCCGCTTGCTCCCTCTCCGTATACGTCAACTCCGCCACCGCCCGTAGTTATATTGGCAGTAAAACCGTTTACCGCTCCGCCGCCGCCGCCACCACCACCCGCTCCGGCGCTAGGGAAGATGTTATACCATCCCCCCGATCCACCATTGTTAGAGTACCCGCCTGTTCCGCCGCCGCCTGCCCCACCGTTGCCACTTGCCCCGCCGCGAGCCTGTCCACCTGTTCCGCCACCCCCGCCGAGAGTGGCTGTCGAGGGAACGCCCCCCGCTGTGAGAAGGCTATTGTTTGACACGTTGTACGTTCCGGCTAAACCCCCGGTTACGCGCGATAAAGAGGTTGTAGTCCGTTTGACATTTGACTCCTGCCCAGCGGTGCTGTTGTTTTGTCCAGATGCGGTGCCGCCAGCGCCGCCTGCCCCGATGGTGACGAGAAGAGTTTCTCCTGCGGACACTGAGACAGAGTTTACCCAATGCAGTCCGCCTCCGCCGCCGCCGCCTCCAGAAACACCGTTATTGGACAAGGTTGACGCCCCGCCGCCGCCGCCTCCACTAATGCAAACTATACTTACTGTTCCCACGCCAGACGGTACAGTCCAGCTATAGCTTGATTGAACAGTGGAAAAAAGAACTTCCCCCGCCCCCGCTGTATTTTCGTCGGTGTAACTCTCCGTAACGTCCCAAGAACCGCTAGACGGATAAACGTTCCCCCCATCACCCTTGCCGATAATTCCGCCTTGTTTACGCCAGATGCTCATTACGAAATAGCCTCGTAGCTATACACTAGGTCTAAAGCGGTGCCCGCACTTGCAAGAGCTTTCATCTTTCCCGTTTCAGGGACATATATGGATTGGTCTTTTGTCAGGATAACTAAAGTAGTCCCCGCAGGGACGTTGATATCATTAGCTAAGTAAAAGTCGTTTGTACCGTCTACAGATACCGTTAAATCTACAGTTGCCGCACTGGCGGACTTATTGGCAACAGTGATACTGTTCATTTTGTAAACAGTGCTGCTAGGTACAGTGAAAAGCGTGACAAGAGAAGTAGTTAAGGTTGCGACTCCCGTATTACCAAGAATGGAGGTAGCTGCTACGATATTAGGATTTGCCATTTACTGGTCCCCTTCTTTAAAAACTTCTACCCGAGATAGAGCCGTACCGGAGTGCAAAACATTCGGAGTATACAGATTAGCCAGAGCGTTAACCGTCTGGAATTCATCGTCGTCGTATAGAATATCTTGTATCTCGCTAGATGTTTTCCCAAGGTCTGTGAGAAATGCTGTAGAAGATAACGCTAAATCAGAGTTATCTGAAACATCCATTTTAAGTACAATGTTAAATATAGTCACGGCCTATCTCCCAAACACTATAGACAATGCAATCGGCAGGCCAGAAGAACCACCCGCAGCAGTAGCAAATGTAACTGCTCCAGACCCGTCAGTAGTTAAGACCTGATTGGCTGTACCGTCTGCGGCAGGTAGGGTGTAGGCCCCCGATATTCTTGCGGTTACGCCCGATCCGCCCAATGCGATTTGATTATTTGCGGTAGTAGTTGCAGAGGTGCCAAAAGCACTAGATGCTTGGTGCGTAGAAGTGGCCCCATAGCCGACAGCGGTTCCTGCAATTTGAGTGGCCTTTGATAAAGTTCCTATTGAAATTGAACCAGTGCCTTGCGCACCATAAGTGGCGGAGGCGCTTCCTATTGCGGCCGCAAAAGAGTCCGTTCCCCCAGCGTTTGCTCGTCCCAAAGCAGTAGAATTAGCTCCTGAAGAAACCGCATAGCCACCGATCGCTACGCTGTCAGAACTGTTGGGTGCAGTCGCAGTCCCACTGGATTCGACAAATAACGTAGGGATGCCACCACCAGAGAAGGAAGTAGCCGTCACTGTTCCCGTTACATCAAGGGCTGTGGTAGGCGCAGCGTTGCCGATACCTACGTTGCCTGATGTATCTAGTGTCATAATGTCACCAGTGCCATTCAAGTATATTGAATATTTACCATTAGAAAGAGCTCTATGATACCAAGGCTGATTAGAGCCTTGGTGAATATAGAATTGATAGTCGCTGCCAGTTAAACCCAACCGTTCAGCACTCGCATCCCAGAAGAATTTTGCTACTGCGCCTGTATCCTCGTAGAAGCTGATGTCGCCGTTGGAGGCGATAGTTATGCGGTCTGTTGTAAAGTCATCTGCACCCGTAATAAACCGAAAGGAGCCAGATGCGCCTGTCGCACGAACATAGTTAATTCCAGCTCGGGCAAAATTTAGAGAGGAGGCGGAGTTAGCAATGCTGATGTCACCCTGCGCCGTTTCCACAGTCAGCGAATCAGCCGTCACTGTGCCTGTTACGTTAATGCCAGTGGACGTGGTGCGTATCTTTTCGCTGCCATCGTAGTAAAGCCTTGTGTCAGTCCCTGCATAAAGCCTGTTACTGTTACCCGCACTTCTAAGATAAAGGTCTGTTCCTTTAATAACTAAATCACCTGTGCCTACATCCTCTATAAAACTTGTTGCTCCAGAGTGGTAAATCTGCAAGTCAGACCCAGCCCCGAAGATGGCC
>TARA_R110002124_G_scaffold17446_2_pt1 | contig 12602 bp, 12 predicted proteins | sample TARA_R110002124 | Tara Oceans TARA_R110002124 (sample SAMEA4397445) | marine metagenome | biome: Polar Biome; feature: [SRF] surface water layer (ENVO:00010504); material: water (ENVO:00002006), including particulate matter (ENVO:01000060) such as... | depth 5 m | reverse complement strand
AATATAGATTTATTGAAGTAAATCTAAATTGATTGAAAAATAATAATTAAAATAGTTAAAGTTAGTTAAAAACGGCAACCGATCGGTTTTGGTTTTTTTTGAAAAAAATAGGCAGGCAATAGCGGCAGGCAATAATTAACAGATGTCGTTAAAGGGTTCGTCTTGGGGTGGTTGTCTATGATAAATTTCATAAGGAGAAGGATTTAATGATATATAATCATTATCTTGTTGGTCGCATTCCCACGTATCGTCTAAATGTATATCTTCAAAATATTTTTTATTATTTACAGCACAGTCAATATTATTCATACAGCAATTATTCATTTGATTTATGAATGAGTTATTTGTTCTTTTATTTAGTGTCCTAAACCATTTGATTTTATCAGGATTTACTAAGGGACTATTATCATAATATGTTTGTGTATGAGAGAATACAAAAGACATTAAATCATAATTATATCTTTTTGAGTTACTAATAACAGATGGTGGGGAAGCATCAATAAAATCATATAATCCTAGTATGGTATTATTCATAGTGTGCCGATATTTTAAAATACTTTTTAAGTCAAAGTCATCTGTATTACTAGTTTGTAAAGGTTTATAGGTATTATTACCGGCAGAGGGCAGAGCACGATTAAAATAACTACTATTACAAGGATAATATGCTTTACCTTGAAACACTTCATTATGTCTATATAATCTGCTATCATTAACTTCCTGGTCTTTTTGAGGATATAATAATGCTATTTGAAATTTACACCATTCTACAAAACCAATATTTCCAACCATTCTATTAAAGGATATTTCTAATCTAAATACAAACATTAACTCTATAAAAAATCTTATTCTACTTTTATCAACCTTATTATTAACATACCAACTGGTTCTGTATTCACGATTATATCTAGCAATACGTTTATAATGTCTATCTTTATTACCAATTTTAAAAGGTAGTAGTTGTTGTGTGTGTGTGCTTCCGTTCCAACTAATAAATCTTGTATTACGATTACCAGCAGCAGTTACTACTCCTTTGAATTCATCAACAATATCTTTTAGACTATCACGTTTCCATTTAAATTCTTTTTCAGCACTATTCCAATCACATATTTTCTTGTTTAATTTACGTCTATAGTCTTTATCAATTTTTTCAATTTCGTCACTATCATAGTCATATTTACAACAAACCCTAATATGGTCTTGTAAATCTATATTATTTTTAATACGTTTAACTAGTGTATTTACATCAGCATCTAATCTAATTTTATAACCATTATTATCATCATCGTAGTCATAACAATTAAGATAAGCATTAAGGTATGTATGTAATGGATACCATTTAGAATATGAACCACTATCTACATCACACGCTCTTATTCTAAAATAAGAATTAACCATATCAATATTATTACTACGTAAATATTGTTTTAGTTCTAGTATGAATAGGTGCTGATTAGTAGTATATTTAACAAGGTTAGGGGTGAAGGTGGAGTATTTAAAATTTTCTAATAATATTTTGAACTCTCTAACAGGTTTAGCGGTAGTTTCTATGTCTGTGAATGCTTCAAAGGGTTCATTAGGAAGTCTATTATAGTCACAGGTAATCTGTAATTCATTTCTACAAGAGGGGCATTTATTATCAGTAATCTGGGGGAGGCACTCTACACATACTTCACTAACACATACACTACATTTACAAAGACTATCTAGTAGGGTATTATTATTAAAAAATTTATAACATATATTACACTCACGACCAGAAGGGTCTTGATTAACAAAATTAATAGTCTTATATGTTTCGTAATTATAAACTACTGATTGAATACTAGGAGGTGATACTGCTAGGGGTTTATTAGATAGCATTAATGAACTATCATAGTATTGAAGGACGCTTTCATCATCTGTATCGTCATCACTACTACTACTACTACTACTACTACTACTGATAGGGAGATGACCGAGAACAGGCATTATTGAGGTGCTAGTGTTGGTGCTAAAGTTGAGAAGAAGACGTATATGATACGAATGTAGTTATACTTTAAGGGTGGGCGTTGTCGCACTTGTATTAAAGTTTATAGAATAGTTGGGATACTCTTTATAGTTTTGTGTCTTTAAGTAGTTTAAAATCATTACTATTTTATAATGATTTTGAAAATGCCTCCTCTTAATATAAACGGACGCAGGCACACGCGTAGTGATAATTCTTTAAGTAGTTTTAATTAAAAAAATATAAAATATTAGAAAAATTTAAAAAATATTATAAAAATTAGAAATAGTTTAATTATTTATTTATTGACGACCCACACCTACCCTACACGTATAGTTGGCGAGTATGTCCGTATTTTCTCAAACAGATTTATGATTTTATTGACAGTCCTTATGACCGTAGGGTAAAGTGAAAACATCATCATTTTCATCAGGAGGGAGTATAGCACGTTTATCATATCCAAAATAATAGTTCTTATCTTCAAATCTTGACACAAGGTCTTTATTAGATTTCCTGACAATATTAAAACTATTGATAGTCAATTTATTATCTTCTCTTTTTCTATTTCTATTCAAAATAATATCTATCATACCTTGATGATTTAATATTTTAGAGTTTTTAAAGTTAAGATTAAACCCTTTTATTTTTGTATGTAGTTGTTTATCTGTTGTTTCATATGAATAATTTTTAGGACCTCCACCTACGAAAGTCCCCTCCATATCATTACCCTCAAGTTCATCAGTCCATTCACCTAAACCGTCACCTAATTCAAAAGTCTTATCTTCAGGATTATTCTTATTATATTTATATACAACACTATCTGTATCAAAATATAGAACCTGCCTGTCTAATTTTTCTAATGCTTTATATAATCGTAATCTAGCGTGAGATGTTGTAAAACTTGCTATACCTATATTTGTAGCAGGGTGTAAGGGTATAAATTCGTCTCTAACTTTATATCTTATTTCAATTCGTTTTTCATCTATAAAGTTAATATCTTGGTCGCAATACTTCTTATCAAATATCAATCTATTAAAAGTTGCTCTATCATCAGTTATCTCAGTTTTAGACATATCTAATCTCATTCCAAATTTACCCCACAAACTATTTAGACAGAGTTTCGCTACTGCTCTCAAACCAGGGTTCTTAACTATTTTAGACTTATCTAATAATATACCTTGTAACTCATAATAGTCTTTAATATATTTATCTTTATCTTCTTCACTTTTCACCCAGTCAGGATAACCACTTGATTCTTGTTTGATTTTCAAAAACAAACCAATATAATCTTTGAATAAATCGGTTTGTGTGCCGTCTTTATAATATCTAATTTCGTGTAATTTATCTATAACATATCCCATTTGAACTGCTTTAAGAACTTCCATACTAGTCCATACACCTCTCTTCTTTTTCAAATCAAATACAAGTTTTTTAGTATCCTTAACCTTTTCACCGTTATTATTTGTAGTATATGTTTGTTGTTTCTCAGGTAGAACAGGGTGGTATAGATTATCAGGAGGTGTGACAGAACACTCTATAAAACCTACAAATTCATTATTATATAACCTTCTTTTATAATTTTCTATTTGACCTAATTCATTTAATTCTTCACTTGTAATAGTTGTTAAGTGTCCCTTACCATAAGGGTCGTAATAATTTACTGCTGGATACAAACTTGTTATATCAATATATTTACCCACTTCACCTATATCACTTTTAAAATGATATAGTAATGATATAGCATTAGTTCTACCGCCGAAGAAACTCTTTCTAACGAACATCTGGTCGTCATAAGGCATAATAGCGATTTTCTTTTCTTCAAACACCTGCTTTCTAACAATAGTTTCTAGTTCTTTTTTATCTTCTATAGTTGCTACTAATTTAGGATAATCTTTAATAATAAAGTTGTTTCTATATATCGCCATACAAACACCTGCGATAGTTGTGTATTGTAAGGGGTCTATATTTATAATATCTAAATAAAGTTGTCTTAATTTCTTCATACCTGCTTTTAATAACTTTACGTCGCTAATACAATATTCTAATAGTTCTTTTTTATTATCCCATATATAATTAGTATTTACTTTTTCTTCATACCAGTCTAAGAATTTTTCTCTATCTTTATTCTTAAAACTATCACAACCAAAGTCACTAGCAGGAGGTATAGGACCTATATAATTAGTGTTAGCATCAGTATTGAAATAGTGAGGGTAATATCCTTTCTTAAACTCTGTAATACCAAAAGTTTTAGAGAAATCAGTTAATCTCATAGCGAGAAAATTAACACTATCAATAAATCTAATATTGAAACCTTCTTTTATGATAAAGGTCATAATTTTAGAACCATTATATATAACAAAGGGTTTATAACTGGTTTTAGTGTATATCCACTTCATAATAAATTGATAATCATAACCTTTACCGTTATGTGCTATTATAGTGTAATTAGAATGTTTTTTATCAAATAACCATTCACAGAATTCTTCATTATTGTAGTGTATAATATTCTCATCATTATCAAAATATTCACTTACCCCTAAATTAACCTTATGTTTTCTTTCAGGATTATCTTGTGTTGCTTCAAAATCAAAGAATATATAATTATTACTAGCATCTTTTGTTTTTTTAGGCATCATAAAACACTTATGGTCTTTTCTAACCTTTTCATTACAATTCCTACACCAGAAATCACCACACATATGGTCGTCTATGGGGTGTTTTTCTCTATCAAGCATTTTATTACAGGTATTACATTTCCACATTCTTTGACACATACTTTTACCTCCACTAACACCAGGTGTTTTATGATTAGCACAACACTTAGCAGTAGGAAACTTTCTATGACAATCAAAACAATTATTATTCCATACAACTGATTTGAAATCTAATTCTTTACAATCACAATCGGCAGAGCAACATATATTACACTTGAATTTACATTTATGTTTATGTCTATCACTAAAGCACTTCTTACACGTATGACAAAAGTAATTTTTAGAGAAGAATCCTGCTACTTTAGTATTTACAATAAGGTCATAATGATTACCTGTTTTATATAAATATATATTGAACTCTTTTGATTCATAATCATCACTATTAACATCAGGATAAATAACGTTATCAAAAGCATCACCATCAATAATAGTTATACAACAATCTAAATATTTTTCAAAGTCCATAATAGTATCTAAATCTGCTACTTGTTGTGAAATACCAGCGTTATCATATAAATCATAAGTTTTTTCGGTTTGAATATTTCTCCCCATTTTTATCTGTTTTACTTTAGGGTCGTTATCTCTTATTGCTAATGCTACAACTAAACAACGACCTAAACATAAGTCGTCATTATTTTTAATTTGAATTATAGATTTTTTAACACCCTTTTCACTTTTTAAGAATCCAGCACCTCCTGGGTTAGATATAGAGGTGATAGTCATACCACCTACTTGACTTGTAGTGTTGTTAGAACTCCACCCATAACTAGAATCAACTTCACCGTAGAAATTAAAATCACCAAACCCTCCTTCTTCGTCATCATCTCCGTTGAAATCTAATAATTTTGTAGAAGCAAATTTACCATTTTTACCTTCAATAACAACTCTGTATTTATCACCAGGATTTAGATTACGTTTTCTTAAAGCGTCTTTCACAATTTTATTTATTGTAGTGATAGGTTGGTCGTCCCTTATTTTAAGACCATAAGAGGATTGTGTAGCAGACCATTTTTTATTTTGTGTATCACCCTCAAAGGTCATTTTATAAGGTGAAATCTCTTGACCTCCAGCACTATATAAACCAGCAGTAGTTAATTTTTGATTTTGTCTTGCTTTATTGGATTGGTAATTCAAAAAGAAATCGTCCTTATCTTTTTTCTTATCAAACCTTATAATAGTGTAACCATCTATTTTAGTATAGTTTTTAAGTGCTTTCATAATCTTTCTAGGTGCTATATTTAACTTCTTTGAGATTTCTAATATTGATTTACCTTCACTTCTATGCTTAGTCCTAAATATTTTTTGTTTATTCATAGCATCTGCCTTAACCTCTTTAACTGCTATAAAACTAAATGAAGGTATTGCTTTAGTTGCTGTTAGAACCCCAGCGACCTTCTTAACTATTTTTTTAGATTTCTTACCTCTTGACTCACTTTGTCCCATTTTTGTTAATGCTGTTTTGACTAACTTACGGTTAGTGGATAGTAAGAAGTTTTTGTGTAATGCTTTACGATTTTGTTTAGAGGTAGTCATAATATATATTTATAATATAATAATATATTTTAATTTTACTAAAATAACGAATAATAAAAAAAGAATTAGAAATACGAAGAAAATATCAATTAAATATCAATTAAATTTCAATATTTTCTTCAAGTTTAGGGGAGTTTGTGGGGGTTTTAGGTGTTGTGGGTAAATCTTTTAGATTTGTAATGGTTACTTTAGGTTCATACTTAAAAGTCGTATATTTTTTACGTCCTTTTGTGGATAATTCAAAAACTCTGTTATAAGAAATTCCTAAATCTTTACCAATTTCTTTTAATGTTGTATAATCTTTATTATGAAGTGAATTTCCTTGAATAGATACTTGACAATTCCAGCACAGTTTTTTAGTTTGTCCTCCAATACGTCTTCCCATTTAATATTAATATTAGAAATATAATAATTTTAATTTAAGTTTTCAGTCAAAATGGACTATTACAGGACCTATCTCTATTTTATATTCTTTTGCTTTAGGTTTCTTAAACTTGTATAGGTCTTTATTTTTATCATAATATTTTTTATAATACTGCCGTTGTCTTTCTTTTTGTTCTGGGGTATATAGTCTTCTAGATTCTTTAAGATTCTTAAGGATTTTAGTTTTGTTTTTTTCGTAATAAGTTGTCATATTTATTTATAGAAAAGAAAATAATTTTCATAAATTAACCAGCAAACAATATTTCAATAATCCTCTTTCTCTTATTAATTTATGATAATAGTTACTTACTACTGAGGGTTTCATATCTAATAAATAACCTATCTCTTTAACAGTATTACAATTCATAACTTTAATTAAGTCATTCTTATCTTTATCTTTATATACAAACAATACCCACATTTATTATATTGTTATATATTATAATGATATTAAGTTACATTCCACTTCTAACAGAAATTATAGTAGCAGGTTATTGTGTTGTAATACTTATAGAAGGTGTTGAATACTTTCATAAAAAATATAAAGTATATAGTATATATAATAATGAAACTAACTATAACGAAATCACCAAGAAAAGATAAGAAATTTGTAGCAAAATTCTATGAAGGTTCTAAACTTAAGAAGACAACTCACTTTGGAGCAAAGGGTATGAGTGATTACACTATCCATAATGATAAAGAAAGAAGGAAACGATATAGGGATAGACATAAGAAAGACTTAAAAACAAAAGACCCAACAAGAGCAGGATATTTATCATATTATATACTATGGGGTGACTCATCTAATATTAAAACAGCGATAAAAAATTACAAAAAAAAATTTAAGTATAGTTAGTATATGGAGTCTTTCACTCTTACAGAGATTTCAATAACGGCAGTAGCAGTCATAGGAGCGTGTGGGTCATTTATAGCGGTTTTAGAAAAAAGTCGTTGTAAGAACATCTCACTATGTTGTGGAATGTATAAATGCGATAGAATTCTACCTGATGAAACAATAGACCCTGATATTGAAGAGGGGACTTAACAGTTAGACAGCAAATCTAAAAAATCCATTCGCATCAGCATAAACATCTCCTATAACCTCATTAGCATTTCCGCTGTTTAAAGGGTCGTAAGGAATACCACCAGCACTTCCACTATGAGGTGTTGTGGAAGTATCATTAATTGCTATATTTAGTGGTGAAAAGTGTCTTCCAGCAACATCAGGTAAAGTATTAGATAATTTGGATTTATCGTGTCGTATAGTCATAATAAGATTACCAGCAGTATCCTTAAAGGTGGTTGTTTTCAAGTGGTGATTAAATTCAATAAGAGGCACTCCATACCCTCCACTAATAGTTGTCTTACATAAATTATTATCAATCCTAATCAGTTCTATTGGGTCATCAGTTGAACTATCCAACCTTCCAGATACTTGACTAAATGTTTCGTCGTTTTTGTCTGTTCCTGCTTGGACTCCACACGCCGTTCTATATGCTATATATTGTGTTCCATCAGTTCTTGGACCACTATAAGTATCTTGAACTCCTAAATTGTGTTGTTTTTTAGTCAAAAGTTTTGTTGTTTTTTGACTCGCATTACCATTTATATATAATTTCATATATGTGGTTTCCACCTCTCCATCAAACTCTCTAAATAATAGGTTAGCACTTGTTGCTCCTTCTTGTGTAGAATCTATATATTGTTTAGAATGACTATATTCTAATAATCCATAATCAGTATTCGCCCCACTTGTTTCACTTAAACTAATATTTTTTAAGTGTGCTGTTCCACTTGTTTTAAGTCCAACAAGATTATTAGTAAATGTAATATCTGTTCCAGTATAGGGGTCTATTGTATTAGTTTTCAATCCATTTATAATACTGGTTTTATTATTTAGGGTATATTCTCCTATTGTATTAGTTTTCAGTCCATTTATAATACTGGTTTTTTGTCCTGTGCTATATTCACCTATTGTATTGGTTCTTAAATCTTGTTGTATATCTATATCTTTACCTGTAATAGTTCTAAAAGGTGCTACACTACTTCCTAAATCAATAGTAGCACTAATAGGTATTGTATGACTAATTTTCATCTCATTATTAATAGTAATATATCCACTTCCTGCTAATCTGTGGATAGCGTCAATATAAAAGGTTGTTGCCTTTAAGTTCTTAAGGGAGTCTATTGTTATATCGGCAGTAGAACTGGTAATATTGGAGGTGATTAAACCATTTGAAAAACTTGTTATAGGTGTTATAGTAAGACCACCACCACCAGTATGTTCCTCTATTGTATCTGTTTTAATCTTAACACCTAAATCCACAACTCCTCCAGAGGTTGCTTCAATACTATTAACTTTTATGTATTTACCTGCTGAAACCTTTAGATTGTCTAATATCTTTATATCTACCTCCGTAGAGGCGGTATGTAATCCTATTTGGTGTAATTGTAAGATAGTATCCGCTAAATCAAAAGTAGTAACCCCTGCTAAGAAACTAATAGATTTAAAGTTTGTTAAAGCACCGCCTTCTAAATCAATACCTAAATTAAATACTTCACCTACTTTTGGATTTAATTTTAATTGTTTTATTTCTGTTATTTTGTGGTTATTCATACTCATATCTGCCGTATGTGATATACTTGTAGCACTAATATTACCAGCATATATATTATCCCATCTTTTTGTTGTAGAACCTAAATCGCCGTTATGTGATGTTGTAGTGCTTTCAGGTATTATAGAATGAAGTTTAGCATCTATATCGCTGGTAAAAGCACCAGATAAATTATATGATACAGTTGCCGTAGATGCTAACCCATTAAAATTAGTTCCAGTAAAATCAGTAGAATATATATGTGTAAATCTTGAACCAGTTTTACCAATATTCTCACCACCAGATACAGGGACTAAAATACCACTTAAATTAATATCATTACCACTATTACCCAAATTACCAGTATTAACAGCGGTAGTAGTAAGAAGATTTAAATTGGATATATTATGAGTTCCTCCATCTATATTAGCAGTAAAAGCACTATTTAATTTAGAGGCAGTTGTAGAAGTCTCAGCGTTTCCTGTTGTATCTTGATTACCTTGTGTGGTAACTCCTGGTAAATCTATAGAATTGCTACCATCAAATGCTACTCCTCCTATATTTACGGCAGTAGTTAATCTACCTGTTGATGTAGAAGTTGTGGCGTTTCCTGTTGTATCTTGATTACCTTGTAGGGTAACTCCTGGTAACTCTATAGAATTGCTACCATCAAATGCTACTCCTCCTATATTTATGGGAGTAGTTAATCTACCTGTTGATGTAGAAGTTGAGGCGTTTCCTGATAATGCCCCTGTAAAAGTTGTAGAGTATGAGTTAGAACTGTGAATCTCGTTCCACTTATTACTACCACTATCACCTAAATTATGTCCTGACCCATAAGGTTTTATATCAGTTGTTGAAAATAGATGAGTCCCACTCAAATATAATTTATTACTAACATCACCTAATATAGTAGGGTTTATATCAGCAGTTCCATCAAAATTAATACCTCCAATTAATCTTGGTGCTATTAACTTTGTAGCAGTAGCAGAATTACCAGAGCAACTTAAAGCAGTTGTAGCAGTTGTAGAAGTAGTAGCATTACCCAAAAAATTAATAGAATATATATTTGTAAATTTATTACTCCCACTATCACCTATCTCGTGTCCTGCTCCAAATGGTATTAAATTAGAGTTTATATAGTAATGTGTTGAACCACTATCATAAAAGAATTTTTTAGCATCAGGACCTAATCTATTAGGGTTTATATTAGTAGAACCATTAAAAGAAACATCTCCAATTAACCTTGATGTTTCTAGAGTTGAAGCGGTTGTAGCATTACCTAGTAAAGCACCTGTTAAAGAGGTTGCTGATAGTGATATAAATTGTGTGTCTTCTATAACTGATTTACTTACAGCAATTGTATTAACACCATCAACTTCACTTATAGTTATAGCAAACCCTGCGGTAAGTAATGCTTGTATATCTAAATCTTTATAAACTAATTCATTATTTACATCTTTACCTAAGAATTGATTTTGTAATCCAAAATTATCATTAATAGCAAGACCGTCACCTACTATATTTAATTCATCTACTTCAAATTGGTTAGCACCATTTAGTGTCCTTGCTCTACTCATTATTTATTATATCTTATATAATAAATAAAACTAAACTTGAATATTATTCTATAATAATTTTCTATATATAAGATATAATGACCGATATAGAACAGTTAAACACCGATAAGATAGTAGCAGACATCGTTGAGGTAGAATTAAAGGAAGAAATATTAGAACCAAAGGAAGAAGAGAAATCAATCCAAAAACCTAAAAGAAAAAGAACACAGAAACAAATAGACGCTTTTGAAAGGGCAAGAGTAAAAAGAGCAGAAAATATTAAGATAAGAAAGGAAGAGAAAGAACTTAAAAAATTAGAAGAAAAAGAAGTTAAGATAGCGGAGAAGAAATCTAAACTAAAAAAAGTATCCTTTGATAAGGTAAAAGAAGAAGCAGTAGAAGAAGAAGAAGAAGTGGTAGAAAGTTCTAGTAGTGAGGAGGAGATTGTTTATAAAAGAAAACCTAAATCTAAACCAAAGAAGAAAAAGAAGAAGAAGAAAAAGATTGTATATATTAGTAGTTCTAGTGAAAGTGAAAGTAGTGAAAGTGAAAGCGACGTAGAATACACAAAGTATGTGAAAAGATACGAGAAAGAAGAAGAGCAAGATTATCTACCTCCTATGAGGTATAGGTAAAAATTAAATAGAAATTAATATATTTGTTGTATTATAATAGTATGAAGATTAAAGAGATAGAACCTGAAGAAAAAATAGTTATGAAGAAATTTGCTTTTAGTTGTGACGATATAGACCAAAGAATACCTAAACCATTACCCCAATCTCAAAACTGGTTTATGTTAATATGTGGAAGACCTGGAAGTGGTAAAACAACTCTTATACTAAATCTAATATGTAAAAATGGTAAAAATTATAATAAAAAATATGACAGAGTATATGTTTTCTCTCCAAGTTTAGGGACTCTTAAAGAGAATCCTTTTGAGAGTATCCCTGAAGAACAAATGTTTGAATGCTTAGATGAAGAGATTTTAGAAAGTGTTTTAGCAGATATAAAGGATACAGGTGAAAAGATTTTATTTATTATTGATGATTGCGTTAATGATATAAAAAAATCATCACACCTACAAAGAATATTATGTAAGGTTCTAATGAATAGAAGACATTTAGCAGGACAAGGAGGTAGTGTTTCAGTCATAATGACTACACAGGTGTATAATAAAATACCAGCACCTATAAGAAAAACAGCATCACATATATTTATATATCATACTAGAAATAAAAAAGAATTAGAAACAATATTTGATGAATGTATATTAATCCCAAAAGATGATTTTTATTCAATATTAAAACATACTTTTGATAAGAAGAATAACTTTTTATATTTAGATTTAAATAAAGATATAGATAGAATGTTTCATAAGAATTTTAACCTATTAGAATTTAGGTCACACGACGTTATTAATGAAGGGACTTAAACACTTTGAAAATGGTCTATAGGTGGTGTTAGATTGAATACACTATTTGCTTTGTTATGTTGTATTTTTTTTCTTGTTTCAGGAACAAGGTTGCGGTCATCATATCCCCTATTATTTACTTTTTTAACTAATAAACCAGGTGCTTCCTGACGCATAATTTTACTGGTCCTAGCAGGTCTTTTATCTTCCTTTTCTAAATCCATAGCATATCTTGTCCTATCCCTATGGTCTTGAACTATATGTCTATCATCAACACCTCTTACTGAAACAGGTTTTAAAGGTTCTCCAACTGAATACATTTTATATATATATATATTAAATATAATATTTATTTCAAATAAACTACACACCGTTTTAATTTAC
>TARA_R110002124_G_scaffold83385_1_pt1 | contig 12603 bp, 7 predicted proteins | sample TARA_R110002124 | Tara Oceans TARA_R110002124 (sample SAMEA4397445) | marine metagenome | biome: Polar Biome; feature: [SRF] surface water layer (ENVO:00010504); material: water (ENVO:00002006), including particulate matter (ENVO:01000060) such as... | depth 5 m | reverse complement strand
ATCGACTATGCCAGGGTCGAAAGCCCGGTGAACCGCTGGATCCTGGCGGAGCTGTCCCAATGCGCGGCAGAAGTCAGCAAGGGCATCGAGGACTACAAATTCAACGAAGCCGCTGGCGCGCTCTACAAATTCATCTGGAATACGCTCTGCGACTGGTATCTCGAACTCATCAAGCCATTGCTGGCGGGCATGGATGATGCCGCCAAGCAGGAAACCCGCATGGTCTGCGGCTATGTGCTGGATGAATCGCTGAAACTGCTCCATCCCTTCATGCCCTTCGTCACCGAAGAACTGTGGGAACGCCGCGCCGAGGGGCGCGCAGAGGCCAAGGGCTTCCTGATGCACCAGTCCTGGCCCTCGACTGAGCCGTTCACGGATGAGGCCGCCGCGGAAGAGATCAATTGGGTGATCGACATGATTACCGAACTCCGCTCGCTCCGGAACGATCTTGGTGTCCCGGCGGGGTCCAAGCTGCCGCTGACCCTGGTCAATGCCGGCGCGGAAATCGAAAACCGCGCGATGAGCCATGAAGACGTCCTGAAGCGCCTTGCGCGCCTCGAAGACATCTCGATGACGGACACCACGCCCGACGGCGCGGTCACGGCCGTGATCGGCGAGACCATGTCCGCCCTGTCGGTCGCTGACATTGTCGACATCGACGAGGCCCGCAAACGGCTCGACAAGGAAATCGCCCAGCTCGACAAGGACATCAAGGCCACCGAGGCCAAGCTTTCGAACGAAAAGTTCGTATCGCGGGCCCCGCCGGAGATCGTTGAAGAGAATCGCGAGCGTATCCGCGACTGGAAGACGCGGCGGGAAAAGCTGAAAGCTGCCCGCAAGGGGCTTGAAGGTCTCTGACCAATGCGGGCATCCTGTTCCGGCATGAACAGGAGCTGCCCTCATGACATTTCGCAAACTGGTGATCGCTGCGGCGGTCTTCCTCGGCGCATGCGCCACATCGCCAGACCCTGAGCCCGCCACGCCCGAATGGCGGCTGGTGATTCATGGCGGTGCAGGCGTCATCACCCGCGAAGGCATGACGCCGGAAAAGGAAGCGGCCTATACCGCCGCGCTGGAGACCGCGCTTGAGGCCGGCGCCGCTATCCTCCGCTCCGGTGGCAGCGCGCTGGACGCTGTCGAGGCGGCGGTCATCCCGATGGAAAACGATCCGCTGTTCAATTCCGGCTATGGCGCGGTCTTTACCGCCGCGAGCACGCACGAACTCGACGCGTCGATCATGGATGGCCGAGACCGCAATGCCGGCGCCGTCGCTGGCGTCACCCGGGTTCGTAACCCGATCAAGGCGGCGCGCGCCGTGATGGACAAATCCGAACATGTCATGTTCGCCGGAACCGGCGCCGACGCTTTCGCCGAAGCGCAGGGCCTCGACATGGTCGACAATTCCTATTTCGACACCGACCACCGCCGCAAGGCGCTGGAGCGGGTCCTTGAGGAGCGCAGCCGCACCGCCGCGGATCGCCACGGCACGGTGGGTGCCGTCGCCATCGACCGCGAGGGCAATCTCGCGGCTGCCACGACTACCGGCGGCATGACGGCCAAGGCCGCGGGCCGCATCGGGGACTCGCCGCTGATCGGCGCGGCCACCTATGCCGAGAATGGCGTCTGCGCGGTCTCGGCAACCGGACACGGCGAATATTTCATCCGGGTGGGCGTGGCCAAGACAATTTGCGACAGGGTGAAACTGGCTGACGACGAAATCGAACCGGCTGCAACATCCGCGCTCGCGGAAGTCGCGGAATTGGGCGGCGATGGCGGCGTCATCGTGATGAATGGGGTTGGCGGATACGCCTTCGTATTCAACTCGGAAGGCATGTATCGGGGCGTCGTTGATGCTTCAGGGGCAAGAACTGCCATCTATGGCGACGAATAGCCCCTTTTCCGCAACAGGATTGCGCGCTAGGGGCAATGCAGAACACATCAGGATAGGACCGTCATGAGCAAGACCTGGGACAAATCGAAACTTCCCTCCCGCCACGTTACCGAAGGGCCGGAACGCGCGCCGCATCGCAGTTATCTCTACGCGATGGGCCTGTCGACCAAGGACATCCAGAAGCCCCTCGTCGGCGTCGCCTCCTGCTGGAACGAGGCCGCGCCCTGCAACACCGCCCTGATGCGCCAGGCGCATGCCGCCTCCGAGGGCGTCAAGAAGGGCGACGGTACCCCGCGCGAATTCTGCACCATCACCGTCACAGATGGCATCGCGATGGGCCATGAGGGCATGCGGTCTTCGCTGGTCAGCCGCGACACGATTGCGGACTCGGTCGAACTGTCCATGCGTGGCCATTCCTATGATGCGCTGGTCGGCATTGCCGGCTGTGACAAATCCCTGCCGGGCATGATGATGGCCATGCTGCGCCTCAACGTGCCGAGCGTCTTCCTCTATGGCGGCTCGATCCTGCCGGGCTCCTATGAGGGCCGCGATGTGACCGTGCTCGACGTGTTCGAGGCCGTGGGCGCGCATGCCGCTGGCTCGAACGAGATGACCGACGAGAAACTCCACGCGCTGGAAAAGGTCGCCTGTCCGGGCGACGGGGCGTGTGGCGGCCAGTTCACGGCGAACACGATGGCCTGCGTCTCTGAGGCCATCGGCCTCGCCCTGCCGCTCTCTTCGGCGCTGCCGGCGCCTTACACCGACCGCGACGGCTATGCCGTGGCCAGCGGTGAAGTGGTAATGCAACTGGTCGAGAAGAATTTGCGCCCGCGCGATATTTGTACGCGGGAAGCCTTCGAGAATGCGGCCATCGTCGTCGCCGCGACCGGCGGCTCGACCAATGCCGCGCTTCATCTGCCAGCCATGGCGCATGAGTGCGGCGTTCAGTTCGATCTCGAAGACGTTGCGAAGATCTTCCAGAAGACGCCTTACATCGCGAACCTCAAGCCCGGTGGCGACTATGTTGCCAAGGATTTCGGCGAAGCGGGCGGTGTGCCCATGCTGATGAAGACGCTGCACGAATCCGGCCTGATCAATGGCGACTGCCTGACGGTCACTGGCAAGACCTGGGCAGAATACCTTGAAGACATCGAGTGGGACCCGAACCAGAAGGTCATCTATCCGGCAACCGATCCGATCTCGCCAACCGGCGGTGTCGTTGGTCTGTGGGGATCGCTCGCCCCCGATGGCGCCATCGTGAAAGTGGCCGGACTGCACACGCTGCAATTCTCCGGGCCGGCGCGCGTCTTTGATGGCGAGGAAGCCTGTTTCGAAGCCGTGTCCAACCGCGACTACAAGGAAGGCGAAGTTCTCGTCATCCGATACGAAGGCCCCAAGGGTGGCCCCGGTATGCGGGAAATGCTCTCCACCACCGCCGCGATCTACGGTCAGGGCATGGGTGACAAGGTGGCCCTGATCACGGATGGCCGCTTCTCCGGCGCAACGCGCGGCTTCTGCATCGGCCATGTCGGCCCGGAAGCGCAGGAAGGCGGGCCCATCGGCCTGCTGAAGGATGGCGACATCATCACCATCGATGCGGAGAAAGGCACGATTGATGTCCGCCTGACGCCCGCCGAACTGGAAGACCGCAAACGGCAGTGGAAGCCGCGCATTACGGCCTATGGCTCCGGCGCGTTGCAGAAATATGCCGCGCTCGTTGGCCCGGCCCACAAGGGCGCGACGACCCATCCTGGCTTCGCGGGCGAGCGGCACGTCTACGCGGATATCTGATACAGGTTTTACCTGTCACGGAATCCAAGCTTAACTGGGGCGGTCTGTTTTTGAGAGGCCGCCCCAGATGACTCAGGACATGTCCCCGACCGATCCAGCCCCGGCGCAGCAGCCGGTTGACCCGGATATCCAAAAGGCACTGGGGGATTTCCCCGATGAGTTCAGGGATTTCCCGCGTCTCTTCCAGGATGAGATTCGCCCGGCCTTGCTGACCCGCGAAGCCGAGCGCCAGGTCGCCGTCGCAAAAGCGCGGCAGGCACGCTATGTCGGCATAGCGGTGGCCGTCCTGGGCGGGCTGGCCGGCGCGTTCCTCATCCGTCACCCGTTCGCGGCGATCATCGCCGTGATTGTCGGTATGGGGTACATGTTCTGGGGCGGACGGGACGTGCGCCGGTTCAGCAAGGAAGCCAAGGATCTGATCGTCCTGCCTGTGGTTCGCAAGCTCGGGCTGGATTTCACGGCCGAGCCGGGATCTGTCGAGTCGATCTACAAGCATCATGATGTCGGCCTGGTGCCGAGCTGGGACCGGGCCAATTATGAAGACCTGCTGACCGGCACGCGCAATGGCGTCGAGTTCGAATTGTTCGAGGCGCATTTGGAAGAGCGCCGGACGTCGAGCGATTCCAAGGGACGCACCCAGACGCGCTGGGTCACTGTCTTCAACGGGCAATGCCTGCGCTTTGAATTTCCCAAACGCTTTTATGGACGCACCCTGATCACGCGGGATGCCGGCTTCTTCAATCGGTTCGGCGGCGCCAAGGGCATGTCGCGCGCCATGCTGGAAGACCCGGTCTTCGAGAAGATTTTCGAGGTCTACACGACAGACCAGGTCGAGAGCCGCTATTTGCTGACACCGGATCTGATGCAGAATCTCGTCGATCTGGAGAAAGCCTTTCATGGCGGGCGCCTGAAGACCTGTTTTGACGGCGGCGAGATGTTCATCACGCTGGAGGGCGGCAATCTGTTCGAGCCGGGCAGCATGTTCAAGCCGCTCGACAGCGTTGATCGCGTGCGGGAATTGCTGACCGATTTCGCCGCCATCTTTCGCATTCTGGATGCTGTGGTCATTGGCCGGCGTCAGGAGGGTCTGGAGCGCGATTGAGACGTCTGAAATGCGGCCCTTCCGGGGCAGCCGCGTTCAGCTTTGCTTCAGTGACTTTCCGCCATAAAAACGTGAGCTTAGAGAGAGGCCCCGTTTCATGATCAAATCCATTGCCACCAGTTTCCTGCTTGTCCTTGCCGCGCAAACGGCTGTTGCAGAGGCGATGACGGCGGCGGATGTGAAGCGTTGCAATGCCATGGCTGCGACCATGGCGCCTAAAAAGGCAGAAATTGAAACGATTCAGATGAAACGTGATGACATGGCGGCGGACGTCGAGCTGAAAGGCGAGGCGTGGGAAGACGCTGAAATCCACCGCCTGGTCTCTGCCGCACATGCGGCGAAGGCGGATGAAACCAAGGCCGCCTACCAGGCCGCAAAGAAAGAATTGATGGGTACCGATCAGGCGCTACAGGCGCTGGCACGTCAATTCAACCAAGATATCAGTTCCTACAATCAGAGCTGCGCAACCGCCAAATAGTCGGCTCCTCCCTCCCCAATTCCTTCTGGACCTCGGCTCGCGATGATGCGCATCTTGCGTATTGTCGTCGCACCGACTCGCGAGAACTGTAAAATCCCTATCATGTGTCAACGTTGACAACTTGATTTTGTTAGGCTCCTTGTTGTGCGATAACATTCGAGGCATAGCTTCGGTATAAGCAAAAAAGCGGGCAGGGGGTTGCCTGCCGCGAAACATGGGAGGGCGCGCGGTATGAGCGACGCATCAACGACTGTAAGTATGGATACAGGACAGGGCAGTTTCGGCCAGGTCCTTCTCATCACCGCCGTCGCCACGATCGGCGGATTTCTTTTTGGATTCGACTCGGGCGTGATCAACGGAACCGTTGACGGCTTGCGGGTTGCCTTCAATTCGCAGGATGTCGGGACGGGCTTCAACGTCGCGTCCATGCTGCTGGGTTGCGCGGTCGGCGCGGCGCTGGCGGGCACCCTGTCCGATGCATTCGGCCGCCGCACCATGATGATTGTTGCCGCCGCCTGCTTCATCATTTCCGCCTGGGGCTCGGGCGTTGCCGGTTCGTCGGCGGAATTCGTTGTCTATCGCGTTATTGGCGGTCTCGCCGTCGGCGCGGCCAGCGTCATGTCGCCCGCCTATATCTCCGAGGTTGCGCCTGCGAAGTATCGCGGTCGTCTCTCCTCGATCCAGCAGGTCGCGATCATCAGCGGTCTCTTCCTGGCCTTCGTGTCGAACTACCTCATTGCCCAGGCCACCGGCGGATCGGCGATGAATGAATGGCTGCTCGGTTTTGAAGCCTGGCGCTGGATGTTCTGGATGGAACTCCTGCCCGCCACGTTCTTCCTTGTTGCGCTCCTGTTCATTCCGGAAAGCCCGCGTTTCCTCGTGGCCCAAGGCTCGACGGACAAGGCCCGCTCGGTTCTGTCCCGCCTGTCCGGCGCAAAGGCAGCGCATCGCAAGGTCGACGAGATCGAGCAATCGCTCGCCAATGACCACAAGCCGTCGCTCAAGGACGCCCTCGGCCAGTTCGGGTTCAAGCCCATCGTCTGGGTCGGCATCGGGCTCGCCGTGTTCCAGCAACTCGTCGGCATCAATGTCGTCTTCTACTATGGCGCCGTGCTGTGGCAGGCGGTTGGCTTCTCCGAAAGCGACGCCTTGCTGATCAACATCATTTCCGGTGCGGTCTCGATCATTGCCGTGATCATTGCGCTGCTCCTCATCGACCGGATCGGTCGCAAGCCGCTGCTCTGGGTCGGCTCACTCGGCATGACCGTGACCCTGGCCATCGTGGCGTTCTGCTTCTCGAAAGCGGTCACGATCGAGGGGGCTGTCAGCCTTCCGGGCAGCTATGGCCTGATCGCGCTGTTGGCGGCCAACGCCTATGTCGTGTTCTTCAACGCGTCCTGGGGCCCCGTCATGTGGGTCGCGCTGGGAGAGATGTTCCCCAATCAGGTGCGCGGCGCAGGTCTCGCCATTTCAGGCTTCGCCCAGTGGATCGCCAATTTTGCGATCACGATGACTTTCCCGATCATGCTCGCAACAGCGGGTATCGGCCTCGCCGGGGCCTATGGCTTCTACGCGGTCTGTGCGCTCATCTCCGTCTTCTTCGTCTTCAAGGCGGTCAAGGAGACCAAGGGATTGGAACTCGAGGAAATGCAGGGCTAGGCCCTTCGAACTTTCAGCCCTCGCCGATCCGTCGGCGGGGGCATTTTTTTAGAAAATACATAAGGGAGGTAGCGATGGCCAAGGCTGTCCGGAAATCGTCAATCATTTCGCTGCTGGGCGGCGTGGCTTGCGTGGCGCTGGTCGCCGGGTGCAGCCACATGCCCCTCAAGTCTGACGCCGTGGAGATGGCTCAGGCGGCAGAGCCGGAGCAGACGGCCCTGATGACCGAACAGGATCTGGCCGTCACGCCAGACCTCTGGCCAGAGATCACGGTGCCGGATCTGGATCCGGTGATCGAGGCGCGCATCGACGAGATCATGGCCAAGATGACGCTGGAGCAGAAGGTGGGCCAGGTCATCCAGGGCGACAGCGACAGCCTCACGCCGGAAGACGTGAAGAAATATCGGCTTGGCTCCGTGTTGAGCGGCGGCAGTTCCGCGCCCGGCGATGAGCCCTTCGCGCCCATGGACGCCTGGCTCGCGGATGCGGACGCCTACTGGCAGGCTTCGGTTGATCCGGAAGGCGTTGAGATCGCCATTCCCGTCATCTGGGGCATCGACGCCGTTCATGGTCATGCCAACCTGACGGGCGCCACGATTTTCCCGCACAATATCGGCCTTGGCGCCGCCAATGATCCGGACCTGATCGAGGAGATCGCCCGGATCACGGCCGAAGAACTCATCGTGTCGGGTCATGACTGGACGTTCGCGCCTACCATCGCCACCCCGCGTGATGATCGCTGGGGCCGGACCTATGAAGGCTATTCCGAACGCCCGGAGATTGTCCGCGCCTATGCCGAACGGATCGTCTACGGATTGCAGGGGCGGCCAGCAGACGAGAGCTTCCTCGGTGACGGCCACGTCATTTCCAGCGCCAAGCATTATGTCGGCGATGGCGGTACGCTGGACGGCATCGACCAGGGTGAGACCCAGGCGACCGAGCAGGAACTGATCGACATTCACGCTCAAGGCTATTTCACCGCGCTTGAAGCCGGTGTGCAGACCGTCATGTCCTCCTTCTCCAGCTGGCAGGGCGTCAAGATGCATGGCAGCCACGCCATGCTGACTGAAGTGCTGAAAGATCGCCTCGGCTTCACAGGCTTTGTCGTCGGTGACTGGAATGGCCACGGACAGGTGCCAGGCTGTACGAATACGGATTGCCCGCAATCGCTGAATGCCGGCCTCGACATGTATATGGCGCCGGACAGCTGGAAGGGCCTGTATGAGAGCACGCTTCAGCATGTGAAGGATGGCAACATCCCGATGGAGCGCCTTGACGATGCCGTGCGCCGTATCCTGCGTGTGAAGCTCGCCTATGGCATTTTCGACAAGCCTGCCCCGAGCGAGCGCCCCGGCGCGAATGATGAAAGCCTGCTGGCAACGCCTGCGGCCCGCGAAGTGGCCCGCCGGGCCGTGCGGGAATCCCTTGTCCTGCTCAAGAACAATGACAACCTTCTGCCGCTCAGCACGGAACAGACCGTTTTGGTCATCGGCGACGGCGCCGACAGCATCACCAAGGCGGCTGGCGGCTGGACCCTGTCCTGGCAGGGGGGCGGCTATGACAATGGCCACTTCCAGAATGGCGAATCCATCCTGGAAGGTATCGAGGATGCCTTGTTGCCAGGGGGCGGTACGCTGGTCTTCGATCCGACAGGCGAATCCGATGTCGACGCCGATGTCGTGATCGCGGTGTACGGCGAAAACCCGTATGCAGAAGGTATTGGCGATGTGCGGACGATGGATTTCGTCCCGAACGGATTCGACACCACGAAGCTTGAAGCCTTCAAGGACAAGGGCATTCCGGTCGTGTCGATCTTCCTGTCCGGCCGTCCGCTCTGGGTGAATCCGGAGATGAATGATTCCGATGCCTTCGTGGCGGCCTGGCTTCCGGGCTCCGAGGGGGGCGGCGTGGCCGATGTCCTGTTCCAGACGGAGCCGGAGTATGATTTCACCGGCCGCCTGTCCTTTTCCTGGCCAGCAACGGCCCAGCCCGGACGGCTCAATCCGGAAGATGCGCCTTACGAGCCGCTGTTCGAATACGGATATGGCCTCAGCTATGCCTCCGCTGCCTCAGAGCTTGGCGAGCTGAGCGAAGATCCGGGCTTGTCAGAAGAGCTGATGGGCAATGCTGACCCGCGCACCCTGTTCAAACGGGGTCGGCCCGGCGACCGGTGGGCCACGCTGCTCGCGTTCGAAGGCGCCTACACGACGCTTCAGCCCGGTCTTACCGAACTGGCTGGCCTCTCGATCAGCCGCACGGATTATGACATCCAGGAAGACGGTCTGGTGCTGACCTGGTCCGAGCCTGCCGGTGCGCTCTACTTCGGGTCGTTCACCAATCCGGTCAATTTGAATGCAGACGGAGACACTGCGCTCGACATCGTCTTCGCGGCCAAGGTGCCGGACGGCGGCGAACATGCCGTTACGATCAGCGGCTCGTGTGACCAGGATGGAAATTGCGAGGCGATTGAAACGGTCACGGTCACAGGCGCGGAATGGGCCGAGTACCGCACGCCGGCCGCTTGTCTCGGCCTGACGGATATGACCAGCGTTCAAATTCCGGCTGTGATCGGGACGGAAGAAGCCGGCACCGTTGCCATGGCGGACATCCGGTTTGAACCGTCAACCGGCGAGGCGGCCTGCACCGACTAGGAACCAGCCTGCTTCATTTCAAATCAACAATGGCGGCCTCAACTGGAGGCCGCCATATTCATTTGTGTGGGGATTAGCCTTATTCCGACTGCGCGTAGACCCCCAAAAGCGTGCCGACAAAGCCGCCAGCCTTCTCGGTGCTGAGGATTGTGCCATCTTCTCCCAGCGCAACAGGCTGCCATTCGCCCTCAGGAGAGGCCTGATAGAAGTCGATCTCGGGACCCTGCGCGGCGATTTTCAGCTTCAGCGGCTCGCCCGGCGCGGCAAGGGCAGGGACTTCGGTGACAATCTCGCCGTCCGGATCTGCGTTTTCGCTCGCGCGCCTGCGCAGCCGTACGACAGATGTGCCCTCCTCATTGAGGGAGAGGCCGAGCGTGTAATAGGCCGCATCATTCTGGAACGCGGCGAGGCCCGCTTCGTCATCGGAATCGCCCGGCACAAACATGACTTCTGTATAGGCCTCGGCATTCGTGTGCTGCTGGCGTCGCCCAAGGAAGGAGGGGTGCCCCGGATCGCCGACTCCTTGGGCGCGTTTCTCAAGCACAAGGTCGCCAGTCTCAAGCCGGTAGCCGTCTTCTGAAGGAATGCGCACGGTGAGCCAATGGAGCGGCAATGCCTCCTCATCGAAGGCATCCGTATAGGTGAAATTTCCCGTCAGGGGCAGCGGCGCGTCCGGTTGGGCGGGAAGGGCAGGCCGGTCAATGACATGCGGGATCACGTCTCCCGGCGCCGTAATGCGCGGGATTCCATTCTCCCATGTCACCGGCATCAAGAAGGTTTCCCGGCCTGTATTGTACTCATTGCCCTGATAGGGCCGTGTGCCGAGGAAGACAGCCCACCAATTGCCGTCACCATCCTGTGTGAAATCAGCATGCCCGACCGACGTGATCGGCTCCGGCCGGTCTTCGGGAAGGTCGCGCTGCGTCAGGACCGGGTTGTCCGGGTGCGGCGTAAACGGCCCAAGCGGAGACTCGGCCGTCAGGATAACTTGTGAATGCTGCGGGCCGGTGCCCCCTTCGGCTGCGCTCAGCAAATATTTGCCATCCACCTTGTAGAGATGCGGGCCTTCGATCCAGACGGGCTTCTTCGACAAATCCACGCCGCCATTCACAGCAACGACCGGCTCGGAGACTTGCGCGAAACTTTCCGGATCGACCTCGCGAATCCAGACGGCGCGGTGGCCCTGATAGAGTGGCTCGCCCTCAGGGGCGTCATTGTTCAGGATGTAGGCCTTGCCATCCTCATCGAAAAAGAGAGACGGATCGATCCCGCCGACATGTGGCAGCCACACTGGATCGGACCAGGGTCCGGCCGGGTCGGTTGCGGTCACGATGAAATTACCGCCGCAATCGACGCAGGTATTAATCACATGGAATAGGCCGTCATGGAACTCGATGGTCGGGGCAAAGACGCCGCGCGACACGGTGAGCCCGGAAAAGTCCAGCATGTCCGGCCGGTCGATGACATTGCCGATCTGGCTCCAGTTGATCAGGTCCCGGCTATGGAACACCGGAATGCCAGGATAGTGGGTGAAGGAGGAATTCACGAGGTAATAATCCTCGCCCACTTTCACGATGCTGGGGTCCGGATAATAGCCCGCCAGGATCGGGTTGCGCGCCTGACCCTCAGAGAGGGGCAGGTCAAATATCGGGTCGCTGCCACTATAGGTGAGGTAAGCGAAACGCGCTTCCGCGCTTGCAGGCGGCGGGGTGACCGGGGCGTCAGCGGGCCCGCAGGCCGTTGCCAGGGTGAGCGCGCCCATACCGGCCGCGGACCTCCAATTTCGTATCCGCGTTTGCATGGCTCCGCTCCCTCTGTCGCCTGTCCGGTATGGACCCGGTTTCTATTCGGGGTATGATAGCGTTACCAAAGGGGAATACCAAGGCCGCCAAGAGCCGCATTCAACAGGGAGGAAACCATGACCGGATTGACCAGACGCGACACCTTCGCCTCGGTTTGGACGAGGGGTGGAGCGGGCGGAAAATGGCGGGGTTCGCGCCCGGCGCCCCATGAAACCAGATATCGCTGCAAGAAGATGCGCGCCTGAGGGGCAGATGCGCTCAGGTCCGCACCCTGTGTGTGCCCTGACCTGCGCCACATTACCCCATCTGGCTGAATCGTCTTGAAAAACTTGCAGAAACGGTTTGATGTCCCGACGTTCAGGCGACGCAAGACATAGAAGGAATAGCAGGATGGGACCCCTGCTGACGGGATAAGAAACACAAATATGGCCGAAAAAATTACAAAAACAGGACGGCGCCAACACGCGACGATCAAGGAAGTTGCCGAACTTGCCGGCGTGTCTCAGATGACGGTCTCGCGCGTGCTCAATCGCCGGGACGTGGTGCGCGAAACCACCCGTGCCCGTGTCGAGGACGCCATCCGGGAATTGAAGTATCGCCCGAACCTGCTGGCGCGCAGCCTTGCCGGCGGCAGTTCGCTGTTCATCGGCATGATCTTCAACAATCCCAGCAACTCCTATCTCAGCGAGCTGCTGATCGGCGCGATGAACCGCTGCCGGGAAGCGGGGCACCATCTGGTGCTCGAGGATTTCTCCTCCTATCAGGACCCTTCCGATGTGGACGAACTGGTCGGCCGTGTCAGCGGCGCCGGCCTGGACGGCATTCTCGTCGTGCCGCCGCTCAGCGAAGACGACCTCCTTCTGTCCAAGCTGGAAGAGGCGGGCATCCCCTGCGTGCTGATCGCGCCGCGCACCCAGCCGGAATCCGGCACGAGCCTCGCCATCGACGACGAGGCCGCCGCCAAGCGCATGACGGAATACCTGATCGCTCATGGCCATACCCGGATCGGCTTCGTGATCGGCGCCGAAGACCAGATCTCGTCGCATCGCCGCTATAGCGGGTTCCAGCTGGCAATGAAGGAACATGGCCTCGACATCGATCCCAATCTCGTTCGGCGCGGCCGCTTCACCTATCGTAGCGGCATGGAAGCGGCCGACAAGATGCTGGATCTCGCAGACCAGCCCACGGCCATCTTTGCCAGCAATGATGACATGGCCGCCGGCGTGATC
>TARA_R110002124_G_scaffold2988_1_pt1 | contig 12617 bp, 4 predicted proteins | sample TARA_R110002124 | Tara Oceans TARA_R110002124 (sample SAMEA4397445) | marine metagenome | biome: Polar Biome; feature: [SRF] surface water layer (ENVO:00010504); material: water (ENVO:00002006), including particulate matter (ENVO:01000060) such as... | depth 5 m | reverse complement strand
ACCAATATTTTCAGGGGTTTTAATGTATTTCCCTGACGCAATAAAGGCTATTGCTCAATGTAGCCTACAAGGAAACGTACAGCATCATAATGATAAACCATTGCATTGGGATAGAGAAAAGAGTAAAGACCATTTAGATTGTTTAGTTAGACACTCAATAGATCATGGATTTAACCCAGTTGATACTGATGGACAGCTACACTTAGCAAAAGCAGCCTGGAGAGCATTGGCTGCATTGCAAATTTACTTAGAAGAGTCAAGATAATTTATTGTATTTTTGTCTAATGAAGAAAAATATAATACAATCTTTTGTAAACAAATTTAATGGGTCTTTTAAACAACTATCACCAGGTGATGTTGATTATAAGATATTAGATAAGAGCGGAAAGTTAATCTCTTATGCTCAGGTAGAGATTGTAGATGATTTATCTAAACCATTTATTATAAAGGCAGAAAGAGCGGTTAGATTGTTTAACAAACGACTTAACGGAGTAGTTATATTTGGAAATAGCGAAAGTCTTATGTATGGAAAGATAGACAAGTTAACCGGTGAAGTATCACCGGCTATGTCTGATTCTTATTTTTCAGAACTCACGATAACTTATAAAGAAAAAAGTGTTTTTACTTTTTAAAAGCTTTGCTAAAAAACTCTCTTTTATTACCTTTCATTTCTTGTTGGATTAACTTTATTTTAGCTTTTAACTCAGGGATTAAGTTATCTCTTTTTTTACGTTGAGCATCTTTAAGTTTTCTAGTTAATTTTGATTTCTGATCTTCACTCTTTCTATATGTTCGATTGCTTTTATATTTTCTTAAAGTTTTATTATATTTTCTTTCGTTTTCTTCTTTATATTCTTTGTATGTCCTTTCATCTATTATTTCCATCTCAGCCATCTGCTCGTCTATAGATTTATCATTGACATTATCATTTTTAGATACTTTACCTATATCTTTTTTGTCTTTAAATCCAAATTGTTTATTCATATACTCTCTTTTCAAATCCTTCTTCGTCTTTGTCAATGAGGATTGTTTTCGTTTAGCTTTAATTTCATTTTCTTCTGATAATGTTCCTCCCTTTATAAGTCGCGTTACTTTATTAAGGTCTATATCGATTTTTTTTATTTCAGGTTTCGATTGAAATTTTTCTTCTTCAGTGGCAAATTTTATTTCATTTTCACCCTTAAGCTCACTATAAGAGTACTGTTTATCTTTAATTGCAAACTCGTTATTAGTTGGTATCTGATACAAACCTTTCTTTAAATCTTTAAATAGTGGTGTTTTTCCTACAAACAATCCGAATGTTTCAAATAGAACTTGTCCAATTAATTTATCTGCTGCCTTTGATTTCTCTTGATCGTTTTTTGCGTTAATATAATCGTAAGCTGAGTAAGTCATGTCAAACAATAATCCTACATGATTACTAAGTGGACCTGATATTTCTCTGAATACTTTCTTTTCAAGTCTTTTTCTTTTCAAGTCTTCTTCACTTGGATTGAAGAACGCTAATCCTAGACCATGTTCAAAAGAATCATACTCTTCATCTCCTCTAAGCACTTGACCGTATTCTTTATTTAAGAACTCAGTACCAAAGTTCAATCCCTTTCTAGCTATTGTACCAAAGTTTCTTCCTAATAATAAACTAACTCCAGAACCAACTATAGCTCTTGTTACATCATTAGCTTCTAATTCATCTTCTTGCTCGTCTTCTGCTCCAAATGCTCCGAAAAACAATGAACTAAATATTTTATAAAGTATACTGTAACTAGCCATTCTTGTTGTGGTAGCTGCAAGTAATGACAGCCCTTCTAGTTTGTTTATCTTTCCTTCTTTCGTAATCTGTATTATTCCTTTTCTTGCAGTAGAGTATTCAAATATCAAGAAGTTAGTAAGGTATCCGTTAACATATTTTCTAGCTTGTTTTCCTGCAGAGTCATTTGCCTTGTCTACTTTATTTTTGAGAACGCTTGCAAATATGTTCTGACTACCTGCAGCTCGATTAAGTTCTTGGTCAGCCTCATTTCTAGCTGATTCAATCGCTTTTGCATTATCAGTCCTATAGCTTTCATCAGACTTGAATTTTTCTAAATCAAGACCTTTTTCTTTCATAGACCTTGTAAAAGAACCTAGCCATAAAGGCATTGATACAGCTTTATCAGGAGTAGATATCAATATATCTGCAGCAGTTTCAGCAGCTTTATTTACTAAAGCCCCTGCCTGTGTGTTTTTTGCTGTTTTTACAAAATTAGCTAAATCATTACGCCCTTTTGCTTTTGATAGGTCAGCATTCTTTGCTAGCATATCAACAGACTTTCCTGTATTCTTCGCTCCAGTAAATTTACCTAGCTCAGAACTTCCGGATAGCTTCATATACTCTATACTTTCAGCAAGTCCAATTTTAGTAAATAAGCTAACCCCTTCAGTAAAAAGTTTAGGGCTAGATAAAGCAACATATCCAAGGTTACTTGATAATTCAGCAAAAGCTCTAGGAACACTCGCTAATTGCGCTTGGTATCCAAAGCTTACCATTTTATCTAATACACTAGTACTTCCGTAAGAATTACTAAAAGCAATACTCATAGCTTTGTCGTAAGCTTCTTCCATTGCTACAGCAAATTCTTGAGGAGAAATCTCTGCTGCCTTTAAAATTTTGTTATTTCTTTTGTTTTCAGACTTATCTTCTACTTTTTTCTTAACTTCACTCAAAGTCTTTTTAATAACCCTATTCTCGTTTGTTACATGAAAATCTAAAAGCGTTTGCTTAGCACCTTTCATTGTAGAATTTAGAATATCCATATTTATAGGCTTAACACCTGAGCTTCTAGATTCTATAGTACCTGCCTTAGTCTTCACATTATTCATTTTATTAAGGTAGTCTGTAGCTTCTTTTTTACTTAGGTCAGCAGTACTCATTATATCGTGATGAGTATACTCGTTTATCATATTAGGTCTAGATCCTCTTACTATCGCACCAACATAAAGAGCTTTTTCAGCAGTCTCTTCGTTTATTTTCTTTACAATAGAGATAGCTTCTTTTTCAACCCTAGTAAGTTTGCTCTTAATTTCTTGTGAAGACTTACCTTTTACCTGTTCCCTAACTTTTCTTAATATTTTTATTGTCGCTTCTTGTTTTTTTCCTACTAACTCATTTATAGTGGCATCAATCCAATCTACAGCCTCAAAAACAGTACCTTTTTTCCCTTGAAGCTCTTTGTTACTTTCATACTCAAGCTGTAACATATACGCTTGCATACGAAACTTAGCTTGAGATATTTCATTTTCTTTAGCATTGAAAGCTTTTGTCAACTTAGTATTTACTTCTGTCAATTTTTCGTTTACATCTCTTGTAGCCTCTTGGAAAGCCGCGAAAGCAGAACCCATTCTTTTAAAAGTTCTATCGTAAACCTCAGTTCCGTCCAGACCTAGTATGGTATCAATATCCTTCAATGGATTAGATGCTATTTGATTGTATGCAGAAGTTGCTTGAAATGGAAGGGTAGATTGCAATCCCCTTATTATACTTTCTATAGCCATTGCTCTAGCCTTGTTTAGCTTTATAGTAATTGCATCAGAATTTTCTTTAACATCTAAGGCATTCATAATAGTGTTAGCCCTAAATGTGAAAATACCATTCTGTATATTATCAAGTATTTGAGGTATGCTTTTTAGTTGATTGTCGGAAAGTCCTTCTAGGTTTTTTCTATTCTCAAGTAGTTTTATAAGTTTCCCTGCAGACTCTCTTGAATTCTTATCATCGGTTACATTGTTTTTGACTTTGACTTTCATTGCCTCATCAATAAGACCTTCTGTAACAACTTTTTGTTGTTCTGGGGTAAGAGATTCTTTTGCTTCTTTAAGCTCTAACTTACTTTTGTATTTTTCTAATATGGCTAACTGGTCAGGAACAAGTATAGTTTCTGTTCCCTCTGAAAGAACTTTCATAGTAGCTTTATAGTCAATATTTCCGTCTTCATCTTTAACCATATTTTCATAAAACACATCAGCCAAGTCTTCAAAAGTAGAATATTCTTCTTCTATGCTTTCGATTATTTCTTTTGCAATCTCAGCTTCTGATTTCAAGTCTTTCACACTAAGTACAGCTGAAGAAGATCCAAACCTTCCTACTATAGCTTCATACTTTGCTTTCAATTTCTTGTCTGTTATTAACTTAGAATCATAAGAAAATAGCTTTTTAAAAATATTGAAAGTATCTTTAGCCGTACCTATCTTGCTCTTGATATTATTTTTAGCTCTGTTTCTCTTCGTGTTTGATGCAGAAGTTTCCTCTTTTACTTTTGCTATTCCGTATTGTTTAGCAATATAGTCAAGAAGTTTTTCAACAGCAACTTCATTATCCAGGTTTACTTTGCTTATCCTGTTTATTATAGTCTGAGACTTAGCAGTCGTGATATTTTTTCCTTTTTCAAAATCTTTGATTATTTTTGCCAGATCTTTTCTTTTTTGGTTTAGGTCTGTCTTAGCTCCTTTAGCCGCTTTTGCTTCTAATCTTATTTGTCCCTTCAAAGCAGCCATTTCATCTACAGTAACCTTATCTCTTTTAGATTTACCTATAATCTTTTTTGCAGAAATAGGTCTCTTAATAGATTTTTTTGATTGTCTTTCAATTTCATTTTCAATCTCTATAGATTCGCTAATTTCAGCACTTGTGTATCCTAGGTTTTTCAATACCTTATCTACAGCTTCCTCCTTCAATCCATTTTCTTTAGCAATCCTTCTTACCTCAGTTATTGATGGTTTATCAGACTTCTGCTGACGAGACTGAGTAGCAAGTTTGGTTTTTCTGTATTGCCATTTCAATCTTAAACCAATCTTTCCTTCAAAATAAGCATGTCCTATAGATTGTAACTGACCTAAGTTAGTTACCTTTGAGTCTTTAAAATAAGCAATTCCGACTATAGATTGTAACTGACCTAAGTCAGTTATCTCTGAGCCTCCAAAATCAGCATCTCTACCTATACTCTGCAACTTACCTAAGTCAGTTACCTTTGAGCCTCCAAAATAAGCATTACTACCTATAGACTGCAACTGACCTAAGTTAGTTACCTTTGAGTCTTGAAAATAAGCAGTTCCACCTATAGATTGTAACTTACCTAAGTTAGTTACTTTTGAGCGTCCAAAATCAGCATCTCCACCTATAGACTGCAACTGACCTAAGTCAGTTACCTGTGAGTATGAAAAATTAGCATGTCCACCTATAGACTGCAACTGACCTAAGTCAGTTACCTGTGAGTCTGCAAAATTAGCAGTTCCGATTACGTACTTAGGAAATACATTAGAACTAACTTCTGAAATAGGATTAAAGTCACCAATAAATAATACAGTATCTGGTCTAAGTTCTCTTAAATTTCTTGCTACAGGAAAATCAAATTCAGAATTCTTGAATACTTTTTTTAATTTAGTAACCAATCCATTCTCTCCGTAGTCTACTTTAAATTTACCAGAATCTTTTATTATGGCTAGGTATTCCTCTAACGACTGTCCTGTAACTTTTTTACCTTCTATTTTTTCTGTAAGCTCTTTTACTCTTGTATTGTACTCTATGGAGTCTAACCATTTCTTTCCACTTCCGTTAGGAATATTTTCTTTCAAAAACTTATCAGCAACAGGCATCATGTCAGGTTCTAAATCTTGATTGCTAGAAGCATTACCCCTAACTTCACCAACCTTATCACCTTCCATTCTTACCGCAACCCTAGATTCGTATTCTCCTTCAGAATTTTTAGTAGCATATACATAAAAATCTCCGCCATCAAGTTGACCTTTTGCATTTGTTTTAGTACACCAGTATGTATTCTGAACAATCTGAGAAAGCTTATTAGCGTTCTCTACTCTAACTTCATTACTAACCGAAGGTCCTCCTTCGAACTTTAGCCATTCTCCTTCCTTAGTTGATACGAAAGAAGAAGACTCTACTACGTTTTTAGAATTCTGAACCTGTATCTCTACATAATCTTTCAGTAAAGATTTGCTATCGCTAGCATAAAGAGATGCTAATGTTCCTGCATCAAAAGGAGTGTAGTTTCTTATGGTTTTATTATTTCTTTTTGTGTATTTATTTGTCTTAAAATCGTAATTGTTCGTTAGTACAGCATCTAAAATCAAATACTTAAATGAATCATTGTAATCAGATTCAGATAGGTAAGACTTCCATTGATCCAAAGTTTCTTTTTGAGTTTCTTTATATTTATTTATAAAATTATCTCTCATAGAACCTGGTTGAAAAGCTTGCTTTGCATTTTCAATTTGAGCTTCTGAAGCACCATCATTTATTAATGTGTTGATTTCAAATTGTATAGCACCATCTACAGCCTTACTGTCTTCTGACATAATGTAATTGTCAGATTCTTTTATGAGACTATCAAGCTCTTCTTTTACCTTTCCTTGTATACCTTCCTTGGTAAACGTAACCCCTTGTAGACCGATTTGTTTTATTGCTTGTGCTTCGTATTGGTTTTCAATTCCTGCTCTAGCATACTTTAAAACCTCTTGCTCAGAAAGATTTATTAATCCTTTTTGCTCCCTAACAGAATTTACTATTTCATTAGGTGTTTTCCCTGCAAGATTTTTAACTTCAGAATCAATATCACCAAGAACCTTAACATCTCTTGATTTAATATTTTTACCTGAAGCTATCTTATCAGAAACAGTGTTCAAGAAGTTTATAATATCAGTATCACTAGTAAGAGGCTTAAGTCCAAATATTTTAGCAAGCTTATCTAACCATCTCTTTATTAGACTCTTCGCTTCTGCATTTAGCTGAGGATAACCGTCAGCAAGTATACCAATCAATTCAGCTATGCTCTCCTCACTCTCTAGTGCTTTTTTGTAATTAGAGCTAAACTTCTCAAGCCTATCAAGTAATTCTTGGTCAGCGTTTTTCTTAACAGCCACCATCATCCTTTCAGTTACAGCTTGAGCTTGTTGGTCAGTTCTTCCCTTAGATAAAAGTAAAGCGTGAAATACCTCGTGAGCAACAGTTCTTTTGTTTGCTCTATTCGGGTTAATATAAATCTTACCATCAATATATCTTCCTCCAGTACTTTGATTACGTCCTTCCTTAGTTGCCTTCTTGTATTCAGCCTCAGACTCAGAAACAATAATTTCTACTTCTGGTGCTACCTTAGATAAAGCTTTTTTTGCGTTATCTACTTGATTATCAATTTGTTTTCTAGGTAATGCTTTTGTTTCTTCTACAGGTGTTTTCCCTTCTAATATATTAGTTAATACATCTACCTGTTCATCTACAGACTTTTCACTAGGTGCTACTTCTCCTGAAGGAACTTCCTTAACTGGTTCAGAAACTTCCTTAACATCGTCAATAGTCTCTGCTTCAGTGCTTTTATCCTCTGCAATCTCACCTTCCTTAACAAGTGTAGATTGTTCCTTAGCTTCACTCTCAACATCTTTCTTAGCTTCAACCTTAGTAGTCTTCTCTTTCTCAATGTTAAATTTAGCTATTTTATCATCATAAACTTTATTGATACGGTCTTGCTCAGCTTTCTTTTGCCTAGCCTTTGTATTTCTATATGTTTTTCCGTTTTCATCTGTTACAAGATCCAATGTGTCATCAAACTTCTTGTCGTCAATTTCTTTTAATTCTTTACTTCTATTCTCTTCTAATAGCTTTATTTCATTGTCTATTTTTGCAAATCCAGATTCTACTAACTGAGTACCTTTAAAACCTAATCTTATATTCTGTGTCTTACCTAGTTTGCTTCTTTTTGAAATTGTTTCAGCAACTGGCTTTAGTCCTTTTAGTGCATCAGGTATTTCTTTCTTAGACTTGAAGTCAAAGAAGTATGTTTCATTAGGGTCTGTAATCTCCACTCCCTCCTTGATATTAGTAACATCCTTCTTGACAGTAGAGAGTCTTTCTTTCACGTCATCTAACTGTTCTTTAAGGTCTTTTACTAAGTCAGGGTCTTTTCCTTCTATTTCTTTCTCTAGTCTTTTTTTAAATCCTAATAAAGACAGGGCCATTTTCTTTTGTGGAGTTGTGTAGTCTTTAGGAATCTGCTTCATGCTAGATTTAGCCTCGTGATAATTGTCTAGCTGTTCTTGAGCCTCTTCTTTTGTAATTTCTCCTTTGGCTAATTGAACCTTCAAGCTCTTAGAAAATAATGGGTCAAATTTATTTGATGACGACATCATTTCGAACATCTCTATTACACCATCCGGAAGATCAATAACTTTTTCGTTAGATAAAGCAGTAGCTACAGACCCTGCTCCACCAAGAGCTAAACCACCTATAGCCTCTGCTGCTGATGCTTCTACAACTTGCTCGAAAAACTGACCTATGGTTTCAGGTGTTTTAAAAACATTTATACCTTTCATCTCATTATACGCTGCTTTAATACCAATATCAACAGCTTCCTGAGCTCCACCTGTAGCACCCTCTCCTGCTGTTGCCGAACCTAATCCTTTCACAAAATCAATAGCCTTTCTTTTTAAAGTTTGATGTACAACTATTTCTGATGCGTCTTTAGGAATTGTTTTTAAAGTTTGTAATAAAAACCTATTTAATAGACCTGTTTTACCCATTGCATTATCCAAACCTGCTTTTTCTAAATATGCTCCAGCAGCAGATAATCCAACTTTTAAAGTAAAAGCTTCTAAGTCTCCTATATCCTCATAACCTTTATACTGCCTTAAAGCATCATCTGCACCTGCGTAAGAATGAGCAAAAAGTCCTCCTATTCCTGCAACCATAGCTGGAATACTTTCTAATGTTCCTATTAGAGCACCTGCGACAAAGCTATTTTTTTTTACTTTTTCTATAGCTTTTGTGGTAGTTCCTAGAATTTGTAAATCTTCAAGAATCATATCTCTACCTTCCCTTAGTTTATCTTTAAATGCTTTGTATACGGCATCATTTTCTTTGTCATCATCACCAGTAATCCAACTTAAATCCGCTACATCTACTGCATCTGCAATAAAACTACCTACACCAACTGAGGCACTTAAAAGTCCGTTTGCTATAGATTGAATCATTAAACTAGGAACATCCCATTTCTGAGATTCGTAATAAGCGTAGTCACCGGCTAACTTTTCTAATTCACCCTGTGATGAAATCAAGTTTTCTTGTTCCTTATTCAAGGATACACTCAATGCGTTTAGATTACCAGCTTCCTTGTTGTATACCGCAATCTCTTGTTCATTAGTTGGTGTAGAATTAGATAATGCCTTTTTTCTTTTATTGTAATCAGATACATTCTTTTGGTAAGAATCAAACTGATTTGTGTATATTTTACTTTCTTCTTCTAGGTCTTCCTCAGTTAAAGCTCTCTTTTCTTTCTTTGTATCTTTACCTAAAGATGTATTTATCCTATTTTGAACAACAGTACTAGCCACTCTATTTTCATTAAGAAAATCTTTTAATTCAGTAACTTTTGCGTCTTTGTTTCCTACTTTCCTTCTTACTGTTATTTCTTTACCGTTAGCAGAAGTTACTTTTATAGCGTCTATTCCTCCTACAGCTTCCTCAAACTTAAAACCATATTGGTCAAACGCTTTTCTAAGGTCAGCAGCCGCTTTTGCTTCTGTCTGAGAAAACAAATCATTAATTCTACCAATTCCTCTTTCAAATTGGTCTTCAGAGTTTCGAAGAACAACTGGGTCATTCGCAGACTCTGGAAATTTATTCTTTATAGAAATAGAATTTATTCTGTCTTGTTCTGTTTGAGCTTCATCCTCAGTAATAGGGCTTACTATTAAATCTTTAGCCTTATTAATACCAATGGTTCTCTCTGTGTCTTCTATCTTATCTTCTATTTGCACAGAAGGTTTTTCATTAAGCTCGCTTACCTCTTGCACCTCTTGCACGTCAAATTTAAAATCAGGCGAACTTGGGTCTGCTTTATCTTCTAGTAATGGAGCTACAGGTTCTTGTTCATCAAGAATTTTTTGCTGAGAATATTCCAAAGAGATAGGTCCTTCCTCCACTTGTTCTGTAGGTAAAGCCAAATCTTCCCATCGAGCAGTAGGTTCTGAATCTTCTTTTTTTTTTACAGTATATGCTTTATTTATGTATTCTATTTTACTATCTACATCAACACTAGGGTCGTATTTTGCATAAAAATTTCTAACAAACTCATCTTGATTATCCCCATATTTTTCTTGTATATAAGCCATTTTAGATTCCACATCTGTCTCAGGACTGTATTTAGCATATAGATTTTTTACTAACTCTGGATTTATTTCTTTCATGTTATAAGTTTTCGTCTATTTGACCTCCTGTTGAAGACTGCGTGTTACTAGATTTATTTACTACTTCGTTTTCTGTTGAAGACTCCTCTTTGCTAGATCCCCCAAAAAATGAATCACCCCCTTCTTGTTCTGCTCTCTCTTTTCTAGAATCTAAATCATCCTGTCCTTTCTGAAGCATATCATCGAATGACCTTGTGTATTTTTCTAAGTCACTGTATTTATCCTTATACTTGTTTACTATATCACTATCTTGTATACCAACTTTCCCAGCTAAACTCTCTAAAAAATCTGGCAGACTTAGTTCCTCAATATTGTAAGGTACAAAATTCAAGCCTCCTGCATCCCATACACGTACCTCACTACCAATAATTTCTATTTTATCAGTTACTTTTTTCTTTTCATTTAAGTAGTTCCTAATTGTGTTAGCAGCTACAGTTCTGTCTTTTTTCTTTCCATAATAAAGTTTCGCAATAGAATCCATTAAGTTACCTTTAATTCTTCTAGTTGCTCCAGATCCATTAGAACTTCTAGAAGAAGGTGCTCTATACGTTTCTCCTTTTCCTATCTGAACCTCGTATACACCCCTAACTATTTTAGCAGCATCTTCTTTCTGTTTATCAGTTATCACAGCTTTAGGAATATTACCGGAATTATCTATATATATAATACCTTCTTTTCCCTTATCTTTAATATCATAAGAAGTTTTGTAATTATTTTTTGAGAATTGATTTAATATACTAGCTACATTGTTAGGGTCAACTAATTTAGCTTCAACATAATTATCTAATGCTCCTTTAAACTCTGGGTTTCTTCTTATATCATCTATAGAAGCAATACGACCTTTACCTACAACTTCGGAGTATTTTTTAGCTAAATCAGCAACATCTAGTGCCACTTCATCACTAAGAAAATATTTGTCAACAGTAACTCCTAAACCAGTGATAACACTCTGAATACTCATTATATCATTAGGGTCATCGCTAGGACTTCCGTCATCATTCCTCTTAGTAAATACCATTTTACCACTTTTAGGGTCTATTCTAGTAACTGTATTATTTAAGTCTGTAAAAGATTGAATCTTTTCCATTTGATCTATCTCTATCTGACTAGCTACACCCTCGTCTATTCTTTTTTTAGTTTTCGTAAAAGCATCTTGAGCTGTCTTAACAACAGTTGTAAAAGTTTTATTACTATCTAATAGATTCTGCTTAAGCATAGTAAATTCAGCAGGATTCATTTTTCCATTTTTCATTGACTTATACCAAATCAACTCTTGCTGTTTAGCTTGCTCTGCATTACTTAAATATATTTCGTTTAAGGTTTTATTATCTCCTATATTTGGAGTGTCAAAAATATTCTGAGCAGTCCTATGAGCGTCTTCTAATTCCTTCTTTGCAGTGGCTCTTCTAGTGTTTTCAGCATCTAATTTTTTATTAACATCAGTACCTACCTTATTCCAGTCTATATAGTCTGAATCCTTTCTTTCTGCGTACCCATAATATTCTGCCATTTCTTAAAATTTTATTGTGTTACAGGATTTCCAAACATGTCTAGATAAGGGTAACTAGTTATAGCTGGTAAAGCTGGTAAAGCAAAGGGGTTAATTTTGTTTGATCCGTTAGGAATAGCAAAACCTCCACCACCTAATTGATTAGGGTCTATTGGAGAATTGCTTCCGTTAGGAATAGTAAAACCTCCGCCTCCTAATTGATTAGGAGCTATTGCTGAATTATTTCCGGTTGTTATTGGTGTTTCTCCTGTGTCTGGAAATAAAGGAGCAAAAGTTTTTACAGCACCTGTGACTGCATCTCCTCCTGACTTAATAGCTTGTGCAATAGCAGCGTTTCTCGCTTGCTGAGCATCTCTAGATGCTAGTTGAGCACCTTCTGCTGTTTTTAAATCTAAAGTAGCTAATTTAGTAGCTATATTTGAGTCTTCTTGCGCTGAAAGCAGATCTAACCTTGCTATATCCTGAGACATAGTAGATGCAATCTGTTGTTGAGCTATATTTTGTCCTGCAAAAACTCTACCTGCTGTTGCACCTATACCTCTAGGGTCTCCTTCTACACTAGCCTCTAATGCCTGAGCTCCAGAACTTAACGCAGCCTCGCTAGCTAATCTATAAGGTTCTTTAGTAATGGATACCTGATCCACATAATTAACGTCTATTTCCCTTTTAGCATCTGATATGGCCTGAGCAGCCTTAATATCCGCATCTTCTTTTAACTTTTTTTGTTTAGATGCTTGACCAATAGACAGTCCTGTTGTTCCTGCTGACACTGCTAAACTTGCTAATCCAATTATTGCTGCCGTTTCTAATCCCATGCTATATATTTTTTATTAATTCTGTGGAGTTAGTAACCCCAGTTATAAATCCGTGTTTTTTAAATCTA
>TARA_R110002124_G_scaffold265744_1_pt1 | contig 12621 bp, 15 predicted proteins | sample TARA_R110002124 | Tara Oceans TARA_R110002124 (sample SAMEA4397445) | marine metagenome | biome: Polar Biome; feature: [SRF] surface water layer (ENVO:00010504); material: water (ENVO:00002006), including particulate matter (ENVO:01000060) such as... | depth 5 m | reverse complement strand
CTAGTCCATATTTGAATTGAATTCAATTCAAATATGGACTAGGAGGAGGGGAGCAAGACAAGCAAGGAGAAGCCGGGATGGCCGAGCGCAGCAGAACAGCCGGAAAATCCGATCGCAAAGTGATGCGGGCTGCCAGAATCCTGGCCGCCGCAGAAGAGATTTTGCGCGAAGGGGATGGCGAGCTGGAAATGACGCAGGTTGCCGAGAAAGCCGGCGTGTCCGTTGGCCTTGCCTATCATTATTTCGGTTCCAAAGCCGGCATGCTGGGCGCCATCATCGACGCATTTTATGATCGCTATAATCAGGTGGTGAACCAGTATATCGATCCCGACATCAAGTGGAGCGTGCGCGAGAAAGAACGGCTGATGGCCGCGGTCGAGTTTCTCTATAATGACCCGATGGCTCCGGTCATTCTGGGAAAGATGGCGCATACCAATCAGGTTGCGGCGGTTGAATCGGCTCGCCATGAAGAAATGATCGAAATGGCGATCCGCAACATTGGTTCCGGGATCAGGCGCGGTGACATTGGTCGTCATATTGATGCGACCATTGCCGGCGCAGCCATTACCGGTGCGATGCGCAGCGGCATCATGCATGCCATGGGTATGCGTCCCCGGCCCGACCCGGCACAATTGACTCACCAGATATGGGGCGTGATCGCGGGCGCCCTTGATATCGAGCGCTAGGCTTCAGTAGCGCTCGATCAGATCCCACTTGTTTCCGAATGGATCGCGCCACTGGACAACCATGCCGTAAGGCTCCTCGCGGGGCTCTTCGAGAAAGAGGATCCCGGCGCGCTGCATGATCGCGAAATCCGTCTCGAAATCATAGGTTTCCAGAAACAGGAACACCCGGTCGCCCGCCTGTTCGCCAATCACTTCTTCCTGCGCTTCGTTGCTTGCCCGGGCCAGCAGCAGACGGGTTTCGGTGCTCCCCGGCGGCGCTACCAATACCCAGCGCTTGTCCTCCGACAAGGGCGTGTCTTCGATCAGCTCGAAACCCATCAGACCGACATAGAATGCGATTCCCTGATCATAATCGGGAACCAGCAGAGTGATGGCGGAAATGAACTGGGGCATGACAATTTCGATGCAAGAGTGGGAAATGGCAGGAGTGCACGGACTCGAACCGTGGGCCCTCGGTTTTGGAGACCGATGCTCTACCAACTGAGCTACACTCCTGCACAGGCCGCTCGCGCTCGCGGAACAGCCGGTTTGCGCGCATTAGCGTCCTGTGAGCCATTCGGCAAGCGTGATTGTTGGCCAGCCGGTCGAATCGCAACATGGTTAAATTTATCCGAACTATTATTTACCGGAAGGCGGAAGACGGGCTTTACCTGAAGGGTCGAAACAGGGTGGGTCACTATCTCCCGTCGAGTCGGGGAGCGACCACTTTAGTGACGCCCATGCCGAGGAGACACAAATGACAGACTCAATGGTTCGGAGGCCAGCTCGATCCGCAGTCGATAGCCTGCCGGCAATGCCCTATGCGATCGCAGCCGAAGAAGATCGTTGTGCGGTGCGCCACCGGCTTTCGATTCCGGCGAGAATGCGCTTTTCCTGTTCCAGCAGCTTTCCCGTGAAGGTCATGGACATGTCGATCGCCGGCTTCTCCTGCGATGCCTTGCTGCAGGCGCATCCCGGTACATTGTGCTGGCTGACATTGCCCGGTCTCGGAGCGCTGGAAGCGGAAGTGGTGCGACACGACCCGGAAGGCATGGGATGCGCGTTCAAAAACATGCTCAATCAGGCCGTTCTGGATCTTTTTGTGCAGAAATATCCCGCAGAGTAGCAATTACCTGCCATTTTTGCGCTTTTCCAGACGGTAGACGGACTGCTATATCCCCGGCTCCAGACCGGACCGGAGGAATATATGGCAGACACAGGCCCAACGCTTTCAGAAAAGCCCGACCCGCTCAAGGTGCTGCGAATTTTCAGGGGCAAGGATGCGCCCAGTCTCGAGGAGGCGGGGCATATGGCCTATGTCGATGATGACCCGGCCATCCTGGCGGGCGCCGCCAAGCTCAGCGAAGCGGGCATCGGCGAGGGAGCGGTATTGAAATGCCTGTTCAGCGGCTTCGGCTTCTCGCTCCATTATGTCTGGTTCAAGCCCGGCTATCCGCTGCCGCTGCACAGCCATGACAGCGATTGCCTCTATTATCTGATCAGCGGCGACATCCGAATGGGTACGGAAGCGATGGCGGCCGGTGACGGATTTTTCCTGCCTGCCGGTACGCCCTATACCTATACGATCGGCGACGAGGGTGTCGAGTTGCTCGAGTTCCGCACCCAGGAAGATTTCGACATCCGGTTCAAGGGCAAGACCGACGCCTATTGGGAAAAAATGCTCGAGAAATTGCGCGCCGAACAACCGAAATGGAAAGAGGCGCTGCCGCCGGTCCGGGAATATCGCAACGTCTGAACCCGATCACTCCGCCGCTTGCAGTTGCGGCGCAAAAATCCGTTCCAGTTCCGCGTCATCGGCATCGGTCAGGCGCTTGACCCATTGATGGAAAGCCTGGCCGCCGCCTTCGTTGCGGCCGAACCAGACTTGATCAATCAGGCCGGATTGCAGCGCTTCGTGCTGGCGTTTGCCGGTCTTGTAATCCTCTTCCGCGACCACCGTCTCGAGGAAGGCAAATTGCTCGTGGGCACCCTGACGGACGGCATCGTCGGTCGGCTCATGTTCCATCACATAAAATTGCGTGGTATAGCTTTCCCCGACGGTTTCGCCCGGGAACAACTGGGATATCATCGCTCCCCGACCACCGCCGCCGTAAAAGCTGGCAATCGAGATATGCGGGAAGATGGTCCAGACACCCTGGAGAAGTGCATCGATCGGCCAGTCTTTCTCATCGATCTGGGTGAGGTCGACCTGTTCGTCGCTGCCCGTCTTCTGGACAAACTTCGAGGGTGACGAGAGACGCTGGTGCGGGCCCCAGAAGAAATAGTTGGCGCGGTTGAAAAAGTCCGATCCGAACGTGTCCTTGTGCAGCACGGGCAGATGATAGAAATCGAGATAGCCGTCATAGGCCGTCTTCCAGTTGGGTCCCGGGATGGTACGCTGGTCGAACAGGTGCCAGCCGTCAAATCCGAAATGCTCGAGCAGGCTGTCATAACCACAGAGATAGGATTCGATGTCGAGCGTGCTTTCGGGATCCAGTGTCGCCCAGATCAGGCCCGCGCGTTCCAGAGTCGGGAATTTCTTCAGGCAGAAAGCCGCCTTATCGACCGTGCCGAAATCTTTCGGCGATGCGATCGCCAGCAGGTCGCCATCATTCTTGAATGTCCAGCCGTGATAGCCGCAGGTAAAGCGCGAAGCCTTGCCGCTGCCCTGCGCCACCGGATTGCCGCGATGGGTGCAGCTGTTGAGGAAGGCCTGAGCGGTGCCGTCTTTCTGGCGGGTGATCAGCACGGGAATGCCGGCCATGTCCATCGCCTTGTAACAGCCTGGTTCCGGCAGTTCGCAGGATGGTGCCATCATCAGCGGCAGCCGCTTGAAGATCAGATTCTTCTCGCGTTCGAACTGCGCTTCATCGGTATAGTCGGATGCGGGCACCGCCATTACCTCGTCAGCCAGTTCCATCGTGTCCGCCTGGCCATGCTCGACCAGTGAACGGGTCATTTCCAACAATTGTTGCCGCGACATTCTTCTCTCCTCAGATTTCGCAGGAGACTATCATATTGGCGCAGGGCGAAAACTATTCTTTCTGCGAAGGGGGCTGCACCGGCAATTGCTCGATCCCGGGCTCGCTTCGGGTCCAAAGCCAGCTGCCAGTGATCAGCGCCGCTGCTATCGGGATCAGATTCCAGGGCGATTTGACAAAGAGCAGGGCGATCACGCAGCTGACGGCAAATGCAATCGTTGCCGCCCATTTTCCGCGTCGGGTGATCGCCCGCCCTTCCCGCCAGTTGCGGATGTGGCTGCCGAAAACATGATGGTCGACCAGCCATGCTTCCAGTCGGGGTGAACTGTTCGCGAAGCAAAAGGCTGCCAATATCATGAACGGCACGGTCGGCAGCAGCGGCAGTACGACGCCAATGCCGCCCAGTGCTACCGAGATCAGGCCGGCTGCCAGATAGAGTTGTCGCTTCATGAGCTGCCTCTAGCACGGATTGAAACGTCCGCCGACCGATTCGATGGATCAGGCTGTTTTCCGGAAGCGACCGCTCCCTGTCCCGATATTTACCTGGTGGCGCGGCTTGCCGGCGAGGCCAGTCGAAGCACCGCATATCCCAGCATACCCGAAATCAGCGAACCGGTGATCACGCCGAGTTTCACGGTTTCGATCTGGTCCGGATCGACAAAGGCCAGGTTGCCGATGAACAGGCTCATCGTAAAGCCGATGCCGGTCAGGCAGGCGAGGCCGTAAAGCTGCAGCCAGCTGACGTCCACCGGTCGCTTGACCAGTCCGGCTCTGGTTGCGAGAAACATGAACCCGAACACACCCAGCTGCTTGCCGACCACCAGGCCCGCCGCAACGCCCAGCGCCAGCGGCGCCATCAGATCGCTGATCTGCAGTCCGGCGAGCGACACGCCGGCATTGGCAAAGGCGAAGATCGGCAACACGAGAAAGGCTGTCCAGGGGTGCAGGATATGTTCGAGATGCTTGAGCGGGGAACTGCCATCCTTGGCGTTCAGCGGAATCGCCAGTGCGGCAATCACTCCGGCAAGAGTTGCGTGAACACCGGATTTCAAGACACATATCCAGAGGAATATACCGACCAGAATATAGGGTGCGGTGCGGATGACGCCCAGCCGGTTCATTGCGAACAGCATCACGGTTCCGGCGCCTGCGAGCAGAAGCGACAGGCTGGACACTTCGGCCGTGTAGAAGAGCGCGATGATGACGATCGCCCCGATATCGTCGATTATGGCGATGGCGAGCAGCAATATCTTCAGCGATACCGGCGCATGTTTGCCGAGGAGAGCCAGAACGCCCAGTGCAAAGGCAATGTCAGTGGCCGCGGGAATTGCCCAGCCGTTGATATTTTCGGCAATGTTCCAGTTGAAATAGACAAACACGGCTGCCGGGAGGGCCATCCCGCCTACCGCTGCAATGAAGGGAAGCGATGCCTGTTCGGCAGTGGAAAGCTGCCCCTCCATCAATTCCCGCTTCACTTCCAGTCCGACCAGGAAGAAGAAGATCGCCATCAGTCCGTCGTTGATCCACAGCGCGAGAGGCTTGGCAATTTCCAATCCGCCGAATTGCACGGCGACGGGAATGTCGAGAAATGCCAGATAATAGGGATTGAGTGCGCTGTTCATCGCGACCATTGCCGCCACAGCGGCACAGAATAATATGATGCCCGCGCTGGTTTCCTGCGCAATGAATTGCTGCAGGGCATTGCCCATTTTTTTTACCATCGTGGCTTCGTCCTGTTTGCAAAAAAAACGGGGCGGCCAGCGATTGAGGGTGTGCTGCCGCCCCAGGGTTGGGGGAGGGAATTCTGAGCTATGCGGATTCGCTGCATATTCTCTTTCTATCGCGCTTCAGCATCGATATGGTTGATATGCGGCTGTTCCGGTGATAATTCCAATCGAATGAAATTGTGAGTATCGATAGAATATTTCTATGAGAGGGGCCGCTGAACCATGCCGACATTACGCCAATTCGAATATCTCGTTGCCGTTGCCGATCATCGCCATTTCGGCAAGGCGGCCCAGGCCGCCGCCGCTTCCCAGCCAACATTGAGCCATCAATTGCGTACACTTGAACAGAGACTGGGCGTAACCCTTGTCGAGCGGCGAACCCACGGCGCCGAACTGACTCCGGTAGGCCGGGAGATTGCCGATCGCGCGCGCCATGTGCTGGTCCAGGTCAAGGATATCCGCGATCTGGCCGAGCGGGCCAGCGACAGTCTGGCCGGAATCCTGCGCTTCGGTGTGTCTCCCACCCTTGGCCCGTATCTGATGCCGCCGGTGATTGCGGCGCTGCATCGCAGCCGTCCGGACCTGCGCTTTTATATGCGCGAAGGCATTCCCGATCTGCAGGCGATGGAACTGACCAAGGGGTCTATCGACATGCTGCTCGGTCCCTTGCCGATCGAGGGAGAAAACCTGCACATCGAACCGCTGTTTCGGGAGCCGCTGATTCTGGTCGCGCCGCCGGATCATCCCCTTGCCGGGCGCGAGCGGCTGGAACTCTCCGACCTTGCGGGCTTGCCGGTGCTTAGCCTGGACCGCCGGCACCATCTCCACCGCGACGTGGTGCGCCAGTGCCAGCAGTATGACATGAACCTGCTGCGCGACTATGAAGGCACCAGCCTCGACAGCGTAAGGCAAATGGTGGCATCGGGTCTGGGTCTAGCGATTCTGCCGGAACTCTATGTGCGTTCCGAACTGGCCCGCGGCGGCGATGTAGCGCTGCTCAATGTCGATGGCTGGTCGGTAAATCGCAGTATCGGGGCCGCCTGGCGCACCAATGCCGGCTTCGCCAGCGAATATGCTGCCATTGCCGAAAAAATTGCTGAAGAAGCCCGTGTTCTGATGGCGGATTGAGGAAGACCCATTTTTGCCAATGATCTGCGCGGCGCACAAGACGGACCGGACAATTCCTTACTCATGACTATTGATCTCGATCTTTTGATAAAAGCCTATGCGTCGGGGATCTTTCCGATGGCCGATGCCCGGGATGATCCGGAAACCTTCTGGGTTGAACCAAAGTCCCGTGCGATTATCCCGCTCGAGCGTTTCCGGATGTCGCGTTCGCTGCGCAAGACCATCAGATCCGACCGTTTCCGGGTGACCGCTGACACAGCCTTCGCCGATGTCATCGCGATCTGCGCCGAGCAGGCCGGAGATCGCCGGGAAACATGGATCAATACCGAAATAGAAGAGGCGTTCAACCAGCTGCATCGGCTGGGCTACGCGCACAGTGTCGAATGCTGGCTGCCGGACGAAGCGACCGGGCAGGAAAAGCTGGCTGGGGGACTATATGGTCTGGCAATCGGTGGCGCCTTTTGCGGGGAAAGCATGTTTTCGCGATCACGTGACGCTTCGAAGGTCGCCCTGGCATGGCTTGTGGCCAGGCTTAAAGTCGGCGGGTTCCCGCTGCTTGATTGCCAGTTTATGACCGATCATCTGGCATCGCTGGGAGCGGTTGAAATCAGCCAGGACGCCTATCTGGAACAGTTGAAAAGGGTCAGAGGCTACGCGCCGTCGCCGGTATCGGCGATCAGGTCACCGATCAAATCCTCGGGAGCCTCATTCGGCGCCGGCGAGGGTCTGGAAGCAGGTGACGGCCTGGCTGCCGGGGCCGACGGGGCTGCCGCTTCCGCCTCGGTCTCGTTCGGTGCGCTGGATGCGCTGTTGGCAAGATTGGAGGAGGATGTCCGCGGCGCGGTCGGATTCGAGGAGTCTTCAGGTGGATCCTCTTCACCCGGGAAGCTCATTGCGCAACTTTTGACCCAGACGTCATAAATCGGATGCTCGACAACATTCAGGGAAGGGGATTCCCTGAACAGCCAGCCGGAAAAAACCCGCTTCCACTGATCGTCGCCGGACCGATTGGGGGGGCGTTCGTTGACCAGAAGCTGGACAAAGGCACCCTGTTCGGGAGTCAGTTCCCAGGGCGCGGTGCGCTCGCAGGCGCGCAGGCGGACAATCGCGCGCCCGATCCGGACCGACTGGCCCGGCCGAAGTTCAAGATCCCGTGTCAGCCCGTTGCGCTTGTTGAGAAAACCAAGCGTGGCAACGCGTTCTGCCATCGGTGTGCCGATCTGTTCGGTCACCGGAGCCACCAGATCGCCATCGGTAGCGGCAAGTTTCCGTTTTTCCGCCGCCTGACCGGTGGCATTTTCATCGACCTTGTCGCTGCTGAACCAGCTGCAGCCGCCCAGCAAAAACACCGCTGCCAGCACCGAAAGGGAAAGGGAGTGGCGCGTCATGCCTGTCATTCCGCTTCGGCGGGATTCCACGATTCATAATCGCCGGTCGCTGCAGCCCGGTGGCCACCCTTTTCCAGTGCACCAGCCGGACGATAGGCCTGCGCGGTGCCGGTCAGGTTTCCGCTCGGTTCCTTTTCCCAGATACGCGCCGGCGGCAGATAGCTTTCGGGAATCTCGTCAAAACTGTGGTGCAGCCAGCCATGCCATTCCGGTGGCACCCGGCTGGCGTCATTGGCGCCATTGTAGATGACCCAGCGCTGTCCGGCAGGATGACCGCTACCGGGTTTTTTGGCCTGGTAATATTTGTTGCCCAATACATCCTCGCCGACAGCTTTGCCGTTGCGAGCGCTGAACAGGCTGGTGCCGATCGTGGCACCATCCCACCAAGTGAATATTTTCGCCAATATGTTCATGTCGTCCGCTTAGCCGCGCAGCCATGCGCTCCGCAATGAAAAAATGTCAAACGGGGAGGATGTCTGCCGATCCGGAGAGGGTCACTTCCAGGTGACGGTGTCGCCCGGCTCGATGCCCAGTTCGGCGGCCCGGCCTGCGGCGATTTCAAGGACGGTGGCGACCGGTTCGTTCGAGCGTACCGGAGCGAGAGAATAGGGTGTGGTATTGGCGGCAATCGACTCGATCGTCCCGTCCCGGCGAATGAAGATTATATCGAGAGAAATCACGGTGTTCTTCATCCAGAAGCTGGCGACTCGATCAACCGGGAACGGGAAAATCATACCCTTATCGGGCGCCAGCCGGGTGCGGAACATCAGGCCTTGTGCCTGTTGGGCACCCGTGGCGGCCACTTCCACGACAAAAACATGGGTTGCATCCGAGGTCCGGATGCTCAGCGGGACTTGTTCGAGCCCGGCCTCGGATCGCGGCAATTCGCCTTGCGAGCTGGTCGCCGCTGTTTCGCCGGTTCTGGCGTAACAACCGGAAAGGCTGGCCGCGCAGATCAGGCCCAGGAAAAGCGCTACCGCTTTCGAAATCTTCATCGTCTGGATGCTCTTCTGTTTCAGTCGGAGGGGGGCAGGCATACCTGTACAGCCATATGGCCGCGATTTCCGTCCTTTATCCGGGCGAGCAAATGTTGGCCCGGAACTATTTCAGCAATGCCGGCGTCACGGAGCGTTTCCATATGGAGAAAAATATCGCCGCCGTAATCTTCGCAGATCAAGAAACCGTAACCCTTGGCGCGGTTAAACCATTTTACTTCTGCATCGACGAACGCGGAATCCTCATCGACAATATGCACGGCATGGCGGGCATGCGTAGCGGTTGGCGAGGCGTTTCGGGTTCCACATTCGGACAGATCGATGTCGAGAATTCTGGTTGCCTGCAGTCCCTTGGGCGCTACGGCATATTCGCAGGTAACCACGGCCATTTCCGGCAATTCCCGTGTGCCGAGGGATTCGAGCAAGCTCCAGTGCACCAGTATATCCGATTGTGGCGTAACATTCTTGTCGTCAGACGGGTCGTCTTGCGGGACGATGAAGCCGAAGCCGCGGTGACTGTCGAACCATTTCACGCGGCCCGTGGCGCGTCGCATTTCGTTGTTGGTGGAGGAATGACCATCTGCCCCGGCATGACGCGTGCCATTATCCGCAGGTTCTGATTCCGCAAATAAGCTTGCCACGATGCATCTCCGAACAAAACTGAGCCAAATCAAATGTGTACTACTTTTCGACTCGCTCCACCGTATATCACATTAAAATCAAACTGGCGATTCCTGGCAGCAATGGACGCCAATCCGGTCAGTTGTCCGGGCTAGTCGCCGACATCAGAACTTTTCGTCTGCGATTATTTCTTCGCCGGGTCTCGCAAAGACATACCGGTTTGCCAGATCAAAATCATGACCCGCCCTGAGAAATGCCTGCAATTGCTTGCGGCATTTGTCGGCGTCCTGCTGACTCTCGGCATAGGGGCCGATCTTCCGTTTGCGGGCAAATTTGTCCGCCGCTGCCCATTTGTTCGTTTCGCTGATTTGAAAGGCTTCACGCCCGTCCGTTTCGCTGATGCCTGCCTGGTAAAGTGCATGCGAAACCCGCCGGGTGCCATAACCGCGACGGGTCAGAGCCGCAGCCTTGTTCTGTGCGTAGAGCGCGTCGTCAATATAACCCTGCTCGACGAAGCGTGCCACCAACTGTTCCACCGCCGGCGGCTCCGCATCTTGCCATTCCCTCTCCCGGATTTTCCGGTGGAGATAATCGGCCAGTTTTTTCCGGGTCGTTGCATATCGTTCGACATAGCGTATAGCTAGTCGGTGCAGGCTCTCCTGATCTAAGGTTTTAGCGCTGTTTTTCAACGGTTTGGCTTTCAAGTATGATGCTTGCCCTTTTTGTGCCACAGTCGGGCCGAAATTTAAACGCCAGAGGTGATCAATGACCTTGGCATAAGCGGCTAAAGGGACGTCAAAAAGACGATTTGTACCCTTACCGGACGAAGCAGACTGATTTTGGCGAGGCTGGACCTCCCGGAAATGGATTTTGGATGACCGAACTGACACCAACCCCGACATTGGATGAACTACCGCGGCGCTTCTCCGATTTTGATACATTGGGTGACGCTCTGGATTATGCGGCCCAGGGACAAAAAGGTTTCAATTTTCATGATGCCCGCGGTTCGCTTGTCCGCGCCTATCCGTTCAGTGAATTGCGTGAAGATGCGCTGGTGGCGGCGAAGCGCCTGATCGCAGCAGATATCAAGCCTGGCGACCGGGTGGCGCTGATCGCCGATACCGAACCGCAATTCTGCGCACTGTTTTTTGGCGCTGTATATGCCGGCGCGCTGCCGGTACCCCTGCCATTGCCCACCTCCTTTGGCGGCAAGGAAAGCTATATCGACCAGATCGGTGTGCAGCTCGACAGCTGTGACCCGGCGATATTGCTGTTTCCGGACGAGATTGCAGAACTGGCGGGTGCTGCCGGCCAGTCCCGCGCGATTCCGGCTTATGGCTGGGACGCCTTTGCCGGCCAGGACGCTCCCGACATTGCCTTGCCCAAGGCGAACGGCAGCGACATCGCCTATCTGCAATATTCCAGTGGTTCGACCCGCTTCCCGCACGGCGTTGCCGTTTCGCACAAGGCGTTGCTGCACAATCTCGGTTCGCACGCCCATGGCATGCTGATTGGCGACACTGATCGCTGCATTTCCTGGCTGCCCTTCTATCACGACATGGGGCTGGTCGGCTGTTTTCTGTCGATGGTCGCCAACCAGGTGTCCACCGATTATCTCAAGACTGCGGATTTTGCACGCCGGCCCCTGTCATGGCTTGATCTGATCACCCGCAATCCGGGAACTTCCTGCAGCTTTTCGCCGACCTTCGGCTACGAGATCTGCGCGCGCCGGATCGGTAGCCAGTCCAATGTCCAGGAGCGTTTCGATCTTTCCCGATGGCGGCTGGCGGGCAATGGTGCGGACATGATCAGGCCCGACGTGATGCAGCGGTTCACCGATGCCTTTGCACCGGCCGGATTTGACGCCAAGGCTTTCTTGCCAAGCTACGGTCTCGCCGAAGCTACGCTGGCGGTGACCTTGATGCCTTCGGGCGAGGGTATGGAAGTGGAACTGGTTGAGGAAACCGAACTTTCCGGAGAGAAAAAGAGCGACGGCAGTCGTCCGAAACGGTTCCGCGCGATCGTCAATTGCGGGAAACCCGTGCGCGATACGTTGCTGGAAATCCGGGAAGAAACCGGAGCGGTCTTGCCGGAAAAAACCGTCGGCAAGGTCTGGATGAAGGGCCCGGCGGTGATGGACTGCTATTATCGTGATCAGGAAGCAACCGATGCCTGTCTGGTCGACGGCTGGCTCGATACGGGCGACATGGGCTATCTTTCGAACGGCTATCTCTACATCGTCGGCCGGGCCAAGGACATGATCATCATCAACGGCAAAAACCACTGGCCGCAGGACATCGAATGGGCGGTCGAACAATTGCCCGGCTTCAAGGCTGGCGATATCGCGGCCTTTGCCATTACTACACCGGGTGGCGAAGAAACGCCGGCAGTGCTGGTGCAATGCCGGACCTCGGACGAGATCGAGCGGCTGCGGCTTTGGAACGAAATACGGGACAAAGTGAGAGCCATTACCGGCATGAATTGTGTAATCGAACTGGTACCGCCCCGTACCCTGCCGCGGACCAGTTCGGGCAAACTGAGCCGGGCAAAGGCACGCAACCTTTACCTTTCCGGCGATATTCAGCCCTATGCGGTGGCGGCGTGAAACCGGTTAAATTCCGTTAATCAGAGATCGCAAAAAAATTTAAGCTAGTCCTTACGTTTCGCTAAGAATTTCAGCGTAAGGAGGGCCGGTGTTAAAAACCATCGCTCAATCCGGCTTGCCAAAGGCAATTCCGCTTCGTGTATTGCTCGGCCTTTCCGACCCCCCCGGGATCGATTGGGGGCGGATTCGCGCGCTGCAGTTCAATGGTAATAACCAGCATGGTTTTCTGAAGATCGTTTCCGCGATCGTCTGCGGTCTGTTGATCGTTCAATTGGGCATCGGCCAGGTCAACATTTGGCTTCTCGGTCTGTGGCTCGCTGGGTTGGCTGTATTATATATCTACGCCGACCTGCTGTATCGCAAACAGTCGGCACTGCAGCGCAAAACGATCAATCGTTCCGATTTGACGATGGTCTATCTCGTTTCCCTGATCGGTGGCTCGCTGTGGGGCGTCGGGTTCTTGCTTTTCGCATTCAGCACGAACCTCATGACCATGATACCGATATGGGCG
>TARA_R110002124_G_scaffold90906_1_pt1 | contig 12629 bp, 10 predicted proteins | sample TARA_R110002124 | Tara Oceans TARA_R110002124 (sample SAMEA4397445) | marine metagenome | biome: Polar Biome; feature: [SRF] surface water layer (ENVO:00010504); material: water (ENVO:00002006), including particulate matter (ENVO:01000060) such as... | depth 5 m | reverse complement strand
CTCCATCATCACCAGCATCTCCTTCTGGTGGGCGGCGTGCATGGCCGCCGTGCCCAGGCCGAATTCGTGCAGCAGGGTGCCCTTGTTGGCGATTTTGAAGCGCACCGTCTCGCCCGCCTTCACGGCGATCTCCGCGGGTTCATAGAAATTGTCCTGCATGGTGATGTCGATGGTGCGGGTCACGTCCGCGGCCTTGCCCGGGCCGCCAATGGCCGGCGCGGCGCCGTGATGACCGGGCATGCCTTGGGCCCCCATCATCTGGCCGGGCATGCCTTGACCGCCCATCATATGTCCTTGGGCGGGCGCGGCGTCGTGACCGTGACCGGGCTGGCCCGATCCGGCTAAGGCGGGGGTGGTGGCCACCAGCACGGCAAGGGCGACGGCGGCGGAACGGATGGACGTGCGGAATGTGAAATCTTGAGAGATCTTCATCGGAATATCCTTTTGATCGGGGATCGCGTCTGTGACGCGGCCATGGCGAAGGCTTAGGCTTCGCCGCCTTGTCGGATTTCCGCTCGGGGATCGTACTGGATGGACCGGACCTGGGGTCCGCGTCCGGTGCAGGTGACATCGGCCGAGCGGGGGCTAGGCGCGGTCTCGCGGCGGCCGGAACAGGCTGGCGGGGGCGGTCAGCGCGGGGGCTTGATCCGCACTCGGATGCAAGGTTTGTGATTCGAAAGAGGGGGGCAGGAAGCTCAGAACGTCGCGCGGAAGGGCCGGCGAGAAGCAGGCGTTGACGCAGCAGCCGCCCATGTCGTGCTGCGACGGCGGCGGGGTCTGTTCCTGGGCCGGCGTCTGGTCGTGGCATTTTTGATGGTCAGATGTGGCGGTCTGCGCCCCGGCCGGGGCGCCATGGGCCTGATGTGCCCCATCCGCGGACTTTGCCATGGCCGCATGGCCGACGCCGAAGCCGGAGAACAGGACGGCAATGGCCAGAAACACATGACACGCGCGGCGCAGGCGCCGTTCTGTACCTGCTTGTCCTGGGTTTGTGCGCGCCATGGGTCTTTGGTCCGGTGATTGGCTCGTGTCTTGCCGCATTACGCAAAATTCTAAAGGTTCCACCTGCGGGAAGGTCAAGGCGAAACGGTTTGTTTCAGGCGCCTTATTTTCCGCCTGCCTGGGCGCGGCGGTTCAGGTCGTCGTGGCGGGCCCGGATGCTCGCCGGCCAGGTGCTCTTGATATAGGACAGAACGGCGACGATCTCGGCGTCCGACAGGACCTCGGCGAAGCCCGGCATGTCGCTTTCGTAGCTGCCGCCGACCACGGCGGCGGGGCCGCGCTTGGTCAGGTCGAACAGCTGCGCGTCCGGATGGTGCCAGGTATGGCCCGTGCGGTCATGGGGCGGGGCGGGCAGGCGGCCCGAGGGCAGGCGCTCACGCCAGTTCGTCTGACCTTCCAGGTTGGCGCCGTGGCAGCTCGCGCAATGTTCTTCGTAAACGCTTTTGCCCGTGGCGACGGTCGCCGCGTCGCCGGGGCGCAACTCGACCGCATCGTCGTCGGGGGACAATCCCTGCCAGACGGCACTGCCGAGCGCGACGGCGGCTAAGGCGGCAATCGCCCACAAGGATTTGCGTCGCGCCGCGGTCAATGGTCCGGTCCCGCCAGATCGTCGATGATCGGGCAATGGGGGCGGTCATCGCCATGGCAATGATCGACCAGATGCTTGAGGGTCTTATGCAGGGCCTTGAGCTCCGCGATCTTGGCTTCGATCTCGGAAAGGTGTTCCGTGGCGATCGCCTTCACGTCGGCGCTGGCCCGGTGGTCGTCCTCGTACAGCGACAACAGGGCGCGGCAGTCCTCGACGGAAAACCCGAGGCCGCGTGCCCGCTGCACGAACTGCAACTTGTGCACGTCGGTCGGCGAATAGGCGCGGTAGCCGTTGTCGCTGCGCCCCGGCACGACCAGCGAGATTTCCTCGTAATAGCGGATGGTCTTGGCCGGCAGGCCCGATCGTTTCGCCGCTTCACCGATGTTCATGGGATCACTCCTCCTCGATCCTGACGGTGCGCAGACGCAGCGCGTTGGTGATGACGGAAACGGAACTCAGGCTCATGGCGGCGGCGGCGACCATGGGCGACAGCAGAATGCCGAACATGGGGTAGAGAACCCCCGCCGCGACCGGCACGCCGAGCGCGTTGTAGACCAGGGCGAAGAACAGGTTCTGCTTGATGTTGCGCATGGTCGCACGGGCCAGTTTCCGCGCGCGCACGATGCCGTTCAGGTCGCCCTTGATCAGGGTGATGCCGGCACTTTCGATGGCCACGTCGGCGCCCGTGCCCATGGCGATGCCGACATCGGCCTGGGCCAGGGCCGGCGCGTCGTTGACCCCGTCGCCGGCCATGGCGACACGGCGCCCTTCGGTCTGCAGGTCCTTGACGATGCGGGCCTTGTCCTCGGGCAGGACATCGGCGCGAATTTCGTCGATGCCGAGTTTGGCCGCCACGGCGCGGGCCGTGCGGTCGTTGTCGCCCGTCGCCATGACGATGCGGAAGCCCTGGGCGTGCAGGGCCCGGATGGCATCCGCCGTGGTGTCCTTGACCGGATCGGCGACGGCGATCAGGCCGGCGATCTTGCCGTCCACGATGACGAACATCACCGTCTCGCCCTGGTCGCGCCGCGTGTCCGCCGTCTTCGACAGGGCGTCGCCGTCCAGGCCCAGGTCGGTCGCCAACCGGGCGTTGCCCAGGGCGACCCGTTTGCCGTCGATGGTGCCGGTGACGCCTTTGCCCGTGACGGCCTGGAAATCGTCGGCCTTGGCGAGCGTGATGTCGCGGTCTTCCGCGCCGGCGACGATGGCTTCGGCCAGGGGGTGCTCGGACCCCCGTTCCAGGCTGGCGGCCAGGCGCAGGACCGCGGCTTCGTCATGCCCCGGCTCCGGCAGCACGGCGACCAGCTTCGGCTTGCCGACGGTCAGGGTGCCGGTCTTGTCGATGATCAGGGTATCGACCTTGGCGAAGCGCTCCAGGGCCTCCGCGTTCTTGATCAGCACGCCGGCCTGGGCGCCCCGGCCCGTCGCCGTCATGATCGACATCGGTGTGGCGAGGCCCAGCGCGCAGGGGCAGGCGATGATCAGCACCGCCACGGCGGCGACCAAGCCGTAAGCCAGGGCCGGGGCGGGGCCCCAGATCGACCAGGCGATGAAGGCCAGGGCCGCGACGGCGACCACCGCCGGCACGAAGATGCCGGCGACGCTGTCGGCGACCTTCTGGATCGGCGCGCGGGACCGCTGGGCGCTTGCGACCATCTCGACGATCCGGCTCAGCATGGTATCGGCGCCGACGCGCTGTGCTTCCATGATCAGGCTGCCCGTGCCGTTGATTGTGGCCCCGGTGACCGCGTCGCCCGGGGTTTTCTCGACCGGCAGGGGTTCGCCGGAAATCATCGATTCATCGATGGATGACCGGCCCTCAAGCACCACGCCGTCGACCGGCACCTTGTCGCCGGGCCGGACCCGCAGATGGTCGCCGGCCTTGACGTCTTCAAGCGGCACCTCCGTCTCCTTGCCGTCGGCGTCGATGCGCCGCGCGGTCTTGGCCGCCATGTCGAGAAGAGCGCGGATCGCCGCCCCCGTGCGGTCGCGCGCCCCCAGTTCCATCAACTGGCCCAGCAGGACCAGGACGACGATCACGGCCCCCGCCTCGAAATAGACGCCGACGTGCCCGCCCGCATCGCGGAAGCCGCCGGGGAAGATGCCGGGGGCCAGCACGGCGACGATGCTGAACAGATAGGCGGCGCTGACGCCCAGGGCGATCAGGGTGAACATGTTGAGGTTTCCCGAGCGCACCGATTTGACGCCGCGCACCAGGAACGGCCAGCCCGACCACAGAATTACCGGGGTCGCCAGGACCAATTCGATCCACTGTGCGGTGCGTTCGCCCAGGGCCTCGCGGATGCCCAGGCCCAGCATGGGGCCCATGGTCAGGATCAGGACCGGGACGGTCAGCACCGCGCCGACCCAGAACCGGCGGGTGAAATCGACCAGTTCCGGGTTGGGGCCCTCGTCGTCCGTGGGCACGCCCATGGGCTCCAGCGCCATGCCGCAGATCGGGCAGTCGGCGGGCTTGTCGGTGACGATCTCGGGATGCATGGGGCAGGTGTATTGGGTGCCGGCGGGCATGGCTTCGGCCTGCTTCTTATGGGCGCCCGACAGATAATGGTCCGGGTCGGCCTGGAACTTGGCGCGGCAGCCGGGATTGCAGAAATGATAGGTCGTGCCGTCGTGGTCGAAGGTCGGCTTGCCCCGGCCCAGGGTCACGGTCATGCCGCAGACCGGGTCCTTGGCGGTCTCGGCATCATGGTCGTGGCCGTGATGGCCCCCGCCGCAGCAGGAAGCGCCGCTTGTCGGCGTGTCGGAGGGGGCGTGTGAATGTGCGGACATGGCGGAAAACCTTCGGTTGCGGCGCGGGCGACATGCCCACGGCGTCATCATGACCCCTTACATAAGGCTTCCAGTCACTGGAAGGTCAAGGCGCGTTATCAGAAGAATTTCCAATCCGCGCCGGCCATAGGCTCCGCCGATAAATTCTATCGGCATTAGCGATTTGACGTATGGGTCCGCCGATAGCGAGACTCCCCCGACCGCAACCCCTGACAGAGCGCCGCCCCATGCCCTTCGAAAGCGAGTTCACGCCGGCCCTGTCCGAGGGCGAAAGCAACGCCTCGCCCCGGCGCCGCGACTGGGCGGCGGGGGCCCTGGGGGCGGCGTCGCGGGCGGCATTGGCCGAGGACGCGGACCTGTTCCTGCACCAATCCGTGTCCACCCCCTGCCTGTCGGTCATCACGAAGGCCGAGGGGCCGTGGATCGAGGATGCCGAGGGACGGCGCTATCTCGATTTCCACGGCAACAACGTGCACCACATCGGCTACGGCCATCCGCGCCTGAAAAAGGCCATCGCCGATCAGATGGACGCCCTGCCGTTCGCGCCCCGGCGATTTGCCTGCGCGCCCGCGACGGCCTTGGCGCGCAAGCTGGCCGAGATCGCCCCCGGCGATTTGTCCAAGGTGCTGTTCACCACGGGCGGGTCCGACGCGGTCGAGGTCGCGTTGAAGCTGGCCCGCGCCGCGACCGGGCGGTTCAAGACCGTGTCGTTCTGGGACGCCTTTCACGGCGCCGGGTTCGGGGCGTCGTCCGTCGGCGGCGAACAGCTGTTCAGATCGAACCTGATCGGCCCGCTGTTGGCGGGCACGGAACATGTCGCCCCCTTCGCCTGCTACCGCTGCCCCTATGGATATCCGGAAACGGACGGCCGGCCGAACCTGGACCTGTGCAAGATGACCTGCGCCACCATGGTGCGCTATGTGCTGGAAAAGGAAGGCGACGTCGCCGCCGTGATCGCCGAGCCCGCGCGCGCCGTGCCCTACGTGCCGCCGCCCGGGTTCTGGGCCGCCGTGCGGCAGGCCTGCGACGACATGGGTGCCTTGCTGATCTTCGATGAAATTCCCACGGGCCTGGGCAAGACCGGGCGCATGTTCGCCTGCGACCATGACGGCGTGGTGCCGGACATCCTGGTCATGGGCAAGGGGCTGGGCGGCGGCATCCTGCCGATCGCCGCCGTGATCGCCCGGCCGGGCTTGGATGTGGCGGGCGACTATGCCTTCGGCCATTACACCCATGAAAAAAACCCCGTGACCACGCGGGCCGGGCTGACGACCATCGAGATCATCGAGGACGAAAACCTGGTCGAGAACGCGGCCACCCTGGGCGCTTATGCCCTGGCGCGCCTCAACGATATGAAAGACCGCCTCGGCGTGATCGGTGACGTGCGCGGGCGGGGCTTCCTGATGGGGGTCGAACTGGTCAAGGACAAGGCCGGGAAGGAGCCGGCGGTGGATCTGGCCGAGGACGTGCTCTACCGTTGCCTCTCGGGCGGCCTGTCGTTCAAGATCTCCATGGGCAACACGCTGACCCTGACGCCGCCCCTGGTGGTGACCAAGGATCAGATGGACCTGGCCCTCGACGTGCTGGAACGCGCCATCACCGACGCCGCCCGCGCCGCGCGGCTGGCCTGAACGACAACAACCCGGAAAGGGGAACCGCCATGGTCAAGGTCGTCCGCACGGACCGCGAACTGCAATGCCCGGTGATCGACGCGGGCCTCCGCGACATGGGCGTCGATCTGGTCCTGGTGCCCGACGGGGCGGGGGAGAACGCGCTGCTCGACGCCGTCGCCGACGCGGACCTGATCCTGATGTGCTACACGCCGATCACCGAACGGGTCATCGCGGCGGCGCCGAAGCTCAAGGGCATCGTCAAGTATGGTGTGGGCATCGACGCCATCGACGTGCAGGCCGCGCGGGCGCGGGGCATCCCCGTGGTCAACATCCCCGAATACGCCGAGCGCACGGTGGCCGAGGGCGCCTTCACCCTGATGCTGGCGCTCGCCAAGAAATTGATCCCGCTCGACCGCGCCATGCATGCCGACGGCTGGGCCTGGCCGGAAGCGAAATGGCTGGCCAACGACATCGTGGGCAAGACCGTGGGCATCGTGGGGGCCGGGCGCATCGGCCGCGCCTTCGCGCAGATGGCGGGGGCCGGGTTCGGGGCGCATGTCATCGCCTACAGCCCCCATACCCCGCCGGCGGAATTGATGCAGATCGGGATCGAGCCCGTGGCGGACCTGATGGACCTGATGGCGCGATCGGATGTCGTCTCCGTCCACTCCGTGCTCAACGACGAGACGCGGGGCCTGATCGGGGCTAGGGAACTGGCGGCCATGAAGCCGACGGCGATCATCCTCAACGTGGCGCGGGGCGCGGTGATCGACGAGGCCGCCCTGGTCCGCGCCTTGCTCGAGGGCCGCATCGCCGGCGCCGGACTCGACGTCTACAGCCAGGAGCCGCTGATGCGCGAAGGCCATCCGCTCAGCCCCCTGTTCGCCATGGACAACGTGATCCTGCTGCCGCACCTGACCTTCTTCACCCATGAGGCCATGGAACGCCTGGAGATGGAGACGCTCGAGCGTTGCCGAGAAGTTTTGGACGGCCACCCCGTGACGGTGAAATCCCCCGACCCGCGCCTGCGCGCCCAGACGACGGGCGTGCGGTTCGAGGGCTAGAAACCCCCTGGCGCGCACCGGGGCGCCGGGCTAACGTCCGCCTTTCCCCGGCCCAGAGACCGAGTGCCCCATGACTGACATCCTCACCTGCATTTCCCCTATCGACGGTTCGGTCTACGCCGAACGCCCGGCGGCCGCCGACGCCGATATCCAGGCGGCGCTGGAGCGCGCCCAGGCCTGTCAGGCTGCCTGGCGCAACGTGCCGGTTGCCGAGCGGGCGGCGCTCTGCACCGCCATGGTCGACGTCTTCATCAAGGAACCCGAGGCCGTCGCCGAGGAACTGGCCCGCCAGATGGGCCGGCCCGCCCGTTATGGCGCGGGCGAGGTGAAGGGCTTCGAGGAACGGGCGCGGCACATGATTGCCATCGCCGGGGAGGCGCTGGCCGACCGGCCCGCGCCGGACAAGCCCGGCTTCACCCGCTTCATCCGGCGCATGCCGCTCGGCGTCGTGCTGGTCGTGGCCCCCTGGAACTATCCCTACCTCACGGCGGTCAACGCCATCGTCCCGGCGATCATGGCCGGCAACGCGGTGGTCCTGAAACACGCGACGCAGACGCCGCTGTGTGGGGAGCGCATCGCCCGCGCGTTCGAGGCGGCGGGCGCGCCCGAGGGCCTGTTCCAGGTTCTGCACCTGACCCACGGCCAGACCGCCCGCGTCGTCGCTTCACCTGAAATCAACTTCGTCGCCTTCACCGGCTCCGTCCCCGGCGGGGCGGCCATGGAGCAGGCGGCGGCGGGCCGCTTCATCGGCATCGGGCTGGAGCTGGGCGGCAAGGATCCGGCCTACGTCCGCGCCGACGCCAACCTAGCCCACGCGATCGAGAACGTGACCGACGGGGCGTTCTTCAATTCCGGGCAAAGCTGCTGCGGGATCGAGCGGGTTTACGTTCACGCCGCCGTCTACGACGACTTCGTCCAGGGCATGGTCGATCTCGCCAAGCAATACGTTCTGGGCGATCCCCTCGACCCCGCCACGACGCTGGGCCCCATGGTGCGGCCCAAGGCCGCCGACTTCGTGCGCGGCCAGATCGCGGCGGCGGTCCAGGCCGGGGCCCAGGCCCTGATCGACCCCAAGGCCTTTCCGCGTGATGCCGCGGGCAGCGCCTATATGGCGCCCCAGGTGCTGACCGGCGTCGACCATGCTATGCGCGTGATGACGGAGGAATCCTTCGGCCCCGTGGTCGGCGTCATGAAGGTCTCCGGCGACGACGAAGCCGTGGCCCTGATGAACGACAGCGACTTCGGCCTGACCGCCAGCATCTGGACGGCGGATGCCGACGCGGCCCTGGCGCTCGGCAGCCGCGTCGAGACGGGCACCCTGTTCATGAACCGGGCCGACTATCTGGACCCGGCCCTGGCCTGGACCGGGGTCAAGAGTTCCGGCCGGGGCTGCACCCTGTCGCCCCTGGGTTATGATCACCTGACCCGGCCCATGTCCTTTCACCTCCGCACGCAGGTTTGACGCCCATGACGACGATGCCCCTTAAAGGTAACTGGAACTACCCGACGTCCATCCGCTTCGGCGCGGGCAGGCTCGCGGAACTGGGCGAGGCCTGCACACAGGCGGGCATGGCCAATCCGCTTTTGGTGACGGACCCGGGCCTGGCGGCCCTGCCCATGGTCGCCGACGCCGTTTCGGCGGTCGAGGGGGCGGGGCTTGCGGTCAAGGTCTTCTCCGCCATCAAGGGCAACCCGACGCTGGAGAATGTCGAGGCCGGGGTCGCTGCCTTCAAGGCGGGTAAACACGACGGCGTCATCGCCTTCGGCGGCGGCAGTGCCCTCGACGCCGGCAAGGCCATCGCGTTTCAGGCGAGGCAGACGCGCCCCTTGTGGGATTTCGAGGACGTGGGCGACAACTGGACCCGCGCCGACCCGGCCGGGATCGCCCCCAACGTCTGCGTCGCGACCACGTCCGGCACGGGATCGGACGTGGGCCGCGCCTCGGTCATTACGGACAGCGCGCGCCATGTGAAAAAGGTCATCTTCCATCCCAAGATGATGCCGAGCGTCACCATCGCCGATCCGGCCCTGACCGTGGGCCTGCCGGCGCATGTCACGGCGGCGGTGGGCATGGACGCGCTCTCGCACAATCTGGAGGCCTATCTGGCGCCGTTCTATCACCCCTTCGCCAAGGGGGTGGCGCTGGAGGGCATGCGGCTGGTCAAGGACTGGCTGCCCACGGCGGTCCAGGATGGCAAGAATATCGAGGCCCGGTCCCACATGATGGCGGCGGCCATGGCGGGGGCGACGGCGTTTCAGCGCGGGCTCGGCGGCATTCACGCGCTGGCCCATCCGCTGGGCGCCTTGTACGACGCCCACCACGGTCTGCTCAACGCCGTGCTCATGCCCTATGTGGTCAACGCCAACAAGGCGGCGATTGAAAAGGACCTGACGGACCTGGCCCGCGCGCTCGACCTTGCCGACTATTCGCCCGCCGGGGTCATCCAATGGATTTTGGACCTGCGCAAAGAAGTCGGCATTCCGCACACCCTGGCCGAGATGGACATGCCCGGTGACGCCGCCGACACCGTCGGCGCCATGGCGGTCGAGGATCCGACGGCGGGGGGCAACCCGATCCCATTCACGGCGGCGCAGTATTCGGCATTGTTCCTGGACGCCCATGGGGGGCGTCTGGAATTCTAGGGCCGAACGATTTTCAATAAGGGGGACAGGCAGATGAAACCGAGACAGGTCAAGACGGCGGCGGACGCCAGGAAGATCATCGCCGAGCGCGGATGCGATTACGTGAAGGTCGGCGTGGTCGACATGGACGGCATCATGCGCGGCAAGTACATGAAGGCCGACAAGTTCGTCTCCTCCCTCGATAAGGGCTTCGGCTTCTGCGACGTGGTGCTGGGCTGGGATTCCAAGGACCAGCTGTATGACAACGTCTCCGTCACCGGCTGGCACACGGGCTATCCCGACGCCCCCGTGCGCGTCATCCCGGAATCCTGCCGCGAGATCGCCTGGGAAGACGACATGCTGTTTTTCCTCGGCGAATTCGACGGCAAGTATGAAGACGTCTGCCCCCGCGCCGTGCTGCGCCGCACGCTGGCCAAGGCCGACAAGATGGGCTTCAAGGTGCTGGCCGGGCTCGAATACGAATTCTTCATGTTCGAGGAAACGCCGGAAACCGCGCGCGAAAAGAACTACCGCGACCTGAAGCCGATCCAGCCGGGCTTCTTCGGCTATTCCATGCTGCGCTCCACCACCGAGAGCGACCTGTACCGCGACATCCTGGACGGCTGCGTGAAGATGGACATGGCGCTGGAAGGCCTGCACGAGGAAACGGGGCCGGGCGTGCTCGAAGCGGCGATCCAGGTCGACGGGGCGCTCGCGGCCGCCGACAAGGCCGTGCTGTTCAAGACGTTTGCCAAGATCATGGCGCAGAAGCGGGGCCTGATGGCGACCTTCATGGCGCGCTGGTCGCCGGACTGGCCGGGTCAGTCGGGCCATATTCACATGTCGCTGACCAACAAGGCCGGCAAGCCGATCTTCCTGGACAGGAAAAAGCCCCATGGCATGAGCGATGCCATGCGCCACTTCGTCGGCGGGCAGCAGAAACTCCTGCCGGAATTCCTCTCCATGATCGCGAACACGGTCAACAGCTACACCCGCCTGGTGCCGGGCTTCTGGGCGCCGACGGACTCGACCTGGGGCGTGGACAACCGCACCTGCGCGATCCGCATCATCCCCGGCTCGGAAAAATCGCAGCGCGTGGAATTCCGCATCGCCGCCGCCGACGCCAACCCCTATCTGGCGCTGGCCGCCGGCATCGGGGCGGGCCTGTGGGGGATCGAGAACAAGGTCGAGCCCGGCCCGGCGGTCGAGGGCAACGCCTACGACAAGACCTTCCCCAAACGTCTCAACCTGCCGCGCACCCTGATGGACGCGGCCGGGATGCTCAAGGCGTCGAAGCCCGCGCGGGCCCTGTTCGGCGACGCCTTCGTCGACCACTACGCCGCGACCCGCGAATGGGAAGAACGCCAATTCCGCCGCGCCATCACCGACTGGGAGATGGAGCGGTATTTCGAGATTATTTGAGGGGCGGCATCCTCACGCCCTGTCCGTCAGACCTGGCCATGACGGGACAAAATGCCCACTTCTAACCATAGGTGGGCTTAGTTCGTCGTGATTTGTTTGCGGAGTGTTGTCACGATATTTTCGAGTAGATTTTTTAATGCCGATTCAGTCGCGGATTTTATAACCTCTTCTCTAAGGTCAAAAATCGACGACTTGATGAGATATCCATGACCCGCCGCAATTTCCTGCTTGATGGTGTTTTCTGCATCGATGATCGCAATGGTCACGTTTAAGGAAGCGTCACCCTGCTGACCGGTCAAAGGAAACGTTTTGTGGATACGAAAACTAGATTCGGCTTTCCCTTGGTGAATGATTATTTGGCGGTCGAAGCCTAACGAGCGAATCTGGCTGGCGGGAATTGGAACTTCAGAAAAGACTACAGATTGCAGGTTTGCTTTTAGTGTGGCTTTGAGGGCGTCAGCATAAATTTCGTTCAAATTAGACTCGTAACCACCGACAGCGAATACAGCAGATCTGCTTTTTGCTTCTAGAACCCATGCTCCCTGTTCCACGAACGCGGTATAATTTCCCTGAACCGGGTGGATGGTTTTATCTTCCACCAAATTGACGGGGCTAATCTCTAGGTTATTAGTGCACCCAAGCAAGAGGCCCACCAGCAGAAACGGCAAGAAATTGGCGTACTTACTCGGGCTTTTAACGGCTTCAAAGCTTCCTTTCCCGCTACGGGTGAGGAGCGATTGCCTGGGGGATAAGTGATCCAGAAAATTGCGCATTTTCATTATTTCCCCATGGGGTCAGCAATTCCAGCAGGCAATGCCGTGAGCGGAAGTACACGCTGCAATCCTTTGGCATTTCTTACAAAGATACGTTCGCCAACTGCCGGCACACTTCCTTGTTTTGGAATGTTTTGAAGTATCGTCATTTTGATTCCGCTGTCGAGTTCTATGCCATACTCGATGCCCCGGCCATCGTGAAGCAACGCCTCAGTGGTGGAACCTAGCGCCATACCAAGTGCTGTAGCGACCAAAACAGAAAGAACATTACCACCGCCAGATCCGACAACGCTGCCGCCTGCTATTCCGGCCATGCCGCCTATGACAATTCCCTTTCCAGATTCGTGGTACCCGATAGGAACCTCGCGTACAGAGACAACTTGGCCAAAATTAATCGTGAACGATTTACCAAGTTCGCTCGCGTTAAATTCTGAATTTTTGGTTGATTGGCATCCAACTAAGGTCAGTGTAAAAAAAATTAACACCCAGTTGGGTCGAGATAAACTGAATGGCACTTCTGCCTCCCCCATAACCTTGGTGGACTATACTGTGCTATCTCAGGTTGCTGCAATTGGCGGACGCTGCCGCTTTTAGATAATGGACCAAGTCCCCAGCATCCCGACCTGTGCCCCCGACCGCCCATCCGCACGTGGCTAAACCCTAATCCCGCTCCGTCACCGCCAGTTCCCAGAACGCCCGAACCACCCGTGTCTCCGCCCGGTTTTCCAGGCAGACCATGTATTCGTGCATGGGC
>TARA_R110002124_G_scaffold38432_3_pt1 | contig 12658 bp, 10 predicted proteins | sample TARA_R110002124 | Tara Oceans TARA_R110002124 (sample SAMEA4397445) | marine metagenome | biome: Polar Biome; feature: [SRF] surface water layer (ENVO:00010504); material: water (ENVO:00002006), including particulate matter (ENVO:01000060) such as... | depth 5 m | reverse complement strand
TTTTGTTTTCATGATATAAGATTTTGAATAATTCTAGAACAACTATGCCTTACTTGTGTATTTGCACAATAATTGAGTTCAGGTAGATTTTACAATAATTAAAAAATCCATTTGTTTGAGCAATAAAGAAGCTAAATGTTAGCAAAAAATAATTGGTGGCACCCTTGTTTTCATTGAATTATAAATTAATAGCCTCAATGAAGTTACACCCTAAATCAATGTGTTAGGTGTAAAATGTGATGAGTAGCTCAAAAAACAACATGTTTAACAAACGAAATTAAGAGAGGTTGCTTTTAAAGATCCGTGATAAGGGAATATTTATATCTGGTTGAAGAATAACATTAGACCTATTTACAGCAGACACATAGTTTTTATTAATAATATAGGATCTATGAACTTTAACAAAATTAGGTGGTAACTCTTCTAGTATAGCTTTAATTTTATTGCGATCTATAATCGTTTTGCTATCCGTTACAAATTCTAAATAATTGCCATCAGATTTTATGTATTTTAACTTTTTTAAATACACCTTAGATTTATTATTAAGTATTACTGCAATTTCTTCAACCTTTTTTGCAATATGTTCCTTTTCTAATTCCACTTCTTTAATGCGCTCTTGTGATTGTAAAAAACGACGCCCAAACCAAACTGCTATTAGAGAAGTAATAAGAGCTACAATGAACCACCGCCAGCCCAAACTCTCTTGCTTGTAAATCTCTAATTCATTTTTCTGATTCTCTTGCTGAAGCTTAATTATTTTATTAGCCTGTTTCTGGCTTTCATACTTTGCTGTAATTTCAGCAATGTTTTCATTTTGTTGAAATTTTGCAATAGAATCACTTAAAAACTTATACTTATTTGAATGAAAAAGGGCCTTTTTATAATCTCTTTTTAACGCATGTGCTTTTGATAAATAATATTCTATTTCAGCAGCTTGATTCCTTTTTTTATTTACCTCTTTGGCTTTTGTAAAATTGATAATAGCACTTTCGGGCTTATTTATATTGTAATAGCTTTGACCAAGTAAAAAATATGTTTTATCAATATTTGTTAAAAAGTTAATATCCTTTTTTATTAGAATAGAGTTTGTAAAATAGTCTATAGCATCTTGGTAACGCTCCTCATCTATAAGTGATTGCCCAATATTATAATAGACTATTGACTTCAATTTATCATTTTCTCCGCTTTCAAGTTCTTTCAGCATTTTTAAAGAAGCGGTTGTTTTCTGTTTTGGTGTCATTCCTCTGCTTGTAGAATTCACCTTGTGTTTTTTATTTTCATTACCACTTACACTTAACGAAGCATCAAAAAAGTAGTCCGCTAATTTGAGTTTATTCAACTTTTCGTAAATAACACCAATCTGTAAATAAGATTTAGCCAACCCTTTTTTATTATTTGCAGTTTTATAGAAATCTACACTTAGGAAGTAAAATTCTAAAGCCTTGTCAAACCGTTCTTTTAAGTCAAATATAGCAGCTTGGTTATAGTTGGTATTGCCATTAATAACATCCGAAAACTTATCTTGATTATCGAAATTAAATTGTAGTAAATTTTGTGCCTCGGCTGTTTTATCTAAAGCGATAAGGTAAAATGAATAGTAATACCCAGTGGCTCCTATAAGAAAAGTGTCTTTTTTCTTTTCGGCAATATTATACGCTTTTTTAGAGAAGTATAAAGCACTATCCTGATTTTTGACGCCATTTTTAATAGCGCGTTGAATAAGGGAATCAATTTCTGTATGCTCGGTTTGTGCGTTTCCAAAACAAGAAAGAAATAAAAACAAGAAAAACACATAACCACTATTCTTCATACTGTAAAGTACAAAAAAAAACAGAAGTTATTGACTTCTGCTTTGTTACATTAAGAATTTCGCCTGCTAATCATTCAACTTCAAAACAGCCATAAATGCTTGTTGAGGTATTTCTACATTACCAACTTGGCGCATACGTTTTTTACCCTTTTTCTGCTTTTCAAGTAATTTACGCTTACGCGAAATATCACCACCATAACATTTTGCAGTTACATCTTTACGTAAAGCTTTTATGGTTTCTCTAGATATAATTTTAGCTCCGATTGCTGCTTGTATTGGAATATCGAATTGTTGACGCGGAATTAATTCTTTCAATTTCTCACACATCTTTTTACCAATATGTTGTGCATTATCTGCGTGTATTAAAGCAGAAAGTGCATCAACAGGTTGAGCATTTAATAAAATATCTAAACGAACTAACTTAGATGTTTTCAGGCCAAGAGGGTGATAGTCAAAAGAAGCATAACCCTTTGAAACTGTCTTAAGTCGATCATAGAAATCGAAAACAATTTCCGCTAATGGCATTTCAAAAGTTAATTCAACACGTTGAGTTGTTAAATACGTTTGGTTTAAGACAATTCCCCTCTTTTCTATACAAAGAGACATTACATTACCAACAAAATCAGATTTAGTAATAATGGTTGCCTTTATATAAGGTTCCTCAACTCTGTTTACAGTTGAAGGCTCTGGTAAATCAGATGGATTATTTACTATAAAAGGCGTATCTGGATCTTTGTTTGTATACGCATTATAAGATACGTTAGGTACTGTTGTAATAACCGTCATATCAAACTCGCGCTCTAAGCGTTCTTGAATGATTTCCATGTGCAACATACCCAAGAAACCACAACGGAATCCAAAGCCTAATGCAGCAGAACTCTCTGGTGCAAATACTAAAGAAGCATCGTTAAGTTGAAGTTTTTCCATAGAGTTTCTAAGCTCTTCGTAATCTTCTGTGTCAACAGGATAAATACCTGCGAAAACCATAGGTTTTACATCTTCAAAGCCTTCAACAATATTAGTTGTTGGGTTTGCGAAATCAGTAATCGTATCACCAACCTTTACTTCTTTAGCTGTTTTAATACCAGTAATTAAATAGCCTACATCGCCAGCTTTAACACTTTTTTTAGCAACTTGAGTTAATTTTAAAGTGCCAACCTCATCAGCAAAATATTCTTTATCTGTAGCAACAAACTTAATTTTTTGTCCTTTTTTAATTTCACCGTTAAAAACTCTAAAATAGGTTTCAATACCTCTAAATGTGTTATAAACTGAATCAAAAATTAAAGCCTGTAATGGAGCGTCAACGTCTCCTTTTGGAGCTGGAACACGCTCAATAATGGCTCTTAAAATGTTATCGACACCAAAACCTGTTTTTCCACTGGCATGAATCACTTCTTCGGGATAGCAACCCAATAAATCAACGATGTCGTCTGTAACCTCTTCTGGGTTTGCACTTGGTAAATCTACCTTATTAAGCACCGGAATAATTTCTAAATCATTTTCTAAAGCCAAATATAAGTTTGAAATTGTTTGTGCCTGAATACTCTGAGCGGCATCAACAATTAATAAAGCGCCTTCACAGGCTGCAATAGAGCGAGAGACCTCATAAGAGAAATCTACATGACCAGGAGTATCAATAAGATTTAACACATAGTCTTGCCCTTCAAAGGTATATTCCATTTGAATAGCATGAGACTTAATGGTAATACCACGCTCACGCTCTAGATCCATACTATCTAAGAGCTGATCTTGTTTTTCACGAGCAGTCACTGTTCCTGTATAATCTAGTAAACGATCTGCTAATGTACTTTTTCCGTGGTCTATATGTGCAATAATGCAAAAATTACGAATGTTTTTCATCTGTTGATATACACTGTTTTTGTGTTAAGATGGAATATCCAGAAAGATTATTTAAAATTAAACAACCTCCACAGGAGGGATATTTCATCTATCATTTCTAAAGAAATAAATAGGTTTGCAAATATAATTGATTTCTTGTGCTTTGCGACATCAATAATCATAATAAAACCGTGATGAATTACGGTAAAACCGTAATATTAAGTAAAAAACAATTTATATATTGCAGCACAAACTTAACTTATGATTGCTCGCCTACGATTTTATATTAGCGTACTTCTATTTATATTTAGTATTTCCGTATTTGCTCAAGATTTTTCTATTTCAGGAAAAATCATTGATTCAGACAACAACCCTATTGAGTTTGCAAATGTGGTTGTTCTTATAGAAAAAGGGGGTGAATTTCTTAAAGGAACATCAACAGATAACGAGGGCTTTTTTATATTGAATAATTTAGACGCAGCTACGTATTTTATTAAAATAAGTTATATAGGTTTTGAAGAATTTGAACAAAAAATCATCCTAACAGGAGATTTAAATTTAAAAACAATTCAGTTAAATGAGACTCCCGAAAGCCTAAGTGAAGTTACCGTTATAGCAAAAAAGCCAACAATAATACGTAAGCCAGACCGTTTAATTTTCAATATTGAAAATACTGCATTAACAGAAGGTAGTACCTTAAGTGTTTTAAAAAGCACACCAGGAATTATTGTGTCGGAAGGTAGTATTAATATCAAAAGTTCACCAGCAACGGTTTTTATTAATAATAGACGTGTACAATTAACTTCAGAAGAACTTATTACTTTATTAGAAAGTTCACCAGCAAGTAGCATAAAATCAGTTGAGGTTATTACAAATCCGCCAGCAAGTTATGATGCAGACAGTGGTTCTGTTATTAATATTATAATGAGTAAAAATCTCGTAACAGGTTATAGAGGCAGTGTTTTTACCAATTATACGCAAGGAGTGTTTCCGAAATATAATGCTGGTACAAGCCATTATTTTAAAAATAATAAAGTCAACCTTAACGTAAATTATAGTTACACCAATCAAAAAATAAATAGAGATCAAGATGATACCGTTAATTTTTTAGATAATCCAAACCCAGAAACACCAGATATTTACGAAATCAATCAAATTTGGAAGTCTAATATCAATAGAAACACATGGTCCGAAACGCATAATCTTAATCTTAATTTCGATTATTATATTGATGATAAAAACACATTGAGTCTTACCAGCACTGGATTATATACTCCATATTTTAAGTATCAAATTAGAAATAAAACTGATATTACAGATGAAAATCTAAATTTCTTATCAAGTTTTACGGCCGATAATTTATCTAGAGATAACAAATACAATATTGGTACAGACTTAAATTTTAGACACGATTTTGAAAATAGTGCAAGTTTAGCGTTTAATGCGCATTATACAATTTATGATTACGAACGCAATCAGAAAGTATTTCAAGACAACTTAGTTGAAGATGATTCAGAATTTAACACGCTCGCCAATCAAGATACTCAGATTATCACAGGAAAAATTGATTATAATTTACCCATTGATGATACATCCGTATTTGATTTAGGTCTGAAATATTCAAATATAAATACCGAAAGTGATATTACGAGATTAGATATTATAAATGGCGAAGAAGTGCTCAATACTGAGAATACGGATGCTTTTAAATACGATGAAAAGGTATTTGCAGCATATACTAACTATAGTAAATCTTGGGATAAATGGGATTTAAACTTAGGGCTAAGAGTTGAACAAACAAATATTGAAGGAGAATCTTTAACTTTAAGTGAAACGAATACGCAAGACTATCTCAATTGGTTTCCAAATGTGGGCTTGTCTCATCAACTACTAGAAAAAGCAAGTATATACGGAAGTTATAAACGAAGCATTACAAGACCTAGTTACACGGATTTAAATCCATTTACATTTTTTATAAATGAAAATGCAGTTGTGCTGGGAAACCCTAATTTGGTACCAACCTACAGAGATCACTACAAAGTGGGAACTAATTTTTTAGAGCATTTTACGATTGAAGCTTATTATATGAACTATGATGGTGATATAGTAGAATTGCCAAGACAAAATAATCAAACCAATATTGTTGCATACACACCAACAAATCTAGACAAAAAGGTTGAGTATGGTTTCGATTTCTCGTTTGATTATTATCCAACAAGCACTTGGAACCTTTATTTTGTCACATCATTTTATAACATTTCAGAAGAGGCAAATTTTGGCGAGGGATTTGTAGAACTAAATCAATGGTCTAATTACAGCATCTTAGCAAATAATTTATCACTATTGAATGACAGGAGTTTAAATTTAAACCTAAGCTTTACATGGGTTGGTAAAAATTTACAGCAGTTTCAAACGGTTGAGGATCGATTGGTTTCAGAGTTTAGTTTATCAAAATCTATTTTAAATGGAAAAGGTGTAATTTCATTGTCTATAGAAGACATGTTTAATGACCAAGATTATAAAACCTCTTTAAACTATTTAAATCAATCGAGCTCTAGTTTTGTAGATGTTGACAATAGGTTTATAAAATTAGGTTTCCGTTACAACTTTGGTAATACAAAACTTAACACTAATCAGCGCACTACAGACGCTGAAGAACGTGAAAGACTGAAAGATTTAAACTAGTCTTGCCACTCAGCAATAAACAAATTTGTATCTCTCAACTAGTATATTTCAGAACACAGCTAATCGCGCCATTCTGCAATAAACAAGTTGGTATCTCTACCACCTCCATTATTTCGGTTAGATGAAAACGCTAAGTGCTTGCCATCATTAGAATAAACAGGGAAGGCATCAAAAGTCTCACCATGGGTTACTCGCGTTAAATTCTTACCATCAATATCTATTAAATACAAATTGAAAGGAAATCCACGTTCAGCTTCAAAATTAGATGAGAATAAAATTTTCTCACCAGAAGGATGAAAAAACGGACTCCAATTTGCATTGCCTAAATCAGTTAATTGTCTTAAATCAGAACCATCAGCATTACAGATATAAAGTTCCATTTCTGTTGGTTCAACTAAGCCTTGAGCTAATAGATCTTTATAATCTTTAATTTCTTTTTCTGTCTTAGGACGAGACGAACGGAATATTAGTTTTGTACCATCTGGAGAGAAGAAAGCTCCACCATCGTAACCCAATTCATTTGTAATTTGTTTTACATTACTTCCATCAATATTCATGGTGTATAGTTCTAAATCACCACTTCTTGTTGATGTAAACACAATTTTATCACCCTTAGGAGATACCGTTGGTTCAGCATCGTAACCAACCTCATTGGTTAATTGTTTTACAATATTACCTTCTAAATCTGCGACAAAAATGTCGTAGCTATCATAAATTGGCCAAATGTATTTTCCGTTTTGTCTTAAAGGTGTATCTGGGCAGTTTTCATCACCCAAATGCGTCGAAGCATAGATAATATGTTTGTTGTCTGGCAAGAAATAAGCACAAGTAGTTCTACCTTTTCCTGTACTTATCATGGGTGGAGCAATGCTATCAGTAAAAGTTTCATTGGCATTCATCAAAAACATTTGGTCGCAACTAACATTCCATTTGGCATTGTTAGATTGAAAAACCAACTGCTTATCGTCAAAACTCCAGTAGGCCTCAGCATTATCACCACCAAACGTAACCTGTCTAATAGATTTAAAATGGATTTCTTCTGGATAGATTAGTGGATTTTTTGTTGAGGTAGAATCTATGGTAGACTCAGTTTTAGATTCGGATACTTTAGAGGTTTCTTCTTTACAAGATGAAAATGTAACCAGTAGAATTAAAATAACAGTGATTCTGTTCATAATAAAGTATTATAATAAATGGCTTTTAATGCCTAATTTTGTGCAAAAATAAGATTTAAAGATGAAATGAGCCACGAAATACATCTGATAATAATTCAGAATGGTAATGGCAAATTACATTTCACAAATTTAATTAAATAGATATTTTATAAATGAAAAATTGGATGTTTTTATTGTTTTTAGCAAGTGTGCTTTCTTGTAAAAACGAATCTAAAGTTGTAGATAACAAAATAAAGGAAGATGTTGCTTTTTTAGCAGACGATAAATTAGAGGGAAGGCAAACCGGAACAAGAGGTGAAACCTTGGCTGCTAAATATCTCGTGGAGCGTTTTAGAACCATTGGTTTACAACCAAAAGGAACCGAAGGGTATTTGCAATCGTTCTCATTTAAACCCAAAACAGATCCTCATGGTGAAGTTAAATTTACAACAAATGCAGACAGTACAATTACTGGAAATAACATCATTGGATTTATAGACAACAATGCAAAATCTACCATTTTAATCGGTGCACATTACGATCATTTAGGTTTTGGAGGCGAAGGTTCATTATATAGAGAAAATGACAAAGCGGTTCACAATGGTGCAGATGATAATGCGAGTGGAGTGGCAGTAATGTTGAATTTGGCGAGTCGAATAAAAATTAAAAATGACCAAGCAGAAATAAAAGACAAAAACAACTATTTATTTATGGCATTTTCAGGTGAGGAAATGGGATTATTAGGCTCTAATTACTTCTCAAAAAACCCAACTATTAATGCAGAATCTATTAATTATATGATTAACATGGATATGGTTGGTCGTATGAAAGCAGATAGCACTTTAGCGGTTTACGGAACGGGAACCTCTCCAATATTTAAACAAACGTTGAAATCTAATAATGATAAATTTAAATTGGTTGAAAATGAAAGTGGAGTAGGTCCAAGTGATCACACATCGTTTTACTTAATTGATATTCCTGTCCTACATTTCTTTACAGGTCAGCACGAAGATTACCATAAACCAGGCGATGATTCTGAAAAGTTGAATTACGATGGCATGAATCTTATTTCGGATTACATTTATAATATTATTACTGATTTAGATGACAATGGCGAGTTGGTTTTCAGAAAAACAAAAAATGAAAGTGAGGAAACACCTCGGTTTAAAGTTGGTTTAGGGGTTGTACCAGATTATTTGTACGATGGAAAAGGCATGCGAATCGATGGAACGCGCGAAGAAACGCCAGCATTTGCAGCAGGTTTACAAAAAGGGGATATTGTTTTAAAACTCGGAGATAGTACGATCACAGATATGATGAGTTATATGCGTGCTTTATCTGTTTTCGATAATGGTGATGAAGCCGAAATTACGGTGAAGCGCGGAGACAAAACTATAGATACTAAGGTTAAGTTTTAAGAGTTCATCATAACCTTTCGCAAAAGGAAGGACTTATTTCTCAAACGGAAAAAGATTATGAATAAACGCTAGGCCTCACAGGTTTCAATACCTGTGAGGTCTTATACAGGAAATAATGAAAATATCAAAACAACATATCATAACCAAAACCCATCTCATCATTTCGGTATTTATTGTTGTTCCAGTCGCTTTTGTAAACGGTTTTAACCCAAGTTCAGAATTCGATATTCACTTAAATACAGTTGACGAACACAATTTTTTTAAAGCCATAATGGGCTTGTATTTAGGATTTTCGATATTGTGGATTCTAGGTGTTTTTAAAGTAAATTATTTAAAAATTGCATTAATAACCAATCTTATTTTTATGTTTGGTTTGGGTTTTGGAAGATTACTAAGTTGGCTTATAGATGGCACACCAACATCTGGATATATTTTCGGAGCCTTTGCAGAATTATTTTTAGGCTTTTATGGTTTTTGGGTATTGAAATACCGACTAGATTAGCCCAATGATCTCAACTAATAGTCTAAAATAACTTAGCTTTGCATCAAAATTTAAACACTTGGTTAAAATAGGCGACATAGAATTACCAGACTTTCCATTGCTTTTGGCACCTATGGAAGATGTTAGTGATCCACCATTTAGAGCGTTATGCAAGGAACAAGGTGCAGATGTGGTTTATACTGAGTTTGTGTCTAGTGAAGGTCTAATCCGCAATGCAGCAAAGAGTGTTATGAAATTAGATATCTACGAAAAAGAACGACCAGTTGGTATTCAGATTTTTGGAGCCAATATGGAAAGCATGTTGCAGACCATTGATATTGTAGAAAAGTCAAATCCAGATATCATTGACATCAATTTTGGCTGTCCTGTTAAGAAAGTAGTTTCTAAAGGGGCAGGAGCAGGAATTCTGAAGGACATCTGTCTTATGGAACAGCTAACGGCAGAAATGGTTAAACGCACCAATTTACCTGTTACAGTAAAAACCAGATTAGGTTGGGACCACGACTCTATAAAAATTGTTGAGGTTGCTGAACGTTTGCAAGATGTTGGCTGTAAGGCCATTGCAATACATGGGAGAACTAGAGCGCAAATGTATAAAGGTGATGCTGACTGGAAACCTATTGCTGCAGTGAAGAACAACCCAAGAATGCATATTCCTGTATTTGGAAATGGCGATATAAATACACCTGAAAGGGCTGCGGAAATGAGAGATTCTTATGGCCTAGATGGTGCTATGATTGGACGTGCAACTATTGGAAATCCATGGTTTTTTAAACAGGTTAAACACTATTTTGAAACAGGTGAACATTTAGCTCCAATCTCTTTAGTAGAGCGTGTTGAAGCCGCAAGACGTCATTTACAAATGGCAATAGATTGGAAAGGTGAAATCCTTGGTGTTTTTGAAACTAGAAGACATTATACCAACTATTTTAAAGGGATTCCACACTTTAAAGAATACCGAATGAAAATGGTAACAAGCGACGATTCTAAAGACGTATTTGCTGCTTTTGACGAAGTTTTGGAAACGTTTCCAGATTATCAGTTTACCTCTTAAGACTGAATTAATTGCCTTGTGATGAGTTGAGAAGCAATTCTCGATGCAATAATTCCTAACGCAAAGATTGTTGCTAAAACGATAAACACATTAATAAAATTCAATCGTACAGGATAAGGTAACTCTGGTGTTAACATCACCAAATCATAGGATTGTTGTAAAAACACAATTAATAAGCCAATTGCAACACCAATAACTCCGCTTACAACAGTCATTAAACTGCCTTGCCAAAAGAAAATAGACTTAATTGTTTTTGGTTCTGTGCCTAGATTAAACAACGTGTTTAATGATTTCTTTTTATCTAAAATCATCATAATGATAGCTCCAATAACATTAAACAAAGCTATGATTATCACCAAAGTAAATATGAGGTAAATAGCCAGATTTTCGGTATTCAACATTTTGAATAAAGCATCGTTTAACTGCTCTCTATTTTTAATGATAAATCTATTTTCGAAAGCATTTTCTAGTTGCTCCTTAGTTTCAGATTCATCGGCATTGGGTTTTAGTTTCAATTCTAAAGAACTTATTTGGGAGTCATTGTAGTTTAGTAAATTTCTTGCCAAACTTATATCAGCAAATATATATTCATTATTCAATTCTTCATTAATATCAAATAGTCCAACATTGTTTACGTAAACTGAATTATACATGCTTTTTAACGAACTTGGCTGTCCTTTCCCTGGTTTAGGCACATAAAGAGATAAGGGCTTGAGGTAATTAAAAATGCCAAAAGATAGATTATTAGAAATTCCCCAACCAGAAACCACATCGTTACTTTCTGGCGAAATCCAATTGCCTTTAGTTACCATAGAATCTATATTGGTAACTTTTAAGTAGTTTAAATCCACACCTTTTAAGGTAGCAAGAAGATTCTTGTTTTCAGATTTAATAATAATGCGTTCTTCAATAATTTTAGAATAAGAAGCAATCCCATTTAAGGCATTTAACTTAGACATGTCCTCTTCAGAAAAAAGAAACGATTTACCTTCTGTGGGTATTAATTTTAAATCGGGATCTACAAAAGAAGAAAATTGAAGACTAAAATCTTTTAACCCAGCAAAAACAGATAGTACAATAAAAAGTGCTGCAGAGGCAATAACTACACCACCAGAAGCGATAAGCGTCATTATATTTATAGCATTATTACTGCTTTTAGAAAAAAGATAACGTTTTGCTATATATAAAGGAAAATTCACTTAAGATTTTTTTCGCTTACCAAGTAAATCTGGATTTTCAAGTGGGTCATCCTCTCCTTTTAGAGAACGCTCAATACCGTCAATATATTCTAAGGAGTCATCAATAAAAAATTCAAGCTGTGGCATACGTCTCAATTGATGACGTGTACGTTGCGCAAGCTCATGTCTAATTAAAGGTTTGTTAGATCGAATACCTTCTAGCAAAGGCTGTGCTTCTTTATTCGGAAATATACTTAAGTAAACTTTAGCTACAGATAAATCTGTAGTTACATTTACTTTACTCACTGAGATAATAACACCTCGCAAACCACCATCAGTTGCTGCTTTTTGTAATACTTCTGCTAGGTCTTGTTGGAGTATGCCTCCTATTTTTTTCTGTCTCTGTGTAAATTCTTCCATAATGATTATTATAACTAATCATCTGCAAAAGTAGAGGTTATTTAAAGATTATAGTATTTTTGAGGGTAAAAATTGACTTTTTAAGTATAGTCTTTCAAGATTAATTAAACAGATATTCTGTTTTCACTGAACACAAAAGATGAGAAAAATAGAGCACATTGGTATTGCTGTAAAAGATATAGATAGTTCTAATGACCTTTTTTCGGCGTTATTCGGAAAAGACCATTATAAGGTTGAAGATGTAGAGAGTGAAGGTGTAAAAACGTCTTTTTTTAAATGTGGTCCCAATAAAATTGAATTGCTTCAAGCTACTAATAAAGACAGCCCAATAGCTAAGTTTATTGAAAGGAAAGGAGAAGGTATTCACCATATTGCATTTGCTGTAGATGATATTGAGAAAGAAATAGAAAGACTTACCATGGAGGGTTTTGAGATGATTCATAAAGCGCCCAAGAAAGGTGCAGATAATAAGTTAATTGCTTTTTTACATCCAAAATCTACAAATGGTGTTTTAGTAGAATTATGTCAAGAGATTAAGGAATAATTTTCTTGTAGAGTTTTAAAATATGTAGTAATATTGCAGCCTTATTGGTCC
>TARA_R110002124_G_scaffold140298_4_pt1 | contig 12669 bp, 22 predicted proteins | sample TARA_R110002124 | Tara Oceans TARA_R110002124 (sample SAMEA4397445) | marine metagenome | biome: Polar Biome; feature: [SRF] surface water layer (ENVO:00010504); material: water (ENVO:00002006), including particulate matter (ENVO:01000060) such as... | depth 5 m | reverse complement strand
TTTCTAAATGAGTGTTTCTTACTCTATCTGCAGGAAACTGAGTAACTGTGCCTTCCGATAGATTAGATTCATTAACTTGGCCGGCTGCAGTTTCAGCTATTCCCATTGCAGAAACAAAAGCAGCGCGTTCTGAATTTGTTAGTTGATCGTATGCAGAAGTACTTGACATGTCTTCAGTGCTTGTATCTTTCGGACGATACGAGTCAACAAATTCTCTAATGATTTTTCTAAGTTTTGATCTTTTGATTTTCATCACATTACGCCTATTGCTGCTGCTGCTTGTTCTCCAGGCAAAAGTATTTTGTCGCCTGCTTTAATGCTGTCAGCTGACAGTATCTTGGTTAGAGAAGTATCTCCGCCCGACACTCTGCTATTTTGCATTTTTATTAATTTCTTAATTTGATCTTGAGTTAAAGTTACACCAACAGCGCGACTGTATATTTGAGACAAAGTTTCGCCTTGTTTGACTGTGTGGACCGATGTTCTGTCTTCGTTTAGCGTTGACTCAACAATTCTTCTAAGTTCTCTTCTAGTAATTTTCATTTTATTTCCTTTAAAATCTCTTCTATATCTAGGCCTGCACAGTCAATTTTTTTAGTGCTACAGTGAAAGTGATTCATGAATCCTTTAAATTTGCCAGACGCAGCATTTTTATCATAAGCCCATTTTTCATCCGGCGCTTCGAGCGGAATACCGCAACCTTCATGCATTGCCTTATAAAGAGCCTTAAGTGCTTCAATCTGGATTGGATAAAACCAAGTAAAATCTTCTACTTTTCTATTTTGCGCCAGCGCTCCGCTTTTAATTGGTCTTTCACCAAACCCATTTTTTTTGTACCAGCTCTGATATTTTGTATAAAAAGCATTGCTTATTTCAACTCCAACAGCTGAGTGATTAACTTTAGAATTTCCTGCGTGCCAGCAAGCATCATTCATGTCGTGAAGCTGTATAATTGTCCCATCGTTGTCAATGCAAAATTGAACTGATACATTTCTTTTTGCAAGTACCCTTGCACAAGACATACTATTTAAGCAAACATCCCAGTGTGTAACAAAAGATTTTATATCTCTTTTTCTACTATATTTTGTCAACCCTTTGCTTATTGGATATGGAAAGCCTGCGTCTTTAAATGTGTGAACTTTTTCTGAAGGCCAGTCAATTTTAATAGGGCTGTCATTCCACCACAAAACATCTGACGAATCTGTTACCCACCCTAACGAGTTAATCTTCTGTTCAGCCTCTCGTTCAGAAAGAATTACTCTATACGTACTAGGCCCACACATTCCGTCCGGAGACAGATTTCTTTCTTTTTGAAAACCTTGAATTGCTAAAGTTAGTTTTTCATCAAAGTCATTATGATTTAAAATAAACCAGCTAGGTTTCCATCCAAATCTTCTAGATTGATTTTTGTTATAAGTCTCTTTACTGCCCATAATTTTACCTCTTACAATAAGTATTGCGCATAATGGGAAAAGTATTCTCTTAAGTATAAAAATGGTGGACCCGGCGGGAGTCGAACCCGCGTCCGCAATAGCTTCAAATTCAAGTCATTTACAGGTTTGTCTAATTTACTATCACAAATTAGAAAAGGTAGTTGATCATCCCGGCGCTTATCAACCTGTTGCGCCCCACCTACAGAGTAACAGGATTTTCACCTGCAATTGATCGAGTATTCCTTTATTAGATTCTTATTCCTCGATCTGGGTCGTATATCATCTCAGTAGAACCCTGCGTAATACCGCCTTACTCCTTAAAATTAGGGTAACCATTTTGATTTTTTTATTTCGCAGGATTTCTACCTGTTATCTTAAATTGGGTAATAAGGTCTTAAGAAACCCCACCGACTATGCCGCTAAGCGGACAGATTCGAAGTGATAATTGTTATTGGCAATTAAGTTTTTGAAACCGCATTTTAGGTCTGCTATTTCGTGTGACCACCTGCACTCTTATTATTCGCTACTCCGTCGAAGCCGTTTCAGGCCCATAATGCTATCTATAAACAAACTGGACAAAAATTATCATAAAAGCTAAAATCGTACACAAGAGAGTTTTTGCTGTAAACATTGACTCATTAAGGTAGTACCACGTCATTAGCGGAAATGTCAAGTAAGAAAGAGAAAAAGAAATAAATCTGGTTGTCCAGAGCTCACCCGTTGCTTCCATAAAATATCTTGATGCATACCAATAAATAAAACCACAAGGAATACCAAAAATTATGTTAGAAAGTATTGGACGATTTTCCCAATATGGATAAACAAACTGGAGATTGTGAGTGTACCAAGCGAGAACATGACCGCAGATAGCGAGGCAAACCCCAATGATAATGCTAGAATTAAACATGCCTTAGCTAGCCTCCAAGCTATAATCATGAAAAACTGACGTGCTCTTTTAAAATTTCGTCAATTGTCACAATTGTTCTATGTATTCTTGCTGCATGGTCAGATTCTTTCATTAATGCATTTTTGTTTGACTTATAATCCCTAAGCCTTGCAAAATGATCAATTAGTTCTTTTCTTAATTCTAGTATTTTATCTAAATCTTCTTTATTCATTTTCTATCCCTTTTAAAAACCATTTTGGCGTTTTTGATCTTGGTTCCCATTTGGCAAACCTTACTTTGTCTTTGATATAATAGTTTCTGTATGAAGCTACAACATCTATTCTATCACAATCTTTGTATATTTTATACTCTTCTTTCATACAAACAGGAAAGTCTGTAAGTACGCTATCGCTTATATTTATAGGAAAATTCTTTCTGAGCCATTTTGCTTCTTTTGTAGTCTTATGAACTCGATGATAGCGTTTTTGATATTCTTTGAGTAGCTCTTCACATAATCTAAGTTGCCAATTATAGTTGCACACATTTTCTGATGTCCAAATCGTACAAGGATGTCGAGCATGAGTCAATTTCCAGGGCGGCTGCAAGTCAGGATCTGTGTTTTTATAAAGCCACGCCTGCGCATCTTTTACACGCCTAAAGTCTGTCATCGCCCGGTTGTTATCTTTTAGTAAGTGTAACCAGTGTGCAGTACATAACATCTGGGCGCTTTCTAAAATCATCTTAACGACATGCTTATTGCAATGAAATCTTGCAGCATTTGCTACTTCGTAGTCTAAAATAAAAGTGTTCATTTAGAATCTTATAAGTTTAAAAGTTTTTCATTGATTAAGAGAATAGTTTCTTCAGGAGAATTAACTGCATAGCTCGCGCCGAGCTCAGCATCTTTAAGAAATGTATATAGCTCATAGTCATTACCGTCTGGCGTGCAGCTGTCACCAAAAAATATAATTTCTTCATAATCAGAAAGATGATTGATTACAAATGTTTTGTCCCAACCTTGTGGGTATATATCAAAACTAGTTGACCCGCCTATTGCAACTCGAAGGTTAATATTTTTTTTATCTATCACAGCATTGAGTTCTTTAACGTAATTCTCTCTTATTTTATTTTTTTTGTCACATAAAACCCAAGCAGCTCTTTCTTTTTCGCTTGCAGATCTTCCAATTGGACACCAGTTCAACATTGATCCGCGATAGTGAAAAAATGTTCCTGTATAAGGCAAGTTGTTTTTAATTGTTATTAACAGCTGAAATGATAAAACTGTCTGAAGTAGGAGTTGGTAGTTTTCTTTGCCTATTTCTTTAATCATGTCTTGGTCAAAGACTTTTTCAAATTTGTTATTTTTCCAAGTGTAATGTTTTGTTCCGTTACAAGGAAAAATCTCTACCCTGTCTACTGGAATTCCGCTCAAATCAAACATATCTTTGCATTGCTGCATAACATATTCAAAATCAGAACCAGTCACAATACCAATTTTTGCAGATGAAGAAAGATCCCTAAGTGCTCTAATCATATCGTGTTGTATTTTTTCTCTTGGTAGCGTTAAAGTACCGTCCATGTCAAATAAAACTATCTTATTCATTTGCGTTTTCCTTCAAAAGCCATGATGATGATTGTATCTTTTCGCCTAGATTGTCAATTAGCTCAATGCCAAGTTCTTTGCAGACTGCACTCTCTGGGATTGTGTCGTTGTTCTGGTCCCCGCCGTTCGCAAAAGCAAGTGCAGCTTCACCAAGGAGGCCAACATGGCTGAAATCAAAGGGTGGAAACTGCGTATAAAGCGAATGAATGAAACGCAAGGAGTCACAGACAGTGCGATCACGATCAACAGATATTATCGCAGCGTCAACCATCTTCAGATTTTGAACGATGCACAGTCGCTCATCTTGTTTCATAAATTCTTTCGAACCCTTTAGTGCGCGCTGAAGATCACTGTTGACAATAACAAATAGCTTATCACCACGGTCCTTAGCCATGTTAAAATACTCAATATGACCTTTGTGAAGCGGGTTAAAGTATCCAGACACAATAATAACTTTTTGCATAAAAACTCCTTATGCATAATATTAGTATTAATTTTTTTCTTTACAAGTCTATTTTGCCCACCAAGCCTTAACGTCTTTTATGGACTCAAACCCTTCATCTCTGTCAGGTCGTTCGTACCCACCTACCATTCTATCAAAAGCAGCATCAGGAATTGTTTTTTTCATGCCTGTGTCTTCAAATTCTTTTTTAGATCTTTCGGCAGCTGTGCGCTTAAGATAGTCAACATCATTATTCCAATCAAAGTTAATTGCAATCATGTCAAAATTAGAAATATCTCCTAGTTTTTGAATTGCAAACTTTCTTGAACCTTTGTGCATGTTAGTCAAATCTAATACAATATCCTTACCAGCAGATGTCGCATTTGCATATTGATAATCAAGTCTTTTCTGAGCCTCAACCTCGGCATCATTTACTTTTTTGTATGCCTTAGGCATCCATTTTTTCCAAGAAAGCTGCTGATCAACTATAGGACCCCAAACAGGGTGAACAAAGCTAGAATTAAAGCTTTCATTTGGTGTTTTGTCTCGATTTAAAGGTTGCGGAGGGTATATGAACATATCATCGTACGTCATACCTCTTTCTCTTGCGACCTCTATTGTTTTTTCATCACTGCTAATTACGTAGCTATCGTCTGCGTTTTGCTTGATCCAGGTTGACTTACCAACAGAAGGAGGGCCTACAAGAACGTATATTTTCTTTTTTCTGTCAATTTGCTCTTTTAAGAAAGAGCGCCATTCATTCATTATTTTTTTCATTAATGAATCCTTTTAACAATTTTTTCTAGGCAGGAGACCCGCCAACCCCTGAAAATCCGTTACTTCCTGTAAGTATAGGAAATTCTGACGCTTCGATAGGCGTTAAACCTGCGCATACTGACCACTGCATAGCAGCTGATGTTGTTATAAAAATTTCTTTGCATCGAACGTCAAGTGTAACTGAATCATTGACAGGACAAAGAAAAAAGTTCTTTAAAGTTGCGTGAGACAAGCCTTCAGATGTAAATGCAACTTTTAAATATTCTCCGGCGGCGTTCCCTGAATTTGAAAGAGTAATAAATCTTGTGACATTTGGAAATTTAAACTGTTTAGCAGATATAGCCTCGTCAGCACCAGTAGATCCTGTTACATAAGGTATTGCGCTGAGCTGGTATGCAGGAACTAAGTTGGGTCCTGCTTTTGTATGATTAATGGCCATTAGTTTATCTCCTCGTTATTTTGGACGTATTGTATTTTTGAAAGTAACATTTTGTGAACCAAGCTTGAAGCTTCTTCCATTTCTAAAAAAACAGAAGCAAACTCTTCTAACTCTAATGAAATTTGAAGCCTACCTAGTTTTAAAATAATTTCTTCTCCAATTTCATCGTATACGATATTGTTAGTTAAAACAATAACGCCTGGAATGCCTGAATCATATAGACTTTTTGTATCCATTAATATTACTTATATACCATTCTTCCAAAGATCCTTCACACAGAACTATAAAAAAATCTTTATGGTTGTAAGATTTACTTATCAGTATTCCGTACTTTTGAGACTTTTCGTGTTGCACTAGACTTTGATACTCTTTTTCTGGTAGTTCTTTTCCTAGTTGCTGGTTTTTTCTTAGGCTCACTCTTTAACAATACAGCAGGCTCTTCGATTTTTAAATCTTTTTCTACAATAAATATGCTATTAAACTCTTCTTCTGTGTATGGTTCAAAACCTCTATGTGCACAGTAAGAGATTATATCTTTAAAAGAATTAATCTCTTCTCTTTTACAAAAATCTTTAAAAGATAACTTGTTCCTCTGAAGTAAATATTTTAGCTTAATTGACATCGTCGCTCCTTGAATTTAACAAATTAAGTTTGAGAGCTTCAGTATTAAACATTTGCTCTATAATTTTACTAGCAGGTGCTCCCCATTTTTCTTTAACTTCAACAACTATTTTTGATATTAATGATACATCAAATGTAGAATTGACTATTGAAGGTTTAGCGAGCCTGCTAGCAACATAAATACTTATTTCATCAAAAGCTTTTTGATCCCAATTCAAAGATTCTAGTAGCGCAGTAGACTGATGGATCCCATACAACTGTATTAATAAGTCACTTTTTTTCATGCTCTATTTCTCTCATAAAGCTTACAATTGCATCTTGAAATCTTGGATCTTTTGAAATTCTATTAATTGAATTTTCATCTGTATCGACATCGTATAGACTTACAATATCTCTTGCAATTTTTTCAAGAGAGCTGACAAAAACATTTCTAGCTGTTGAGTGATTCATCTTAAAACCTTGCTCTGTCATCAAATCTGATATTTCATGATATGACTTTCCACCTAGCGTTTTCTTTGTTGAATAACCGTTCTTAGACTTAAAGCCTTTAGGCATGGGCATAACTTACTCCTTAATCTCATAAATGTTGCTATCTTCTTCATTAGTCTCAGAAATTCCAAACCTAAGACGTAATACCAGTTCTTCTCTTTTTGTAAGTGACGAAAGTGAATTTATGATAACTTTTCTTATTTTTTCATTGTCAAGAATTGTGTCTAGCGATTTTGCATTTTCATCTGGCAAAGTATCGCCAAACGTTTTGTTTCCTTCTTCACCAATACGTTCGTCAATAGACTTTGCATATTTTGCCTTAATTCCTTTCAGTGCTTGTCGAACATGTTTCTGTGACAATCCTAAAATTTCACCAAGCTCAGTTTCTGTAGGCTCGCATCCAAAATTTTCACGATATTCTTTTTGAACTTTCCAAACTTTTCTTGCATTTGAAAGTGTATGCGAAGGGATTTTTACCTGAGAGCTATTGTTTGTCAAGCTCCGGGTCACAGCTTGCTTAATCCACCAAGAAGCGTAAGTGCTAAACTTAAATCCTTTTCGCCAGTCAAATTTCTCAACTGCCTTAATAAGACCAATATTTGATTCTTGAATTAGATCTTCGAGGCTACCTCCGTACCTTGCATATTTTTTAGCAATAGAAATAGCAAGCTTAAGATTGGATTCAATCATAATATTTTTTGCTTTTGCATCGCCCGCTTCGATTCTCTTAGCAAGCTCAACTTCTTGCTCACGTGTTAAAATCTTGTGGCCACCTGCAGATTTAAAATACAAGTCTAGTGAAGACTTCATAATACTCCTTTAATTTTTAATTTTTAATGTTTAATGTTTGTAAGCTTATTTTAAAATACAAAATAACTTATTGCACTTTTAAAATCCGTCTATGTTCAAGCTCACGATAAACATAGCAGTAATAAGTCTGAAGACTTGTTAGTTTTTCTTTTTCTTTTCTAGAATTGTCGTTTCCAAACTCGATATCTTTAATTTTCCTACGCAAAGTAAGAAAAATCTGCTTGATTTCTTTTTGGTCCACTCTCTGCAGCTCATCCTTGTTTAAGATTCTCACTTAAACCTCCCTTATTATGTTATTATTATAAACATAAAAAAGTACATTTACACTCTAAAATATAATTTTATTTCCACGAAGTGTTATTCTTTTCTTGTTGTACTTTTCAACTGTTATTGACTTTACTCCTGGTAGATTTTTTATCATTCCAGAAAGCTTTTTTACAGAAGAATATATTTCGGAAGTTTTTGGTAGAAACTTTATTGAAATTGTAAGCATTGCGTCACCATCAGCAAATCTTGCAACTCTGTCCGTCTGAGCTACAACTGCAACTGTTGGAAGAATTCTTATTCTTGTCATCAAGTCAGGAACGTGTGTCTCATTTTCAAGTCTTAAAGTAAGCGTTGATGAAGACACTTTCTTTTCAAGCTTATAAAGAGATTCGAGCATTATTTTTATATCATCTAACTTTGACATTTGCGCCTCTCTTATACATATCCTTGTAAGTTTAAATTTTCAAGAAGAAGTAGTACTTTCTTCAATCATTGCTGAACCTACTGACAAGAGTGCTGCTGCTGCAGAAACAGAATTTTCTAGTGCACACCTCGTCACTTTAAACGGGTCAACAATTCCTAGTTCAAACATATTTCCAAACTTATCATTTCTAAAATCAAACCCCACGTCAACGTCAGAAGACTCAATTTTATCTAGATATGAAGCAGGATCTTTTCCGCCATTTAAAATTATTTGTCTAAAAGGCTGCAAACATGCGTGTATTAGAATAGACATTCCTGCTCTAACACCATCGTCTTTAATCTCTTGTTGTGCAGATGCAATATCTTTACTTACTCTTGCAAGTGCCACACCACCACCTGGTAGAATTCCTTCTTGAATAGCTGCTTTTGTTGCATTTAGAGCATCATCAACCCTATCATACCTTTCTATAAGCTCTGCTTCTGTAGACGCTCCTACTCTTAATACAGAAATTGCACCTGACAGCTGTCTAAGTCTATATTGATAGAGCTCTCTTTCGTTACTTGAAAGACCCGGTTCTAGCAGTGCTTTTTTTATAGAAGCTATTCTTGCTAGACTTTGATTTGAACGATCATCTTCGTCAACAATAAAGAGTGTAGAGGCTTTTTGAACAATTACTCTTTTACAAGAGCCAAACATGCTGTTATCAAAATCATTCATGTCAAAAGAAGCATTAAGAACCTTTCCGCCTAGAATAGTTTGCATGTCACCAAGAAGCTCATGTCTTGTTGCACCAAAACCTGGAGACTTAATTGCTGAAACTCGCAAAGAGCCTTTAACCTTATTTAAAACAAGTCCTTGCAAAGCGTCACCGTCAACATCATTCGCGATTATCAAAATAGGTTTGTTCATGTCAAGTGCTACTTCAAGAGGCTTCATTAGACTGTGAATAGAAGTGTAAGAACTATCTGCCATTAAAATAACAGGATCTTTAAACTCACAGATTGATTTATCTTTGTCAGTTATAAAGTAAGGAGAAAGAAAACCTCTTTCAACTTGATATCCGTCTACAACAGTCAAAGAAGACTTAAATCCTTTTGCTTCTTCTACTATTACTTCTCCATCGACACCAGAAGCTTTTATTGCAGAAACTATTAGGTTTGCTACTTCTTCCTCTCCGTTTGAAGAAATAGTCGCAACCTTCATTAGATCTTCATCACTTTCTACATTTCTTTTTTGCTTTGAAAGCTCTCTTAATGCAATGGCTAGCCCTAGCGACATTCCCTCCTTAATACTTTCTATATCAAATCCAGCTGCTTTCATTCTATGGCCATGACCATAAATTGACTGTGCAAGAACTGTTGCAGTAGTAGTTCCATCACCTGCTTCTTCTGCTGTCCTAGAAGCTGATTCCTTAATGACTCTTGCACCTAAGTTTTCGACTTCGTCTATAAGATTAATTGCATTTGCAACTGTCACGCCATCTTTTGTAACTATCGGGTGAAGGCCTGGGCGCTGAATTAGAACTAAGCGGCCCTTTGGTCCCATTGTTGACTTTACTGTGTCTGATAGTCTGTCAACGCCTCGCTTTATTGCAGAAGAAAGTTCTTCGCCTGTAATAATTCCTCTTTTAATTTCAGCCATTTCTATCCTTTTAATAGCTTAGCATTGCTTTTGTTTTCTAAAAGCGTTTTATCTATACTGACAATTCTACGATGATTATTAATAACGTTAACAGCTACGTAGATGTCACCTTCCTGCAAAACAACTTCATTTTCAGAAATAACGCCTGCAGATCTTAAGTTTTTTTGCGTGTTTTCGCTAAGATACATTATAACTCCTTGAATGTATTACAGTATTTTTCCCAAGTAGAATCTTTTATCATGGAAGTAAATTCCATTTTTTCAAACGCTGACTTGAGTGTTGCAAAGTCTTCTGAGCCTGTGTGAGACTCCATTTCGTTCATGCGTTCAGAAAAGTCTACCAACCTTATGAGGTTGACATTTCTCTGAAATGTGTTCATTTTTTCACTATCAGAAAGAAACTCCCTAAGAAGCTTTTCATTCTTAACTAGCTTGGTTGCGGTTTTGTCGCCTACACCTTTTATCCCTCTAATGTTGTCAGTCGCATCACCTCGAAGTGCCTTCCATACAACATAGTCATAGTCAGGTTTTTCAATAAATGATTTTCTAACTGGATTGTATATTTTAATATTTTCAAAAGCATTAAGCATTTGAATAAAATCAGAGTCAGAAGATATAATTGTGACATCGTCATTTTGTCTTGCATGAATTGCAGCCAAAGTTGCAATTGCATCATCGCATTCAAGTTTAGGGTGCCTGACTGTTTCAAAAGGAAAGCAGTTCTTTATCAGCGAGATAATTGTAGCTTTTTGTTCATGGAATCTTCTATCTTGCTTTACTCTGTTGCCTTTGTACTCGCCCTCAGTAAGTTTGTTTCTAAACTCTGGGACACCTTCTAAAACAAAATATACTTTGTCAGGATTAAACTTTTCAACAAGCGGCCTTACTCCTCTAAAAAAGTTATAAACAACTGGATTGACTCCTTTTGTAAAGCCAGAGCGTGCTCTATAGATTAAATTATACGCATCAAGAAACAAAACTTTCATTAAACTCTCATCTTATCTAGATCAGATACTTTCATATTAGCCATGACACCATTGCCTATGTCCACCTTTACTATATCATCATTTAAAGGAGTTTGCACACTATCTTCTGCTTTGATATCTTTAGTGTAAGGACTTGGCTTAGAGGCGAGTGCTTCATCTTTTTCATGATTAAGCTCTGTGCCAGCTGTGTCTTCGATTACCCCGTATACATGTTCAGATATTTTCATTGCAGATGAAAGCATCTTATCGATAGCATTTTTTGCATTGCTTATCATATGTACCCTTACTTGTTTAATGTTTTCGAATGTTGCACCTTTTAGTTTTGATACGTCTACTTTTGTTTTTTCTTCATCTGGCATTTCTGCAATAAAAGATTTTTCAATACCCTCAAGTGTTGTTCTGGTAATCTCTTCAACAACTCTAAAAGGAATCACTCTTGCAGTTTCGCTGCCAACCAAATAAAAAATTTGCCCGACTTTATATTTCATAGAATCACCTCAGTGTCTATAATAATACAAAATGAGCAAATTTTTAATTTAAAGGAGGATTATTTTTGTAAAGCTTTTTTAATATCTCTTGAAAGAACTAAAACATCCTTACCTGATGTTTGCTGAAGATATGCAGAAAAATCTATCTTTGATAGTTCAGAAGCAAGGCGCCACTCTTCTCTGTGGCCGCCATGAATTTGAAAAATTCTTACAAGTTCTTTTATAGCAGATTCATGTAATTTCATTTAGAGTTTCTAAAACCTATTCCTGGAAATGCAGTGTTTACAACGCCTTTTCTGCTATTTGTAGGCTTTCGGTCGCCATATACCCAACCTGAAGTTAGATTTAGGTCCTTCATAACGTTTTCAACTTCTTCTGCAACAATTTTCTTAAGCTTTTGCTCTGCAAGTGTGGCAGGCGAAACTTTTTTTGCTTTTCTTGACTCTGAAAGCATTTTTCTTGCTCTTCTAATTTCCTGGACAAGCATTGCTTCATCAACTTCAATTAATTCATCCATGTCTTCCATGTGCATGTCTTCTTCCATGCCTTCGCCTTCCATGTGATGCATTCCTTCATTTTCTGCATCCATTCCTCTTTCATCATCGGCATCACCGTCAGCTTCCATGTAATGGCCGCCTTCTTCAAGCTCCTCAGAAAGCTGTCCTTTTCCGTATCTATGCTCGCTTTCATCGCTAAGTGGTGTTTCTTCATGATAACTTCTGTTTGAAGCCTCATTTAAAGTCTTTGTGCCACTCTCAACACCTGCAAGTTTACAAAGTCTGTCTAAGTTGATTTTCATACTATCCTCCTAAGATTGTATATTAACTATACTTGATTTGAGGTTTTTTCTTCAATATTTTTTCTAACATTTGAAGTAAGTAGCCTTCCTGCAGCACTAGCTTCTTGAAGCGGCTGCAAGCCTAACGAGACTCTTACTTCGTCATACAACTCTGGACTTAAACTTTCTTTTAATACTTTCATATCTGCGTACTGATGCAGATCCATTTCAAGAATTGGAACAGGTTCGCCATCAAGACCAGGCTCATGCTCGCCTGTCTCTCTGCTTTCAAACATATACATAAGCGAAGGCATTTTTTCTTCTTTTGGAACCATCACAAAAGGAATTTTGGAACTTCCGCCGTCTTCACTTTCCTCATACATAATTTCTGGAAACCACTTGCTTGTCATTTACTTCTCCGTTAGACAAATAATAATATCTTATAGAGGGTTTGATGTTAAACTAATTTATATTTTTAAATACTCAGAGGTTTAGAATTAATCAAGTCAATAATTTTATCTTTTATTGCATTTGCAACAGGAACATTTTTAGAGTACCCGTCGTTTTCTAATTTTTGAAAATATCT
>TARA_R110002124_G_scaffold73585_4_pt1 | contig 12694 bp, 11 predicted proteins | sample TARA_R110002124 | Tara Oceans TARA_R110002124 (sample SAMEA4397445) | marine metagenome | biome: Polar Biome; feature: [SRF] surface water layer (ENVO:00010504); material: water (ENVO:00002006), including particulate matter (ENVO:01000060) such as... | depth 5 m | reverse complement strand
TGATCAGGTCGAAGCCATGACGCTTGCCGACCGGATTGTCATTCTCGACCATGGCGTTGTCGCGCAGGTGGGCACACCACGGGAAGTTTATGACCACCCGGCGACGGAATTTGTCGCAGGCTTCATCGGCAGCCCGGCGATGAATTTCTTCCTGGCCCGCAAAGAAGAGTCCGGCGGTTGGAAATCGACAACATCCAATCTGACATTGCCCGACCTGCCGGGCTTCGCCATCGATGGTGCTGAAACGCTGACTGTCGGCATCCGCCCGGAGAACATCGAGATTGTTGCGTCCACAGATTCTGCTGACAGCGCCTGGATATTTGATGCCGAGGTCAAACTGGCAGAACTGCTGGGCGCGGATGCTCTGTTGAGCCTGTCGGTTCAGGGTGAGGAACTGCTTGCACGGGTCAATGGTTCAGACCACCCCGCACAGGGCGCAATGGTTCAAATCCGCATCAACCCTCAATTGCTTCATGCGTTTGATCCTTCGACTAAACTCGCGCTGCCAAGAGGCTGAATGGCTGCGTCAATTCTCCCAGAGGGATCATCGTGGCTGCCAGGCCGTCTGCACAGCCGGTTTTCCACAAACCGGATTTGCAGCAAAAACGTAACCAGAGAGAACGCGACATGACAAAACAGCCCAACATCCTTTTCATCATGGCAGACGATCATGCATCCAAGGCCATCAGTTGTTACGGTGCCCGGATCAACCAGACGCCCAATCTGGACAGAATTGCCGATGAGGGCATGCGGCTCAACCATTGCTATGTCACGAATTCAATCTGCACCCCCAGTCGCGCAGCCATTCTGACCGGGACTTACAATCATGTGAATTGTGTCACTACGCTGGACACTCCGATCAACAATCGCCTGCCGAATGTCGCCAAACATCTGCGCGTCGGCGGCTATCAGACCGCGATTGTCGGCAAGTGGCATCTTGGCGAGGGCAAGGACCACGAGCCAACCGGGTTTGATTTCTGGTCGGTTCTGCCTGGGCAGGGTGAGTATTTCGACCCCTATATGATTGAAATGGGCGAAGAGGTCGAAGTTCCAGGCTATGCAACGGATATCATCACCGACAAGAGCCTCAACTGGCTGGAGGGGAGGGACAAGGACAAACCTTTCTTCCTGATGTGCCATCACAAGGCACCGCATCGGGAATGGGAGCCGCATCCTAAAAACCGGGACCTGTATCAGGACGACATCGAAATTCCTGTAACCTTTGATGATGATTATAAAAACCGCGCAAAAGCCGCTGCCGAAGCCAAAATGCGGATCAAGGATGATATGAAATATATCGATCTTGGTCTGGTTCAGCCGGAAGGCGGGGCGGAAGTCGGGGAGCGGACCTTTCCCCACAGCACGATGCGCAAGATCCCCAATCCGGAAGATGTTTCAAACCTGCGGCTGATCGACACGGACACCGGCGAGGTATTCACGTTTGAAACCAGACAGCAGCTGGCGCATTTCAAATATCAGCGCTATCTGAAACGCTATCTCAGGACCATCGCCTCGATTGACGAGAGCGTTGGCCGCATACTGGATTATCTGGACGACAACGATCTGGCCGACAATACCATCATTATCTACACCTCCGATCAGGGCTTCTTTCTTGGAGAACACGGATGGTTTGATAAACGCTTCATGTATGAAGAATCGTTCCAGATGCCGTTTCTGGTGCGCTTTCCCAAGGAGATTGCTGCCGGAACGGTGTGCGATGACATCATCAGCAATGTTGATTTCGCGCCGACATTCCTCGATTTTGCCGGGCTGACGGTGCCGTCCTACATGCAGGGCAACAGCGTTCGGTCCCTGTTGAAAGGGCAAACCCCAGCGGACTGGCAGGAAATTGCCTATCATCGCTACTGGATGCACCGCGACCCAAATCATAATGCCTATTCGCATTATGGCGTGCGGGATCAACGCTACAAGCTGATCTACTGGTATAATGACGGCTTCGATCTGCCGGGCACAAATCATGGCGGCGAAGATCGCGAATGGGAGTTGTTCGATTGCAAACAGGATCCGATGGAATTGTTCAATGTCTATGACGATGAGAATTATCAGGATATCGTTGTGCAAATGACCAAAGCGCTTGAGACAAAAATGCTGGAGATCGGCGATGACCCGGAACACACGCATCCACCCAGACTACCCAACGCGGTCTAGTTCAGGGCTTCCGGCCGGACATGCAGCCACACCATGAGGGTAGTGTCATGAAATGGGGATTGATTGGAGCGAGCACCATTGCCTCGCAATTCATGATCAACGCAATTCGATCCGTTGATGCAGGTACAGTCAAATGGGTGATGAGTGGATCGCAGGAGCATGGCGAGCGCTATGCGCAGGACCACGCCATTGACAATGCCACTACTGAGCTGGATCAGATGTTGCAGGATCCGCAACTCGACGCCGTCTACATCTCCTCCACCAATGAAAAGCATTGTGCCCAGGCGATGAGTGCCATCAAAGCCGGCAAGCATGTGCTGTGCGAAAAGCCTTTGGCGATTACGCTGGATCAGGCTGTGACCATGGTGCGTGCCGCAAAGCAGGCCGGAGTTGTGTTTGCTACCAATCATCATCTGCGAAACGCGGGCACCCATCTGGCGATCCGCGATCTGGTGAGGTCCGGCAGAATTGGAAACCTTCTGAGCATGCGGATATTTCACGCTGTCAGTCTGCCGGAAAATCTGCGCGGCTGGCGTATCAACAATGTGCAGGCCGGCGGCGGTGTCATTCCCGATATCATCGTGCACAATGCCGATACCGCACGGTTTCATCTGGATGAGGACCCGGCCGCGGTGGTGGCGATTTCGGGGACAAGCGGGCTGGGCGATGGTGTTGAAGACAGTGTCATGACCGCTTGGACCATGCCGTCCGGTGTCATGGTGCTGGCGCATGCAAGCTTTACCCATCAATTTGCCGAGACCGGGCTTGAAATATATGGCACCACTGGGTCCATTCGGGCCAAGGGGATCATGACGCAGCGGCCCATCGGCAGCATCAGCCTGACAGACGCCGAGGGATCGCACCCGGTGTCCTACAGCGATCATGAACTGTATACGCGTGCAGTGCGCCTTTTCGGCGAGGCTGTGACGGGTGGCGGACGGCCTGGGGCGGACGGGGTGGATGGCATAAAATCGCTGGCGGTCGCGCTTGCTGTGCGCGAAGCGGCCAACAGCGGAGCAAAGGTTTCGGTTGATTATGGCGGATACTGAGCATTCTGGAGCGGGCCGGAGCAAAGCCACGCTTGCGGAAAATGCGGTCCACTGGTCCGGTGCTTCCGCACCGGGTTTTCTGCAACGCCCATTCCACCGCTTGTGGCTGCTCGACCAGGCACGGTCTTTGTTCGAGTTCTTTCTGCCGGCGTCGATAAATCCCGACGGAGGGTTCTTCGGGCTCGATCTGGACGGCACGCCGCTGCCGGCAGCACGCTCGAACGGCGAGTTGCGCCTGTTATTTACGACATCACGCATGGTGCATTGCGCAGCAATCGGCCACCAGCTCGGCATGCCAGGTTGCGAGCGCGTTGTCGATCACGGAATGGCGTTTTTGTGGGACCGGCACAGAGATAATCTGAATGGTGGGTTTTTCAACGGCGTTGACGATGCAGGCGCGCCGGACCCGGCGAAACAGGCCTATGGCCATGCCTTCGTGCTTCTGGCTGCAGCTTCAGCCAAGGTCGTCGGCCATCCAGATGCGGACAGGCTTCTGGCGGATGTGACAGATATTCTCGTCAACCGGTTCTGGGATCCGGCCGCTGGTGCGACGAGCGAGGAATATACCGCAGACTGGCAGAGCTTCAGCAATTATCGCGGTCAGAACTCCAACATGCACCTGACAGAGGCGCTGATGGCAGCGTTTGAAGCGACAGGGGACAGCACATATATCGAGATGGCCCAATCGATAGCCGGGCTGATCATCGACAAGCATGCCCGCGCGCAAAATTGGCGCGTCCCCGAACATTTCGACACCGACTGGAATGTGGATTTCGATTTCACTGGCGATCCGCAGTTCCGGCCCAGCGGAACCACACCGGGCCATGCCATGGAATGGAGCCGCCTGCTGGTGCAGCTTTGGGAACTGGGAAACCGGCAGCATGACTGGATGCGTCCGGCAGCGGAAGCTCTGTTTCTGAACGCATGGGAGCATGGTTGGGACAAAACCACCGGCGGGTTTTATTATACTTTGCAATGGGACAATGTGCCCGACGAGACCGACCGATACTGGTGGCCCTGCTGCGAGGCGATTGCGGCCGCTAGCGTGCTGGCAAAGGTCAGTGACAATCCTCAGTTCGAGACCGCTTATCGCCGTGTCTGGGGGTTCGTGGAACACCATTTCATCGACCGCACGCAAGGCGGATGGCACGCTGAACTGGATAGTTTGCTGGCTCCGGTGCAACGGGTTTTTCGTGGTAAACCGGACATCTATCATGCGCTTCAGGCCTCTCTCATTCCGCTGCTGCCTGCCAATGGCAGCATCACCGCCCACCTTGCAAGCGTAGAAGCGGGGAAACTGCTGAATGGAGAAACGGGTGCCCAAAACCTGCGCTAAGCGGCTGCTTTGTCATGGCAAACTGTTCAGATAATTTGATGCGCCACGCCATTTCCCCGCCCCTTCAACAGCGGTTTGAGCTGGAATGACAAAACACAACGGCAATCCGGATATCCTCATCATCGGCTCGGGCATGGGCGGTGCCAGCCTTGCCAATGCACTGTCTGGAAGCGGGCTCAAGGTTCAGGTTCTGGAACGCGGCGATTATATCCCGCGAGATCACCGCAATTGGGACCCAAAGGAGGTTTTTCACAACGGGATCTACCGCTCGGGGGAGCGTTGGATCGACCGGAACGGCCGTCAATTTGAACCCAATCAGCATTATTGTGTTGGCGGCAGCACAAAAATGTATGGTGCCTGCCTGATGCGGTTCCGGCCGCAGGACTTTCAGGCCGTCGAGCACTATGAGGGCATTTCACCTGCCTGGCCGATCGATTATGACACAATTGAGCCGTGGTACGGCAAAGCCGAGGCGATGCTTGGCCTGCGCGGACTGGCCAGGGCTGACCCGAGCGAAGGCACGCGCTCCGCGCCATATCCGCACCCTCCGATTGCACATGATCCGCTGATTGAGTCTCTGAAAGGAAAATTGGAACAATCCGGTCTGCACCCGTTTCCGCTGCCTTCGTCAGTACAATCAGCTCCGGCAGGTGGTTGTATTCGGTGCAAGACCTGTGACGGGTTTCCCTGCAAAATCGATGCCAAGGGCGATGCTGAAAACCGCGCTTTGCGGCCTGCGCTCGCTGATCCGGATATCTCACTTGAGACGAATGTCGAGGTGCTGCGCCTGTTGACCACGCCCGACGGGCGACAAATTGACGGTGTCGAAGTGCGCAAGGATGGTACCAGCGAAATCCGCCGGGCCGGCATAATTGTCCTCGCCGCTGGCGCCATCAATTCCGCGCTGCTGATGCAGACATCGGCCAATAGCGCGCATCCGGACGGACTTGCCAATGGATCTGGTCAACTGGGCCGCAACTATATGGCACATCATCTCACGGCGATGATGTTTGTCGGGCCGAGGCGCAACCCGACGATTTATCAGAAATCGATGTCGATCAATGATTACTACTGGGGCGACGGGGATTTCAAATGGCCGATGGGCAATATCCAGATGCTGGGCAAACTGCAGGCCGGCATGCTGACGGCCGAAGTCCCTTTTGTGCCGAAGTTCGTCATGTCGGAAATTGCGTCAAGATCGGTTGATATGCTGGCAATGAGCGAGGACCTTCCCGATCCGGACAATCGGGTGTTGCTGGACAAAGGCCGGGTCAATCTGATCTGGCAGCCCAACAACCTTGTGCCCAACAGACGTCTTGCCAAATCACTCGCCCGGCATATGCGCCGGGCCGGATACCCGCTCGCGCTGAAAAAACACGGCGGGATAGAAACCACATCGCATCAGTGCGGGACGGTCAAAATGGGCTCGGACCCGGCGACATCGGTGCTTGATCCGCTTTGCAGGGCCTGGGAGATTGATAATCTTTACGTCGTTGATGGTGGATTTTTCGTCTCGTCCGCAGCCGTCAACCCGGCGCTGACAATAGCGGCGCAGGCGCTGCGTGTCGGTGATCATATTCGCGCTTAGTGCCCGTCATTCCCCAACCGGCCAAACCGGCCTTCCGCCCATCTTGAAAACCGCAGTACCGGATAGCAATACAGGAAATAGAAGAAGGCGATCAGCATGTAGATAAACATGATATCGCCGGGCATGCGCATAATTGCGACTTCGCCCTGTCGGGTGAGTTCAGCGATGCCTATGACCGAGAGGACGGCAGTGCTCTTGATGACAATCACATAGACGCTGGCCATCGGTGGAATGGTCAATTTCAGAGCCTGGGGAATGATGACATTGCGGTAGGTCTGGGTTTTTGACATGCCAACCGAGCGGGCCGCTTCGCCTTGTCCGTTTGGTACTGCAAATATGGCTGAGGCGACAATTTCGGTGACATAACTGGAGGTGTAGAGCGACAGCGACACGATCGCTGCGGTGTAGCTGTCAAATGACAGCCAGGCAACACCAAGCGAGGGCAATACAAAATAGATGATATAGAGTTGCACCAGATAGGGCGATCCGCGCAGAACATGCAGATAGGCGTTGATGAATTTTTCCAGAATGCCAATATTGAGGGTTTTTCCAACGCCCATGAGAAAGCCGATGATCGATCCAAACAGGATTGAAATGATGGAAATCTGAAACGTCAGCCAGAGCCCCTGCAGCAGGAAGGGCCAAAGGCTTTCGAATATGGAGAACTTGTCTGCGATCATTTCCACACCGGCTCTCCCTAATTCGATTTCCAGGCGCTGCCGCCCAGTTTGGTCTGCAGGATGCCTGACAGCACCAGCATCATGGCGTAAATGCCCAGATAGGCAACCGCTGTCGTGACATAGCTTTCAGTTGCAATTACGGTTTCCGAGAACATCTGCAGGCCCGCGCTCATAAGTTCGAAGACCGCGATGATCGACAACAACGACGTATCCTTGATGAGAACAGCCGTCTGACCGAGCAGCGGAGGCATCACATTTGCAAGCGCCTGGGGCAATGTCACATTCTGCAGCGTCTGTCTCGGGGTCATGCCGACGGACAGCGCGCCTTCGATCTGGCCGCGATTAACCGATTCAATGCCGGCGCGGATGATCTCGCCCATATAGGGAGCGGTGTGAATGGTGAGGGCTATAATGCCGCTCTGGGTTTCGTCGAACAGATTGCCGAAAGGCAGAATGGTGGGAAGGCCATAATAGACGAGATAAATCTGAATAAGCAGCGGTGTCGAGCGGACGAATTGAATGTAGCCGGCGACCGGCCGCCAGATCAGCGGATTTTTGGACAGGCGGGCAATCGCGACAAGAGTGCCGATGATCAGCGATAAAACGAGGCAAATTGCTGATATCCAGAGCGTTTGGCCGATTCCGGCGATAAACACATCGGCATATTGGCCGACGATCCGGAAGTTGAAGTAATACTGAAGCCAATCCATAAATTACCCGTGGGCGCTGACGCGCAGCCCCAATGCGGTGAAAGCAAATCGGGGCGCCGGTGAGGCGCCCCGGAACAGTTCTTATTTGTGGTCAGCTTCCCAGGCCGTGGAGTTCCACCAGTATTCCAGTTTCTCATCCAGACGGCCATCGGCACGGATCAGGCGCATGTAGTTGTTGAGCGCCAGCAGCAGGTGTATGGAATCCGGGCGGGTAGCAAATCCAAGCGGTTCCTGAGCAAGAACGCCATCGAGAACCTTGATTTCATCAATCGAGCTTTTGAAGCCCGCGATGGTTCCCTTGTCTGAGAGGCCTGCTTTTGCGCGGCCGGACACGACAGCCTGAACCACCTGCGCTGTCCCGCCAGCAAATTCCTTCAATTCCGCCTTAGGCAGCACCTTGCGGGCTGTCTCTGCCCAGGACGATGCCTGCGTGGCGCCAACCGACACGTCAGCGGAATTCAATTCCTGCCACGTGTTGTAACCGGAATCCTGCAATGCAAAGGCAATGGTTTCGGAGAAGAAGACAGGCTCCGTGAACACGATCTGCATGTGGCGCTTGGCTGTTGGTGTCATGTCAGCTGCAATGAAATCTGCTTTGCCGGAAGACAGAGCAGGGATCAGACCTTTCCAGTCATAATCCTGAATGATCAGCTTCACTTCCATGTCGTCAGCAAACATCTGAGCAATTTCAATGGCAAAACCTGTGCGCTCGCCATTCTTGTTGACGAAGCTTACGGGTGGTCCCTGGGTTTGCACGGCAATGGTCATCTCACCGGTGCGCACGATCTTTTCCATCGTGGTTTCGGCCCAGGAAGCGGTTCCTGACAGTGCGAGCAGGGCTGCACTGACTGTGGTTGTTATGAGTGTTGTCAGTTTCATTTCTAACGTTCTCCACTTGGTTGATAGACAGTTTAAATTGGATTTCATGATCCAGCCGCTGCTGATTTTAAGGTTTATGCGCTGTTTGAGTGATCATGATTTCCTGACGATTTCAATCTTTTCAGTTATAGAATTTGCCGCAGGAAATCCTGCGCACGGTCGGTTTGCGGGTTGTCGAAGAAATTGTCTGGTGTGTTTTCTTCAACTATTGCACCGGCATCCATGAAGATCATGCGATCCGCTGCCTCCCGCGCGAACCCCATTTCATGGGTTACGACAGCCATGGTCATCCCATCAGCAGCAAGGCCGCGCATCAATTCCAGAACACCCCCGACCGTTTCAGGGTCAAGAGCGGACGTTGCTTCATCAAACAGCATGACTTTCGGTTTCATGGCCAGGGAGCGCGCAATCGCCACACGTTGTTGCTGGCCGCCAGACAGCATGTTGGGATAAGAGTTGCCGCTCTCTGGAATACCCACTTTTCCAAGCAGGTCATTTGCGATTTCTTCCGCTTCCTTTCGGCTGCGTTTCGCCACGATAATCTGCGGCATGACGATGTTTTCCATTGCCGTCTTGTGCTGGAACAGATTGAAGTGCTGGAACACCATACCAACCTCGGCACGCAGGGCGTTGATGTTGGTTTTCTTGTCAGTGACGTTGACACCATCAACGGTGATCGTGCCGCTATCGATCTGGTTGAGACGGTTGATTGAACGCAGCAGCGTCGATTTGCCGGAGCCTGAGGGGCCAATGACGACCACAACCTCGCCCCGGTCTATGTGGTTGGTAACATTATCTAATGCGCGAACGGGTTCCGGGCGGGATTTCAGGTTGTAAGTCTTGCAGACCTTGTCGATCACAATCATTGGATCGCTCATACGGCACGTCCCTCCCGACCGGTAAGGCGGCCACTGAAACAAAACTCGACGGGCCCTGTCAAGATCGCGTTGTTGTCTTGTTCAAGGGTTACATTAACCGATCCGGCTAACATTTCCACCCTAACTTCTTTTTTATCCGTCAAGCCCAAAAGCTGTGCAGCACGTGCTGCAACGCATGCCCCTGAACCGCAGGCCTTTGTGAGAATGCCCGGTCGCTCAAAAACAGAAAGCCGAATGTCAGTATTACTCATTTTCTGTGCAACACCAACATTTACCTTTTGCGGGAACAGCTCATCATTCTGAATGGGAGCCGCGAGTGTCGGCACATTCAGTGCATCAAGATCGTCAACGAAGAAGACAATATGCGGATTGCCGATGTTAAGGGCGACGCCGTTTTTCAACGGGCCGCTGGTCAGCGGAACCCGAAGCGTATCCACCTTTCGGGCCAGGGGAATTAAATCCCATTGCGTCGAAATCCTTCCCATTTCCACGCTTACCTGCTTGTCTGCCTTGCGCCAGCAGCGCAGCGGCCCGACAATCGTTTCCAGCACAATTTCGTCACGACCAGTCTCTTCCAGCATCAGCCATCCGAAACATCTCGTCGCGTTGCCGCATGCTTCCGCGTCGCGTCCATCTATGTTGATGATGCGCATAAAGGCGTAGGCGCCACTGGCAGCGCCCTTGGCCGTGGGCGGTTCAATGACCAGAAGCTGATCACCGCCGACGCCGATGGTCACATCGCAAATCTGAACGGATTCCTCGATCGTCGGCCTGTAGGCAGTTTCTCGGCCATCGACGATGACAAAGTGATTTTGCAGGCCCTGCATCTTCACAAATTCCCGTCCTGACGCGGCGATAATTTGTGACCAGTCCGATTTTTGCATTGTCTGGGAACTCGCTGGAAAACAGTCCGTCAAAGGCGGGCAGGGTGCCAGACTTTGAACTCTGGATCTTCGATACGCAAGTGAATGCGACCCAACGCCGCACCCTGCCTTTCGACAGAGCTGCGAAGCACTCGCTTGCCGCATGTCGATTTTTTCAGTTCAGCAGAATTTCCGTAGGTACATAATCGTAGCCTAGCGATTGCGCGACGGGTTCGCATGTGACCTTGCCATCGCAGACATTCAGGCCATTACGCAGATGCGGGTCTTTGGCAAGGGCGGCCTTCCAGCCCAGATTGGCGATGCGCACCGCATGGGGCAGCGTCGTATTGTTGAGAGCATAGGTCGAGGTTCTGGCAACGCCGCCGGGCATGTTGGCGACGCAGTAATGCACAATGCCATCCACCACATAGGTCGGATCTGCGTGAGTGGTCGCCTTTGAAGTCTCAAAGCAGCCGCCCTGATCGATTGCCACATCCACCAGAACCGCACCATTCTTCATGGTGCCCAGCATTTCGCGGGAGACGAGTTTCGGCGCGGCCGCGCCCGGAACCAGAACGGCGCCAATGACCAGATCAGCCTCGGCAACGCTGTTGGCGAGGTTAGCCCGGTTGGAATACAGCGTTTTGGCGCGGGAGCCGAAATGCGCATCAAGCCGCTCCAGAGCTTCCGGGCTGCGATCCAGAACGGTGACATCGGCACCAAGACCAACCGCCATCTGCGCTGCATTGTAGCCGACAACACCGCCGCCGATAATGAGCACATTGGCAGGCGCAACGCCGGGGACGCCGCCAAGCAGAATGCCGCAGCCGCCATGGGCTTTCTCGAGCGCAGTGGCCCCGGCCTGTATCGACATGCGACCGGCCACCTGGCTCATGGGTTTTAACAGCGGCAATCCGCCAGCGCGATCTGTCACGGTTTCATAGGCAATGCAGACGGCTCCTGATTTTACCAGATCGCTGGTCTGGTCGGGATCGGGTGCCAGATGCAGGTAGGTGTACAGGATCTGGCCCTTGCGCAATTGGGCGCGCTCGACAGGCTGCGGTTCCTTGACCTTAACGACCATATCGCATTCGGCGAAGATTTCCGCGGCCGTGCCAACAATTCTGGCACCGGCATCGATATATTCCTGATCGGTAGCGCCGATGCCGCTCCCGGCCTCGGTTTCGACCAGAACCTCATGACCATTGGCGACCAGTTCGGTGACACTTTCCGGTGTCAGGCCGACGCGATATTCGTGATTCTTGATTTCCTTGGGTGTGCCGACGCGCATTTTTTCTCCCCCGAGATGCAGATTGGCTGATGATGCGGCCCGAGGCCAGCATCTATGTAGAGCCACTATCTCATAATTACGGCGAGAGTTTTTGCGAAAAATCTGGAAATTTCCGCCATGTGTGATTTAATATTCGAATTTATTATAGTTTCATCGGATTAAAAATCATGGATCAAATCGACGGCAGGATTTTGAGGCGTCTACAACGGGATTCCTCGCTTCCAGTTGCGGAATTGGCTTCTGACATTGGTTTGTCAGCCTCGGCCTGTCACAGGCGCATCAAACTGCTTGAGGAAGATGGCGTCATTGAAGGCTATTGCGCCCGGATCAACCGGGCAAAACTCGGCCTCAAAATCATGGTGTTTGTCGAGATCGCGCTGACGTCTCAAAGCCAGGAAGTACTGGATGCCTTTGAGCAGGCGGTGGTGCGCTATGAGGATATTCTGGAATGCCACCTGACAACCGGCGAAGCGGACTATCTGCTGCGCATCGCTGCGCGTGATGTGGCTGATTATGACAGCATTCACCGCACTTGTCTGGCGAAGCTGCCGGGGGTTTCCGCCATGCATACAAGCTTCATTCTGCGCTCCATCAAGGGCTCACAGGAATTTCCGGTGCGACTATAGGCGAAACCAAAAAAAGTCAATAAAACAAACGGTTACATCTGAAATATAATGGATTTATTGCAGTTCCCGTCGCGCTGAAACGGCAATGTGAAGTGAAGTGAGCAGTCCGTTGGATGATATCCTTTCGACAAATTCCCACATCTTCAACAGGAAAGGGGCCCAAATCGACAGGAGAAATCGAGATGAAAACGTCATTTATTCTTGCCGGGTTGATTGCGGTCCTGTTGGGAACGACCGCTTTACCCATTGAGGCGAAAGAAACTCCGTCCGCAGTTGGCGATGGACCCACCAACGATCTGTCAGGCTCGCAAGCGGCCGTCACAATCGGCGACTTCAGCCCGACGGAGCTCAATGAAATGCGGGTTCTGGTTCAGTCCTATCTATGGGCCATCAGCAATCGACAAGCGGATATGGTGTTCCTGACAGCAGCCGATTCCGTGACCAGCGTCTACAGCACGCCTGAAGCGCTGTTGCGCAGGATGGCAAAAATCCACCGACCCGTAGTCGGCGGCAGTCTGGTCCGGTTCGACGGCGTCAGCATTCGGGACAGCGGGCCGGTGCAAAGCGTCTATATCAAGGACGAACTCGGCCGCCAGTGGTGGGCGTCTTACCTGCTGGAAAAACA